>ENA-UPSB01000537-UPSB01000537.1-bioreactor-metagenome-genome-assembly--contig:-NODE-537-length-61433-cov-57.897032_pt1 | contig 61433 bp, 50 predicted proteins | sample MGYA00238182_ERZ773286 | MGnify/ENA primary metagenome ERZ773286 (study PRJEB29026, sample SAMN07631240) | bioreactor metagenome | isolation source: Switchgrass digestor | place: USA: Dartmouth...
ATTTTTTAGGAAGAGGTGTTTTTATGGGAATAATCAAACTAAGCTGGCATGATTATTACGATAAAGTATATGCATGCTGGCTGGGGAAAAATTGTGGAGGAACGCTTGGGACGCCGCTGGAACGGGCTTACGGCCAGGAAGAGATGTTCGATGTATGGTGGTATCCGCAGCTTAAGGAGGGAGGTATGCCCAATGACGATTTGGAGATACAGCTGATATGGTTAAAAGCTCTAAAGGAGCGGGGACCCGATATAAGAGCTAGGAATTTGGCTGAATATTGGCTAGATTGTATCCAGTATAACTTCGACGAGTATGGGCTACATAAGACCAACCTGCGGCTTGGATTGTTGCCTCCCGTGTCGGGTTATTATAATAACTGGTTTAAACACTGTATGGGCTGTCCCATACGTTCCGAGATATGGGCCTGTATAGCACCTGGAAGGCCGGACATAGCCGTAAGATATGCATATGAGGATGCCATAGTGGATCATGCGGGTGGTGAATCGGTATACGGTGAAATGTTCAATGCTGCCGTAGAATCTGCTGCTTTTGTAATAGATGACCGCGATAAGCTGCTGGAAATTGGGCTATCCTATATTCCCGAAGATTCACAGACAGCTTTGGCCATAAGGAGCGCTATAGAAGCCTATAACAAGGGGATGGATTGGAAAGAAGCCAGGAATTACGTGCTGCATGAATGCTACAGCCCCATAGCCCAGTATTCGCCGGTCAATCTGGGCTTTCAAACCATAGGCTGGCTGTATGGAGAGAATTTCGGGGATGCCATATGCAAGGCGGTGAACTGCGGATATGATACCGATTGTACCGGAGCCACGCTGGGTTCGATTTTGGGTATAATGTATGGTACTAAGGGTATACCTAAGGAATGGGCTGCGCCTCTTAGCGATAAAATAACCACCAACGCCTCATGGGGGGGTATAACCAACCTGGAAGTTCCCGAAAATTTAGACGAGCTTACTAGGCAAACCTGCGAGATGGGTAAACGGGTGTTGGCATACAATGATGCCGGAGTCATAATCGATGATGATATTACCGATTTAAAGAATTTGGATGTTTCGAAGCTTTATGCACCGGATGATATAAAGTCCCTGTGGGGTTTACCGGCCACACAGGTGGCTTTTGATATCACCACCATAAAAGCAGGGATGGACTATGGGGATCATCCCGTTATAAAGGCTGGAGAGCCTAAGACCATAAAAGTTATATTGGAGAACCCAAGGCCTATGGATTTAATAGCTAATGTAAGCATTAAACTGCCGCAGGGGTGGAGATGTGATCCCGGGCAATTAAAAGGCATAAATCTACCGGCTAAAGGCAAAGCGGAATTTGTTTGCCGTATAACTGCGGATGACATATCTTCCATAGATCAGTCCAACCGCGGTAGCATACACATCGAAATAAAGGGGAGGTCACAAGGTGAGGATATACCCCTGGTACTGCTTGGCGGCAAGCGCTGGTTGATATCACCGGTTGATGTAGACTTTGATCCATTAAGCGATGACGTTAAAGGCTGGCAAGCAGTCGATTTTATAGATAATGCTTTAGCGGTTGAGCAATACTTTGGAGGTAAGCCGGGCAGCATCTATCTCTGCCACTATGTATATTGCCCTGAAGAACGAACCGGCCGGGTAGGTGTATCCTCCAATTGTCCTATGGAACTGTGGCTTAACGGTAAAAAGGTACATGAGGCGCCGGAGGGACGTATACCAAGGCCTAACTACGGCGGTGACGGGGCAAGCTATGCCGATGTCTCTTTGAAAGAGGGATGGAACCAGTTTATTGTAAAGTTAACCCGACAGGATAAACCGGTAGACGCTCACTTCACGTTGGCTACAGGACATCCGTATTATCATGGCATGAGCGACGTGATAGAATGCCGCTTGCCCTGGGAATAAACATCGGCAGTGATAAATTGCAAATGTAAGTTTTAGGGGGGAACCAGAATGCTGGAAGTATACAATTTAAGGTGCGAATATAAGAACAATCCCATAGGCATTGATGTCAAAAAACCCAGAATAAGCTGGGGCATAAGATCGGATGAACGAAACGTACTGCAGGCTGCCTATCAGATACAGGTTTATACTGACAAGGAATTCAACTCCATCTTATGGGATAGCGGAAAAGTTGACTCCGAGGAGTCGATTCATATTGAGTACAAAGGTGAGCCTCTGAAATCGCGTACAAGGTATTACTACAGAGTACGGGTATGGGACCAGAGAGGCAGAGCGTCCGATTGGAGCCAGGTGGCTTTTTGGGAAATGGGGCTTTTGGATGCCAGTGAATGGGTGGCCCGCTGGATTACGCCCCGTATTGGAGATAATCCATCGGATTTACAGGACTGTCCTTTAATGCGCAAAGACTTTGAAGTTCAGGGCAGGGTGAAGTGTGCCAGGGTCTATGCCACCAGCCTGGGACTATACGAGCTTCATCTAAACGGGAAAAGGGTGGGGGACTATTTCTTTACACCGGGCTGGACCAGCTATAATAAGCGGCTACAGTATCAAACCTACGATGTAACTGAGATGCTCAAGGAGGGCCAGAATGCTATAGGCGTCATACTGGGTAACGGATGGTATCGAGGTAATCTTGCTTGGGAAGGGCGAAAGAATATATATGGCGATAAGCTGGCAGCCCTCATACAGATGCATATCGTTTACGAAGATGGCAGGGAACAGGTAATTGTGTCGGACGGGAGCTGGAAGGCTTCTACGGGACCCATCCTCATGTCCGAGATCTACCACGGGGAGATCTACGACGCTCGATTGGAAAAGCCGGGCTGGGATCAACCAAATTACGACGATTCAGATTGGTACGGGGTGGAGGAACTGGATAAGCCCAAGGACATAATAGTCGCCCAGGAAGGACCGCCCGTTCGTATCGTTGAGCAGATTAAGCCTGTGGCCATTTTTACAACGCCTGCCGGTGAGACGGTTTTGGATATGGGACAGAACATGGCAGGCTGGGTACGCTTTGCGGTAGAAGGGCCGGCGGGGAGCAAAGTGGTATTGCAGCATGCCGAAGTGTTGGATAAAGAAGGAAACTTCTATACCGAAAATTTGAGAAAGGCCAAGCAGACCATCGAGTACATATTAAAGGGCGAGGGTAGAGAAGTATTTGAGCCGCATTTTACGTTCCAGGGTTTCAGATACGTGAAATTGGTGGAATACCCGGGGCAGCCTTCGCTTGATGATTTCGAGGGAATGGTAGTGTATTCGGATATGGAGCCAACGGGAAGCTTTGAATGCTCAAATCCCCTGATAAACAGGCTTCAACTGAATATACAATGGTCGCAGAAGGGCAATTTTATAGATGTCCCTACCGATTGCCCTCAAAGGGATGAGCGGCTTGGCTGGACCGGAGATGCACAGGTGTTTATCAGGACTGCCTGCTTTAATATGAACGTTGCTTCCTTCTTCGCAAAGTGGCTTAAGGATGTGAAGGCCGACCAACTGAGCAATGGAGGAATGCCTTTCGTGATTCCAAACGTCTTGGGCGAAGACCACCATTCCTCTGCTGCATGGGGAGATGCTGCTGTGATATGCCCCTGGACGGTGTATTTGTGCTATGGCGACAGGAGGATCCTTGAAGAGCAGTATGATAGCATGAAAGCCTGGGTGGAATACATAAGGCACCAGGGTGATAATGAGTACCTGTGGAATACCGGTTTCCACTTTGGTGACTGGCTTGGATTGGATGCAAAAGAAGGGAGCTATGTAGGGGCTACTGCAATAGATTATATTGCCACGGCTTTTTATGCGTATTCTACAAGCCTGCTTGTGAAGGCGGCTAAAGTACTCGGCAAAACCGATGACGTAGGAGAGTATTCTAAATTATATGAAAATATACTAGATGCCTTTAGGAAGGAGTTTGTGACGCCAACCGGCAGGCTGGCGGTTCCTACGCAGACCGCTCATGTGCTGGCGCTCATGTTCAACCTTATAGAGGAAAAAGACCGCAAGCGTACCATCGAAACACTGGTGGATTATATCAAGAAAAACAAATATCATTTGACAACTGGATTTGTGGGCACGCCTTATCTGTGTCATGTACTGAGCCAGAACGGCTACAGCGATGTGGCTTATAAGCTGCTCCTGCAGACCGATTATCCGTCATGGCTGTATCAGGTGACCAAGGGAGCAACCACAATTTGGGAGCACTGGGATGGGATTAAGCCGGACGGCTCTTTCTGGAGTGCTGATATGAACTCCTTCAACCACTATGCCTATGGCTCCATTGGCGATTGGCTTTACAGGGTGGTGGCCGGAATTGATACCGATGAAGAAAGGCCCGGATACAAACATATATACATCAAGCCAACGATTGGTGAGGGGTTGACCTACGCAAGGGCCGAGCTGAAGTCTATGTACGGAAAGATCAAATCCGAGTGGAAGCTGCAGGATGATGCTATGGAGATATCCATATGCGTGCCGCACAATACCGTTGCTACGGTTATATTACCCTTTGCTGCGCTCGATACGGTTTATGAGAGCGGCAAAAGACTAACGGAGGCGGAAGGGATCTTGGAGCATGAGGCGGTTGATGGCGGTGTGAAATTGGAGATAGGATCAGGGGAGTATGTTTTTAGTTATAAAATACAAAGCTCCGATGTTGCACATAAATGATGTTTTAGTATATTGATATTCTACAAATATTGCCACGTGTATTTTCGATTTTGCTGCATATAATAAGAGTACAAGGACTTGCCACGGGATATTGCTATTGAGCATATCCAGCTGTTCTTTCTTTAAGTGGTAGGTCCTTTTTGAGGGACCTTGACGATAACGTCGGGGGTCCCTCTCGATTTTTTGGGTTGTATTATTGCTGGGTATCACCCATATTTCGCGCTATATGGCATATGTATAAGTTTTCATTTGGTTTTGATAAAAATGGGGTCAAGTCGATGTTATAATATATCCTGCAGTTTTCTATAGCCATTCGTTTCAATTTATCGTGGTCCAGGATTTCAAAAATGTGTATGGCTTTTAAGAGAGAGTCCATGTAGTTTTCTTTTTTGAGAAGGCACTCAGCGATACCTTTTCTGAAGTATAAAAGTCCCAATCCATTTAATGTCTTGTTTTTTACACAGGTTTTGATTCCCAGATCCGCGTAGTAAAGCTCCTTGTCGTAGTCGGAAAGCAGGTGAAAAGAGTAGGAAAGATTGTAATAGACTTTGATTCTTTCTTCTATGTTATCCTGCTCAAGGGATTCAAGACAGAATAGGAACATTTTTGTAGATTTTTCGGGACTTTCTTTTTTTTCAATTATGAGGGCTATGTTCATCAATACCCTAATTTCCATGCTGCTGTATACAAATGAGGTATAATTGGAAAGAGAAAAATTTGGTATGGTAATTTTCATTGCCTGTATCAATTTTTGTAGGGCTTTTTCGTCATCATTGTTGACGGTTTTTTCAATAATGGATTCCACCAAAAAGAGTAGCTGTTTTAATAACTGGGTGTAATAAAGGCTCATTTTACCTTCCTGAATTATTTTTTTTAATTTTTCGGTTTCTTTTTTTAACATTTCAAACTCCCCGCCTTCAAGCTTGCTCTCAATAGAATTCTTTATTGTGCAAAAGGCAGAATAATCCTTTAGCCTGTATTTGAGTAGGACTTCATTTAAATCCCTTTTGAGAATAACGGACATTAAATCCAGAGTTTCCTGTTTGGGCACAACCTTTCCATTTTCAATTCTTCTCAAAGTATCAATATTGATAAATGCTTGATCGGCTATATCCTTTTGAGTAAGCCTTAAGGATTTACGAATATCTCGTAGTTCGTTGCCGAATGCCTCTAAATCATAATAAAACATATCCATTTTTGTACACCACCCAGAATTAATTCGGGTTGAAAATTGCTTTCTTTGTCATATATTGTATAATTGTAAAATAAAAAAGTAAAGGAGGGAGGGGAATTATGAAAAAGGGATTGTTAATCATCTTTTCGATACTGGTTCTTGTGGTATCTTCGTTTGGTCTGGATGTAGTAGGATATGCCGACAGCGTAACGCCGTGCGGAGAAGATGATCTAATAAGACTGCATGGAGAAGATGATTTAATAAGGCTACATGGAGAAGATGATTTAATACGTTTGCATGGAGAAGATGACTTAATAAGACTGCATGGAGAAGATGATCTGATAAGGCTGCATGGAGAAGATGATTTGATAAGGTTGCACGGAGAAGATGATTTAATACGTTTGCACTGAGAAGATGATCTAATAAGATTGCACTCTATAGTTGTAGTAGATTAAGTTGAAACTGACAGTGCATTTCTAAAGGCAGAAGCACATCTTTAAATTTGCTGCTTTATAAAGAGCGATTTCGGCTAAAGTATATCCTTTACACCCGTTTTCTTGCGGTAAGCGCAATTTATTCTAATTGATGGATAAAATTTAAAAATACCTTTTTTAGAAATTAATGAAAGCCCCTCGCATAAACGTAACCAATAACCGTACCAGGCTTTTCTTTTTTTGCCATATGTCTTCTATCCCGTATATCCATGCCATTTATCCTTTAAGAAAGTCTCCATGATTATCGTTCAACTTTTGCTTTTATACCCGTATTGTATGTTTTTAATGGAGGGATACTTTTAATGAAAAATAATATAAAGGTCTTATTGGCAGATGACAACAGGGAATTTTGCGATGTTATCAGCAAGTATTTGGACAAACAAGGTGATATGGAAATCGTGGGAATAGCGAATGACGGAATAGAAGTTCTTGACATGCTTTCAAAGATCAAGCCGGATGTCATCGTCCTGGATATCATCATGCCTCATATGGACGGGTTGGACGTTATGGAGCGGCTGAATATCCACGGTTTAGATCAACCACCTAAGGTCATAGTGCTATCCGCCGTCGGGCAGGATAAGGTTATACAGCGTGCTATGGCTCTGGGAGCGGATTATTATATATTAAAGCCTTTTGATATGGAGGTGTTTGTGAGGAGAATTCGAGAGGTGGTATTGGGCTTTTGTCCTAATTGGGAGATGTCCGTATTTTCAATTGTCCACTCGTACCCGAGCTTTAATTCTGCAGCTTCACATCTTCATGATCAAAATAGGCAAAACCAGCCTTCAATTGAGGAAGAGGTTGCCGATATCATTTGCAATATAGGGGTGCCTGATCACATCAATGGATATCGCTATTTGAAAGAGGCCATATTGATGGTCATAGACAACATAGACCTGCTGGGGGGGATAACAAAAGAGCTTTATCCCATGATTGCCCAGAAGTTCAATACCACCCCCACCAGGGTGGAAAGGGCTATCCGCCATGCTATTGAAGTAGCGTGGAATAGAGGGCGGGTGGAGATCGTAAAGGAGCTGTTTGGTTATGCCGTCTATGATAGAAATAACAAGCCTACCAACGGAGAGTTCATAGCTATGGTAGCCGACCGCTTTAGGCTGCAGAAGAAATCTTCCGTTCATTGATATTTCAACCGCATCTTTTTTATAAGAACTATATTAACCTTAACAGAGCCGTAAAGGGTTAGGATAAGAGGTCGTATCCATCCTTAAGCTATGGATATCGAAACGGGTGGAGAAGGCCTCTCTTTTTTGTATTTGATATAAACCACCTTGATAATATATTTTGGTGATATACGATTTGAGGATAATATGAAAAATATAGTTGACAAAATAACACGTTCGTATTAGAATACTTGCCAAGTAGTATAAATTAATAACAAGCTCTTATCAAGAGTGGCGGAGGGACTGGCCCAGTGAAGCCCGGCAACCTGTAGCTACAAGGTGCCAAATCCAGCGGTGTCTTACACCGGAAGATGAGAGAGGATAGCCTCTTTCTTCTTTGGAAGAGGTTTTTATTTTGTCCTCTACCAGCTGTTAAAGAGGCTTTTTTATTTACCTATGGTGCTTTTTATATTTTTTATAATGGAGGTCAACCGTGATAGAAGTACAGAATCTATCAAAGTGCTTTCAAAATGGCAATGAGTGTATATGGGCCATAAAAAACGTTAGTCTGCATATAAATAGGGGAGAAATTTTTGGGGTTATCGGACTCAGCGGAGCCGGAAAGTCCACGCTGATAAGGTGTTTAAACAGGCTGGAGGAGCCGACCGAGGGGAAAATTATCATTGATGGAGTGGATATGACCTCTCTCGATAAAAGGGAGCTGAGGGCAAGGAGAAAGGATATTGCAATGATATTCCAGCATTTCAATTTGTTGGCGCAAAAGACCACGTATGAAAACATTGCCCTCCCGTTGGAATTGGCCGGTTTAGGCAGGAAGGAGATAGATACTAGGGTAAATGAGTTGCTGGAATATGTCGGCTTGAAGGACAAGAAAAACGCCTACCCTTCTCAACTGAGCGGGGGGCAGAAACAGCGCGTCGCCATAGCCAGGGCTTTGGCCAACAATCCCAAGATATTGCTGAGCGATGAAGCCACCTCTGCTCTGGATCCAAAGACAACAAAGTCCATATTAGAGCTCTTGAAGAGGATACGGGATGAGCTTGGCCTTACCATAGTCATGATCACCCATCAAATAGAGGTGGTCAAGGATATTTGCGACAGGGTGGCGATAATGGAAAACGGCGAGATAGTTGAAATAAATACCGTTAAGGAGCTGTTTAGAAGGCCTAAATCCAAAACCGCCAGGGCATTTATCGGTAGCCTGAAATCCGATGTACAGGAGGAATTCATAATATCGGAGGAGTTTAAAGGCAAGGTTGTCAGGCTGAGCTTCTGGGGTGAAAATGCCAAAAAGCCCATTGTTTCGCATGTGATTAAGCAGTTCAACATAGATGTAAACATTCTGTCGGGGAATATTAGCCAGTTGATGAGTACAAGCGCGGGGCATCTGATAGTTGAATTGGTAGGGGAGGATGAAAAGATTCAAGCCGCTATGGATTATCTAAGGAACCAGGATATAGAGGTGGAGGTGATATAGGTGCTGGAGTTGATCATTCCATCCTTGCTTCAGACGGTGTACATGGTATTTTTTTCTACCGTTTTTTCTTTGCTTCTGGGCTTTCCCATGGGCGTGTTATTGGTGATAACCGAAAAGGGAGGCATCTGGGAAAAGCCGACCCTGTACAGGATACTGGACGGCACCATAAACGTTCTGCGCTCTTTCCCGTTTTTGATACTAATGGTACTGCTCTTTCCTCTATCCAGGCTGATAGTAGGGAAAACCATCGGGACCACCGCTACGATAGTACCTTTATCTATAGCAGCGGCGCCTTTCGTTGCAAGGGTTATAGAGTCTTCCCTGAAAGAAGTCGATAAAGGGGTAATAGAATTTGGGCAGTCCATTGGAGCCACCGTTCCCCAGATAATTTTCAAAATACTTATACCCGAGGCAATGCCGTCGCTGATAATGGGGATAACATTAACGATAGTTAATATAATCGGGTATTCGGCAATGGCCGGTGCCATCGGTGGAGGCGGACTGGGGGATCTGGCTATTAGATACGGATTATATAGATTTCAGACGGATATAATGGTGGTTGCTGTTGTTGTAATAATCCTTTTGGTCCAAGGGGTCCAATTTTTAGGAAACAAATTGGCCTCAAAGATAAATAAAAAATAACTTGTAGGGAGGGGATGAATTTGAAGAGAATACTAATTGCATTAATTGCAGGATTGCTGATGCTATCTTTTGTTGGGTGTAGCAAGAATAAAGGCGATGATAATTTGATAAGAATTGGAGTTTCGCCCGAACCCCATGCCAAGATAATAGAGCTCATAAAAGAGGATCTGGAGAAGCAGGGTATAAAAGTGGAAATAATTGAGTTTACCGATTATCAGAAGCCCAACTTTGCCCTTGCCGAGGGGGAGCTGGATGCCAACTTCTTTCAACATGAACCTTACATGAATAACTTTAGGGAGAAGAATAACCTCGATATCGTATCCATTGGAGGAGTTCATATAGAACCAATGGGGCTTTATTCTTCAAAGTACAGTTCAATCGATGAACTGAAGGACAACTGCGAAATCGCTATACCCAATGATCCAACAAACGGCGGAAGGGCGCTATTGCTTCTGGAGAAGCACGGTTTGATAAAGTTGAGAGAGGGAGCCGATACCCTTGCCACAGAAAACGATATTGTAGAAAATCCCCAAAATATAAAGATAGTTCCGCTGGAAGCCGCCCAATTGCCCAGGGTGCTAAACGATGTGGACGGTGCCGTTATAAACGGCAATTATGCCCTGGAAGCCGGGCTGGTGCCCACAAAGGATGCGCTCATTTTGGAGGATAAGGATTCGCCCTATGCCAATATAGTGGCGGTTAGAAAAGGGGAAGAAAATCTGGAGAAGTTCAAGAAGCTGATGGAGGCTTTGCACAGCGAAAAGGTCAGGAAGTTCATTGAAGAAAATTATAACGGCGGTGTAATACCGGCATTTTAACGATCTTTCAACTTTTATCATTCGTCTTTATCTGTTACCAAAATCTTTATACTATTAGTTTTTTCGGTTGGAGGTCGGCTTTCAATACTTGGGTTTTAATATATAGGAAAGTATGGAGGCGGCCTCTATTTTTTATATTTTACTCCCTGTATTCTTCTGAAACCTATTCGCGGTTCTTTAAAATACCGCTTGACAATTTAATGAAGATGGGCTAATATAATAATGCAAGTTACGAGATGGGGCGTTAACTCAACTGGCAGAGTGCCATCTTGACGTGGTGGAAGTTACAGGTTCGAGTCCTGTACGCCCCACCAGCTATAAGAGGAAGATGAAAGTCTTCCTCTTATTTTTTCGCTTTCAAAGAGGGATTAATTTAATGCAGGGGTAGTACAAATGTTCAATTTAATGTGCTATAATTTGTATGAAACCAATTTTACTTTATTGAATATTTTCGATAGCATTTTTATGGTATTTATATATCTATTATAGAGGTAATCTTTATATAAGGGAGGGTTCTCGAGTGTACAGCCAGGAAGACATACAGCAGAGCTGGAGGCAATTGAAGCGCATAATCATATTGCTTGCTGCCATTTTGATCGCCTTTCTTCTCATTTCCATTGCCTTGGCCATAATGGTCGACAATACTTTAGGCATGATAATATTGCTGGTTGGAATATGCCTTGATATTTTTATCTGGGGCCTATACGGCAGCCAGGTGCTGGCATACTATAGATTTCTTTCGGATATGTTTACTGGACGGCAGAGGGTTGAATCCGGCGTGGTGAAAAGTGTGGGTACGCAACCCGTTTATAAAGACAACAAGTTGTATTACTATGAAGTTTTGATTGAAAACGATGGGACGGAACAGATATTGCTTATGGATGCCAACAAGCCTTTGCCCCACCTGTATATTGGGCGAAGATATGAGTTTAAAGTTTTCCAAAATTTCGTAATAGACATATTGAACGGACCTGCTGCATAAAAAAAATTGAGGAGCGCGACGCTCCTTTTTTTATTTGTCACTCACTGCCAACGGTTTGGCTGGTGTATCCCAGCACGTCGCCATCCTGGTCCAGGTATACCGTAAAGTATTTGTTGTATTCGGGGCGCAATGGCTTTGAGGGCGGATAAAACACTACCTTTAAATAATCTCCTTTATAGGTTATGCGGTTGCCCTTTGAATCCGTGCATATTATCGTTTCGGTGTTGCAGTGGTGAATGGATATCTCGGTTTCTTCAAATGCTACTTTTTCACCGTGGCCCTTGAGGTGATCGGTAGCCCTTTTTATTATTTCCAGATCAGTCATAAACATTATGGCTGAATATCCCTCGTGTGCTTCATCGTCATAGCCATCATCGGTATGGGATACATCCAGGGCAATAGGCGGCTCTGCGCTACATCCTATCATAAAGGCGGCTAGAAAAAGTAAGATGGGAATCACGTATATGCCATTTTTCATCGGCACCATCTCCCCAATAGACCTTCTTATTAATCCTATGCTCCACAATGGCAAAAAAGAAGTATAACTGTTCTCAGGGGAATTACAGGTTTTGCAATAAAAGCATCGCGAGTATCCCCACCAGGACGGTAAGAAATAGATTTTTAGTCTTGATTGCCACGAGAAAGCATGGTATGGAAGCTATAAAGGCCTTGTTGTCGAGTCCTATAGAAATCTCTCCCTGTGGTGCCAGGATGGCGGGGGCCAGCAAGGCGGACAGGACAGCTACGGGTATAAGCTTCAGCCACTTTAAAAATAGCGGCGGCAGGTTAAATTTTGATAGCAGGACCATGGGCAACATCCTTGGCAAGTAAGTCGCAAGGCTCATTCCGATGATGATAAGAACAACCTTTTGTTCCATAGTTCAGCGCTCACCCCTATCGTTGCTGCTAATATTGTGGAGATGATGACGTTCCAGCTGCCGCCCGACATTGCCGTTATGAGCAGGGAAAAAGCTGCCGAGCATACGGCTACAAGTACGTCACGCCTATCGTTTATATGGATGCATAGCAGGGCTATAAACATGGCTGATAGGGCATAGTCCATACCCCAACGGGTAGGGTCGGGGATCAGATTGCCCAGCATGCCGCCTATAACCGTGCTGAGGACCCATGTCGCATAGCATGTGGCGTGTAATCCCGCAAAGAAGGAGGCGGAAGGCATGTCCTCCTTTATGTGGGTGATATCCACGGCATAGGTTTCGTCTGTCAGGCCAAAGGATAAGATTGCCTGAATGATTGATGGCACTTTCCTGAAGTAAGGCGATAAAGAGGCGCTCATGAGCAAATGCCGCAGGTTTACGAGAAATACGGTGAAGATGATGGAGGCGGCATTGACCCCGGAGGCTATCATGGCTGCGGCGATAAACTGCGATGCCCCGGCATATACCGTGGATGACATCAGGAATATTTCGAAGGTCGACAGGCCTTGCTGGTTTGCCAGTATTCCGAAGGCCGTACCGATTGGAATGTAGCCCAGTACAACGGGAACGGACTTTTTCATACCGTTAATAAAATTGCCATATGTCATTGATCCCTCACCTGATTATGCAAAAGAAATTTTATCATAGTGTACACAAAAATAACCATCAGGTCAAGCGCCAATACCTTATGCTGTGGCATGAATTGATTATACATGTTTTCTTTAATGTTTGGCTTGCGGGTTTTAGTGTGCTAATCTATAAAGCCGACCCAGGGGCTTGCCGGAATAAAATTTGGACGATTTCATATTGATTTTTATTATGACTTATAGTAAAAGTAAGGATAAAGGGAAGCAGCAGCCATGAAACGTGACTTGAGTAAAGCGAATGTCAGGACTTATCTCTGTAGTTATGTCCGGCTATTGTCATGCTGAAAGCATCTGACAGTTAAACAAGCCAATTTGTCCGGGAAAATATAAGCGTTGCTTAATGCCGGATATTGTGATGGCAAATGGCTATTATACGAAAATGGGGTAGATACGAGTATGAGAACGCTGCAAGCCGTGTTTGCCGCAATTCTTGTCGTAATTTTGGCAATTAACATTGTAGCTATTGGGCTAAGCATGGCCTTTAGCATTACTTTTTTGCGCCTGGAGTTTTACGATGGAGTTTTTCAAAAAGCTCAATTCTATGATCAGATCAGGCAGTGGCTTTTTAATAGGGTGAGTACCGAATTGCCCAACGGCCAGGAGGCGCTTCCATACCTGGAGAAAGCCATGACGGAAGATTGGCTGAGGGAGGAAGCGCTGTTACTGGGAGGGCACCTGTTTAATTTTTTAAAGGGCCAAAGCGATCAGCTGCCAATTATACCGCTGTACAAATTGTTCGACCGTTTGACTGATTACATGACCCCAGCCCAGCTTGAAAACAGGGATAAGATAATCAATTACTGGTTTGGCCCAGTGCCGGAACGCGTACGCTTCCAGGATATTTTGTCGGTGGACTTTTTCTGGGCCGTTCGTCAATTCGTAATGTTTTTTAAATGGTTGCCCTGGTGGGCAGCTGGCATATTTTTGATCCTTGCCGGGATATTGGTTGCGGTTTTGAGAGGAGTAAAACAGTCATTGATTTGGATAGGCGTTTCTACGGCGTCAGCCGGGGGCGTGATGCTGGAGTTATCGCTGACTGCAAGGTGGATGCTGTTTGGCAATGGGGTGATATCCCGGCTGGCTTCAAGCCTGGTATTGCTCAGGTTCCCTTCCCAGGCCATCGAACTGTTGATGAGGACGTGTGTACAACATTTCCTGCTGAGAATGGATCTAATGGCCCTGTCTCTGTTCTTGATCGGAGCTGCGCTTATAACCTTCTGCAATTTTAGCGGGAAATTGACGGTTATAAAATAAATTTAATATTTTTATTTTAATAGAAGGAAATGAGTAAGGTAATGTCGAATATAATTTATGAAAACGATTGCGCAAACCTTTGCATAGAAGGAGGTCAATTATGATGGGGGTACATGAGAAGTTTCAACTGAAAACTTTGGAAGATCTATCTAACAGGATAAAGGCACTGAAGGTGCATATTCCCGTATCCGAGGATATTGATGTCCTGAAGCAGCCTGTCAGATTGGGGGATAAGATCATACCCAATTCCATGGCCGTACAGCCCATGGAAGGCTGTGATGGCACGCCAGCCGGAGAGCCGGATGAGCTGACCTTCAGGCGCTATCGCAGATTTGCATCGGGTGGAGCCGGTCTCATATGGATCGAGGCAACCGCCGTGGTACACGATGGGAGGGCAAATCCGAGGCAGCTATATCTGTGCCGGCGTAACAAAGACGGCTTTGCACGGCTCCTAGATACCATAATGGAGGCTGCAAAGGCGCAGTTTGGGCCTGACCACCGCCCATATACAGTTGTTCAGCTTACCCATTCCGGACGATACAGCAAGCCGGAAGGTAAACCCGCTCCCATAATCGCTGCCACAAATCCATATCTTGATCCCTATCTTTCCGGTGGTTATTCGGTGATTTCGGATGAGCAGCTGGAGGAGCTGGAGGACAGGTTTGTAGAAGCGGCAGAACTGGCCAGCGAGATTGGATTTGATGCCGTGGATATAAAGAGCTGCCACAGGTATCTGAACTCGGAACTCTTATCGGCTTTCACCCGTGAGGGCAATTACGGGGGAAGCTTTGATAACCGGACCCGTTTTCTCGTGAACATAGTCGACAAGATCAAACAGCGCCTGGGCGATGCCATCGATGTTACCCTCAGGCTCAACGTATATGATGCCATACCCTATCCTTACGGATGGGGAGTGGATAAGGATGATTACAGGAAGCCCGACCTGTCCGAGCCGATACAGCTGGTGAAAATTCTTCACAACAAAGGCGTTAAGATGGTCAATATAACCTGCGGCAATCCATATTATAATCCCCATGTCAACAGGCCTTACGACAGCGGGCCGTATATCCCGCCGGAACACCCGCTTGAGGGTGTGGCCAGGATGCTGGGCGTGGCCAAGGCCATCCAGGACAACGTACCCGATATGGCCGTGCTATCCTCTGGCCTGACCTGGCTTCGCCACCTATCGCCCCATGTAGCTGCCGGCGGCATCAAAGAAGGTTGGTTCAGGATAGCGGGGTTTGGTCGAATGGCTTTCGCCTATCCCGATTTCGCAAGGGATCTACTTGAAAAAGGAGCATTGAATGAGAAGAAGTGCTGCATTGCCTGCGGAAAATGTTCCGAGATTATGAGGGATGGTGGAAAAGCCGGCTGCGTCATAAGGGATGCCAAAATTTATGCTCCCATATACAGGGCTGGAAGGGAAGGCAAGCCGCCTATACAGAGCGACAGGTTGGCCGAACATGTGTAAAAAATTCACGTACAGGAGGAGCGTGATGCTGTATGAAGCGGTTTAAATGCGATGTGTTGGTTGTAGGTGGTGGAGGAGCGGCGCTCAGGGCTGCTATTGCAGCCAGGGAGCTTGACCCCGAATGCAGAGTTATACTTGTCACGAAAGGTAGGCTGGGGACGACGGGTACCACTGCCAATTCGTGTTCGGACAGAATGGCTTTCCACGCTACGCTGCCGCACACCGAACCGGTAGGGGAGGATGCATGGAGGTATCATGCGGACGATATCTATAGGCTTGGTGGCAGGGTTTCGGATTATGACCTGGCGGTTATACTGGCAAAAAAATCCTGCCAAGCTTTTGAATATTTGGATTCTCTCGGGGTACCGTTTGTAAAAAAGGATGGCAAGGCCCACCAATTTGTTACCGACGGTTCGAAATATGCCAGGGCCTGTTATACCGGCCCTAAGACGGCCATCCACATTGAAGAAGCTCTGGTCAGGAGGGCCAGGGAACTGAAGGTTGAAGTTGTTGAAAACACCATGATAGTGAGCCTTCTGGTGGAGGATGGCGAGGTAGCAGGTGCCATTGGGGTTGACCAGGCCGACGAGGTGCTCCTCTTTGATACTCCCGCGGTTGTCCTGGGCACGGGCGGTGGCGGAGAGGTTTTTGAACACAACGTGTATCCGCCGGGCGCAACGGGTGATGGGTATGCCCTGGCGTTGCGAGCCGGTGCGTCTGTGGTGAATATGGAGTTCATACAGATCGGCCTGTCGTCCGTCAAGACCAGGCTAGCATGTTCGGGTAGCATCATGAGGGCGGTGCCACGCTTTATAAACGACCGTGGCGAGGAGTTTTTGATCAAGTATTTTCCCGAGGGCACCACATGGATGGAGGTACACAACATCGTATTTGAGAAGGGAGCCAGCTGGCCCGTATCCTGCGAGCATGCATCCAGCCAGATAGACATAGCCGTGTTTAAGGAGATAATGCGGGGCGGGAGCGTATATCTTGATTTCTCCGCAAATCCGCGGGAATTTCGGTTTGATCAGCTAAAAAGTGAAAATCGGCAGCGGTATGCGCAGGAGGTAAGCAATCCCATTCCAGAGGATAAGCGGGAAATCAGCCCATTGGCACGCCTTAAGGAGATCAATCCCGTATCTATACAGTGGCTCAAGGACAACGGAATCGACCTTGAAAAGGGTGACCTGATAGAGATAGTACCGGCTGCCCAGCACTTTCAGGGCGGTGTCAAGATAAGGGAGAGGGGCAATACCCAGGTGAGAGGCCTGTTTGCTGCCGGTGAGTGCGCCGGAGGACAGCATGGGGCCAATAGGCCTGGCGGAAACGCCCTTTTGGACTGTCAGGTGTTTGGCAGGATCGCCGGTGAGGAAGCGGTGCGCTACGCCAAAGCGGTTTTACCGAACAAAAAGGAAATTACGGATGAAATGTGCGACGGCCTGCAGAAAGAAAGCCTTATTTTTAAATATAATGGCATGGCTGGAGCTACTGAGCCCGATAATGCAGCCGGGGAAAGCATATACGCCCGTGAGCTCAAAAGGGAGATTCAAAAGTTGATGGGGCGGTACGTCTCGATAGTTCGCACATATGAAGGCCTTTCCAGGGCATGGCAGCGGCTTGAAGAACTGGAACGGTATCAGGTGCAGCGTGGAGATCTCAGCCTTATGGAGTACTACGAATGCTTAAACCTTTTGCTGGTGGCCAAGGCTACGATTCTGGCGTGTATGCAGCGTAGCGAGAGCAGGGGTCCGCACCTATTCTTCGCGTCGGAGGATGACTTAAGACCCGTGCCCGGCAATCCCGATTATGAGAAGTATTTTGTCATAAGCTACAGGGGTAATGAGCTTGTGGCCAAGGCTCAGGAACCCGTAAGACCGGATAACGGGAGGTAAGCACAGTTGGCGACCATAAAGGATGTGGCGAAAAGAGCTGGCGTGTCGCCCAGTACGGTGTCACGGGCATTGAGCGGAAAGGTGCCGGTTGACCAGGAAACGCGTGAGAGGGTCATGGAAGCAGTGCGCGCCCTTAACTATAAGCCCAATATTCTGGCCAAGGGTTTGAAGGAGGGCAGGACCAACACCATAGGCCTTATCGTCCCCAATATATCCAACCCTGTATTCCCGGCGGTGGCACGGGGTGTGGAGGATGTGGCCAGGGAACACGGTTATACCGTGATACTGTGTAATACCGACGAGGACATCGAGGCCGAGAAAGACTATGTAGAAAAACTGCAAAAGCGGTGGGTAGATGGCTTCATATTTGCTACGGCCAGAAAGGAGAGCCATCACATACTCAAGCTCAAGGAAAGCGGCTTCCCGGTGGTTCTGGTGGTACGGCATATGGGCCAGGCGGTGAATGCCGTGGTGATAGACAACTACAGGTCATCTTTTGAGGCGGTTAAGTACCTCATTGATACCGGGCATAGGAGGATATGCATAGTAAACGGCGATACCAGCTTGACGCTGTACAGGGAGCGTTTCGATGGATACAGGCACGCTCTTCAGGCTGCTGGGCTGCCGGTTTTGCCCGAGCTGGTGCTTAATGCGGCCGGGCGAAGGGATACCGGCTATGAAACCGTTACGGCCATGATAAAAAAGGGAGTAGTACCTGATGCTGTATTTGCCACCAGCGATCCCAGGGCAATAAGCACCATTAGGGCTATCAAGGATTGCGGGCTAAACGTGCCGGATGATGTGTCGGTGGTGGGTTTTGATGATCTGGATATAAGCGCTTTTCTGGATCCACCGCTTACCACGGTTTCCCAGCCGCTGTATGAAATGGGAGCCAGGGCGGCGCGCAGGCTTGTCGGTATGATCAACGGTGAAGAATATGAGCAACCAAAGGTTGAGCTTGTAGAGGCCAATCTGGTGATACGTAAATCGGTTAAAGTACGGGAAAATCGATAGAGCCATACTTATATTAACGAAAGGGATGGTATACGTGAAGAGCAAGGCCATGGTTTTAACGGCATTTAACCGGCCGCTTGAGCTTCGGGAGTTTGCCATACCGGCCCTTGAAGAAGGGCAGGTGCTGGTCAAGCTCGAAGCTGCCGGTGTGTGCGGTTCCGACGTGCACATGTGGAAGGGTGAGGACCCAAGAACACCCCTTCCCATTATCCTGGGACATGAAGGCGTAGGTATAGTTGCCGACATCAAGGGGGAAAAGCATACCGTTGACGGCATCCCGTTAAAGGAAGGGGATTTTATCTTATGGAACAGGGGCATCAGCTGTGACCGGTGTTTTGCCTGCAAGGTTTTAAGGGAACCTTCGCTGTGCCAGCAAAGGAAGGTATATGGCATCAACATGTCGTGCAGCCTACCGCCATATTTAAACGGATGCTATTCGGAATACATTGTACTCAATCGTAATACCGATATATTCAAGCTTCCCCGGGGGATAGACCCTGCAGTTGTGGTTTCGGCTTCCTGTTCCGGTGCTACCACTGCTCATGCGTTTGACATGATAGAGCATGCCGTGGGTGACACGGTGGTGGTACAGGGGCCGGGCCCATTGGGGATATATGCAGTAGCCTTTGCCAAGAAGCTTGGCGCTTCAAAGGTGGTCGTAATAGGTGGTTCATCTTCACGCCTCAACATATGCAAGGAGATGGGAGCCATTATCCTTGACCGCCATGCCACCACGGTGGAGCAGAGAAGGGAGTTTATCATGGATATAACCGGCGGACGGGGAGCCGACGTTGTGGTTGAGGCCGTGGGCTCTCAAGGTGTGGTGGAGGAAGGCATAAAGCTCTTGAGAAGCGGCGGAACTTATCTATCGACCGGCTTTGCGCAACCAGCCGGCCTGGAACGGGTCGACTTCTATTACGATGTCGTGAGAAAGAACATCAGGATCCAGGGGGTGTGGGTCAGCGATACCAGGCATACCTGGCAGGCTCTGAACCTGGTGCTGGAAGATCCTGAGGTTTTAAGAAAAATGATCACCCACAGGTTTAAGCTGGCTGAAGCCAACGAGGCTCTGAATGCCATGGCTACCAGGCAGGCCTTAAAAGCGGTGCTCGAAATGTAGCAATATTTCTCAATTCCAACCTTTGCATGTATTCAGGTGTAGAAAATCGTCAATAATTATTTATAGAAAAAAACAGGCAATACTTACATGCAAAGGGGAATTGGAATGCCGAATTTGGAAGAAATAAAGCAACGCGCTAAGGAGATTGCCCAAAGCCATAAGATAAAAAAAGGTACAACATTGTCCCGTAACGTATTTCCCAGGATCGATGAGGATATCGAGGTGTTGCTCAAGGCCTACAAGATTACAAATGAAGTGGTGAAGAATAAAGGATATATCGTTCCTGCAGCTGAATGGCTGCTGGACAATTTCTATATGATTGAAGAACATATAAAGGATATTAAACACAGCTTGAGCCAGGACTATTATTATGAACTGCCTTTACTGGAAACGGGAAAGTTTAGGGGATTGCCAAGAGCCTATGCGCTGGTTGAGGAGATGCTTTCATATACCGATTCCAGCATAAATGACGATGAACTCAAGGCGTTTATATGCGGATACCAGTTGGTCACCCCTCTTACCAGCCGTGAGCTCTGGGTAATCCCCACAATGATACGCATCGCACTGATAAAGAAAATCCGTGATATATCCGTACATATAGTTGAATCGCAAAATTTGAAGCGGGAAGCCGAGGATTGGGCGGAACGCTTGTTAGCGGCGCTGGAAAGCGGCGAAGAAGACATAAACCAGGCCATTTCCGATCACGATAGCCAAATCGGTACCATGGTGCCGGCCTATGCGGAAAGATTACTTAAACGCTTAAGGGAACAGGGCAGTGAGGCTGCTCCCGTCCTCAGATGGATAGATGGTAAGCTGGCACTTCAAGGTACCAATGCGGAGGAAATCATACAACAGGAACATCAGCAACAGGCGGCATATAAGGTATCAATAGGAAATGCCATTACCACCCTGCGCTTCCTGGCGGGGATTAAGTGGGAAGAGCTGTTTGAGGAATTGAGCATAGTAGAGCAGACTTTGCGCCAGGACCCCGAAGGGGTCTACGGGAAGATGGAGTTTGCTTCCAGGGATTTTTACCGCCGCCAGGTGGAGGAGCTGGCCAAAGAAGCTGATGTCAGCGAGTGGGAAGTGGCACAGGTTGCCGTTGATTGTGCCCGTGAATTTGGAAACAACCCCCATGCTGAAGCGCGACACAGGCATGTGGGGTACTACCTTATTGGCAAAGGAAGGAAACAGCTTGAGGCAAGGCTCAACATCAAGAAAAGCTTTGCCAAAAAGCTGAAGCAGGGGATATCAGATCGCCCCTACTGCTTTTATTTCGGTTCGATCTCGCTGCTTACGGCGGGGTTGCTGGTGCTTTTCTGCTATATTCTATTCAGACATGGTGACATAACGGGCTTTTGGAGCCTGCTGGCAGCTATAGTGGTAGCCGCCATTCCCGTCATCAGCCTGTCTATCGGCGTGGTTCACTGGGCTGTCACCAAAATACTGCCGCCATGCCATCTGCCGAAATTGGAGTTTAAGGACGGTATACCGCCGGAATACAGGACTTTGGTGATTATACCCACCCTGCTGTCCAGCGAGAAGAGGGTTAAAGAACTGGTAGAGCAGATGGAGGTCTTTTATCTTGCAAACCATGAGAAAAACCTTCATTTTGCTCTGGTAGGGGATTTTAAGGATTCTCCAAATCAAACGGAGCCCCAGGACCAAAAGATAGTTGAAACGGCCATAAAAGCCATTGAAGAACTGAATGCCCGCTATAGCGAGGAAAGAAAGGACATATTTTTCTATTTTCATCGCTCGAGACAGTGGAATCCGGCCCAGAAAACCTGGATGGGCTGGGAGCGTAAAAGAGGTGCTATTATTGAGCTTAACCGCCTCTTAAAGGGTAAAGATGATACCAGCTATTACATAAAGGTGGGGGACCTTTCGGCATTAAGATCCGTCAAGTACATAATCACCCTGGATGCCGATACCCAGTTGCCCAGGGATGCCGCAAAGCGCCTGGTGGGAACCATGGCGCATCCGCTTAACCGCCCTAGGCTGAATCCGTTTACACCAAGGGTAGAAGAAGGCCACGGGCTACTCCAGCCCAGGATAGGGGTGGCTGTGGATAGCGCCAGCCGCTCCTTTTTTGCTTTAATATTCTCCGGTCAGACCGGAATAGATCCCTATACCACTGCGGTTTCGGATGTATATCAGGACATCTTTGGAGAGGGGATATTTACGGGCAAAGGGATCTACGACCTGGATGCATTTTATAGCGTGCTGGACCAGGCCATCCCCCAGAACACTATTTTGAGCCATGATTTGCTTGAAGGCTGTTATTTGAGAGCCGGATTGGTGACTGACATAGAATTGATAGACGGCTATCCATCCCACTACGTATCTTATGCCATGAGGCTGCATCGCTGGGTTCGCGGCGACTGGCAGCTCATTCCCTGGCTGTTTTCCCGGGTAAAGGATGCGAGGGGGAATAGGGTAATAAATCCCCTCAATGCCATATCGAAGTGGAAGATACTGGATAACATGAGGCGCAGCCTTCTGCCGCCCGCCATATTCCTTGCCCTGATGCTGGGCATGACGGTTCTGCCGGGACCGGTATGGCTGTGGGTAGGCCTGGGAGTGCTCACCCTGGCCTTTCCGCTGGTGATGGACGTACTAGGCAACTTGTTGCTGGGAGGCGATAGGGCCGGTTCGTCCATAAAGCTGGCCGATGCCATGTTTGGCGCCAGAAGCCTGACCTGGCAGATTGCGCTGTCGTTTGTATTTCTGGCGCATCAGGCCTATCTCATGGCGGATGCCATAGTACGTACCATTATAAGGGTGGCCTTTACCCGCAGGAATATGCTGGAATGGGTGACTGCAGCAGATGCAGAACGCAGCTTTAAGGGGCAGCTTCCCGACTTTTGGAGGAAGATGTGGCCCGGGACAGCGGCTGCAGCTTTCTTCCTCGGATGGGTTGCCTTTTTTAGCCCTGCGCTATGGGCCGGGGCTGCGGCCCTGTCGATATTGTGGGGCTTATCGCCGTGGATAGCCTACCGTATAAGCCTGCCCAAGCAAAAACAGGTTCCCAATCTGTCGCAGGAACAGATTTTGAAGCTAAGGCTTATTGCCAGAAAGACATGGCGATTCTTTGAGGATTTCGTGGGCCAGGATGATAACTGGCTGCCGCCCGATAACTATCAGGAGGATCCGTCCGTTGGCGTGGCTCACAGGACGTCGCCCACCAATATAGGTTTATACCTTATGTCCGTCCTGGCAGCCCGGGATTTGGGCTATATAGGGGTGCTGGAGACCATCGAGAGGCTTGAACGCACCATTTCTACCATTGAGAGGATGGAAAAGTCTGAAGGCCATCTGTATAACTGGTACAATACCATTACGCTAGAACCGCTTAAACCCCGTATCATATCGTCGGTCGATAGCGGCAATCTGGTGGGCTATCTGATTGTCATCAAGCAGGGGCTTGAAGACCTGTTAAGAAGGCCCCTTGTGGGTAAGGGCATGCTGGAAGGGCTAAGGGATACGTTTGTGCTCTACCAGCATAAAGGGAATGACCTGCTTGACAGGGCTTTGAGTGGAGACAAGGCTACCCTTACCGGTTGGAAGGCCCTGCTTGATGATTTGAAACGGGAGAGAAACGGTATTGGAAAATATATAAGCCTTTACCTGCAGGATCTGGACTTCCTTGTGCCATGGGTGTCAATGCTTTGCAGTGTACCCGAAGAGCTGAAGGATGAGCAAAGGGGCTACGCCGGCGCTGTCCATAAGTTCAAGGACCTGGCAGAACAGCTCGATAATGGATTGTCATTGAAATGGCTCCTGGATAACTATTCCCTCGTTTTGGATATTCTCTCGGGCGTCATGCAGTCCCTGTATGAAGAAGGTCATGCTAATGGAAAAGCTCAAAAGCTCATGAACTGGCTTAAAGATTTTGAGCTGGCCCTGGCCAAGTCCCATGCCGCTGCAAAGGACCTGGCACAGCGTTGCAATCGCTTGAGCAGCAGAATCGATCAACTGATACGAAACACCAACTTCCGGGTGGTATACGATTCCAACCTGGAACTATTTTCTGTGGGTTACGATGTGGAAAAGGGTAAGCTCATAAAGAGCTATTATGACCTTCTAGCATCCGAGGCAAGGCAGGCAAGTTTTGTGGCTATAGCAAAGGGTGATGTGCCCCAGAAGCACTGGTTCCGTTTGGGTAGGCCCCTAACTATGGTAGGGGATTACAAGGTTCTGCTGTCGTGGAGCGGTACCATGTTCGAGTACATGATGCCGCTATTGATAATGAAAAACTACGATTATACCCTGCTGGATGAGACGTATACGGCAGCGGTGGAGGCTCAGATTCAGTATGGGGAGCAGCGCCATGTACCCTGGGGGATATCGGAGTCGGCTTTTTATGCCTTTGATCTGCATCTCAATTATCAGTATAAGGCCTTTGGCATACCCAGGCTGGGGTTAAAGCGCGGGCTCATAAACGACATAGTCATTGCCCCCTATGCCACCATTCTGGCTTTGCCGGTAAACCCAATCGCGGCGGTTAAGAACGTTGAATCCCTTATGGCGGAGGGGGCGGATGGCAAATACGGATTATACGAGGCCATTGACTATACTCCCGAACGCCTGCCGCAAAAGAAGAGGAGCATGGTGGTAAAAAGCTTTATGGCCCATCACCAGGGTATGGCATTGCTGGCTCTGAATAATTTTCTCAACGATAACATAATGCAGGAGAGGTTCCATGCCTCCCCCATGGTGCGCGCTACCGAGCTATTGTTGCAGGAGCGCATACCAGAAAAGGAGATATTCCTAAAAGATCGCAGCGAGAAGCCTCTGGATGTGGAGGCGGAAAAGGTAAAATACCATGAGATTAGGCCCAGGAGGCGCTTTTCGGTACACACTACAGAGATACCCGAGGTACATCTGCTATCTAATGGTGCCTATTCGGTGATGATTACCGCTGCAGGCAGCGGCTTTAGCCAGATGCAAGGGATGGCGGTAAACCGCTGGGGCGAGGATTTTACCATGGAAGGGCAGGGCATGTTTTTCTACATAAAAAATTTGAATTCGAACGAGTTTTGGTCTGCTACCTATAACCCCACCAGGGCTGTACCTGAGGAATACCGCGTGGTGTTTGAGCCCGACCATGCCGTGTTCTTGAGAAAGGATGGCAACATCGAAACCCTTACGGAGGTGGCGGTATCCACAGAACACAATGCCGAGATAAGGAGAATAAGCCTTACCAATCATAGTCAACACGGGCGAGTAATAGAAGTCACCAGCTATTTTGAACCCGTGTTGTCATTGCTGGCCGATGATATGGCCCATCGCGCTTTCAATAACCTCTTCGTCGAAACCGAGTATGTACCCGAGTACAATGCCCTTTTGGCCAGACGAAGGGCGCGCAAGCCCAATCAAAAGCCTGTATGGCTGGTCCATACCTTTGTACTGGAGGGTGAAGCTATAGGCCAGCCACAATATGAGACCGATAGGGCTCGCTTTATTGGCAGGGGGAGGGACCTGTCTTTTCCGCAGGTGATGGAGCCAGAGCATCCGTTGTCCAATACGGTGGGAGCGGTGGTAGACCCAATCATGAGCTTGAGGCAGAAGATAGCCATTCCGCCCGGCAAGACCGCCAAGATATCTTTTATGGTAGCGGTGGCCGACAGCCGTGAAGCTGCGCTTTTCCTTGCAAGGGAGTACAGAAATGGTTCCGCTGCCTCCCGTGCTTTCGAACTGGCGTGGACCCATAGCCAGGTTGAAATGCGCTACCTTAATATAACTTCGGGACAGGTCAACCTGTATCTAAAGATGGCCTCCCACATACTTTACCCCACCCCGTTGCAGAGAAATAAGGAAGAGCTTTTGAGGAAAAATCGAAAGGGGCAGTCGGGCCTATGGGCATACGGCATTTCGGGAGATATCCCCATCGTGGTGGTTGAAGTAAGCAAGCTGGAGCATATGGAGCTGGTCAGACAGATTCTGACGGCCCACGAGTACTGGCGCCTAAAAGGCTTAAATGTGGACCTGGTGCTGCTCAACGAGTATGGCAACAGCTACGAGCAGCCCGTGCAGGAGAGGCTCCAGGATCTGGTCATGATAAGCCATGCCAGGGATTTGCAGAACAAGCCTGGAGGGGTGTACATCATACAGGGGGCTGTTATGCCAGAGGAAGATAAAAACCTCTTAAAAGCGGTTGCTCGGCTTGTGCTTTCGGGTGATGGCGGCAGCATATCCTCACAGCTAAAGTTTTATGAGCCAAAAGAAACTTTGCCGCCTGCATTAACCGTTACGGCCTCTCCGGTTCAGGAAGAGGATATATCGGATGAGATAGAAGAAGAGCTCATATTTTTCAACGAACTGGGAGGGTTTGGTCAGGATGGCCGCGAATACGTCATCAGGTTACGAGATGGCAAATGCACCCCTATGCCCTGGTGTAACGTCATATCCAACAGCCAGTTTGGTTTTCTGGTTACCGAATCGGGAGGGGGCTATACCTGGTGCAAGAACAGCAGGCAGAACAAGCTGACGCCTTGGTCCAATGACCCGGTAATCGATCCGCCCGGAGAGGTCATCTATTTAAGGGATGAGGACACCGGTGAGGTTTGGACCATAACGCCATCCCCCGTTCGGGAAAGGCAGTCCTATACGGTGCGACACGGGCAGGGCTATACGGTATTTGAGCATACCAGCCACGGGCTTATGCAACGCCAGGAGATGTTCGTACCCCTGGAACACCCGGTGAAGATTTCAAAGGTAAGCCTTTCAAACCAGTCCAAGTGGACCAAGAGGATCACGCTCACCTATTACGTTGAATGGGTGCTGGGCGTTCAGAGACATGGAGCCAGCCAGTTTATTGTAACCGAGTGGGATAAACAAAGGGGTGCATTGCTGGCGCGAAATGCTTACAACGAAGAGTATCCCCAACGGGTGGCATTTATTGCCACCAATCTACCCATATCCTCTTACACCTGTGATAGGACCGAATTTTTGGGCAGAAACGGCAGCATACGTACTCCGGCTGCACTGCGGAGGATTGGGCTTTCAGGGCGGACTGGTGCGGGGTATGATCCCTGCGGTGCATTTCAAGTGAGGATAACCCTGGAGCCGGGCCAGCAAAAGGAAATAGTGTGTTTGTTGGGACAGGGAGAAAGCCTGGAAGAAGTATACCGGATTATAGACCTGTATAGCGATGTGGAGAGGGTGGACGACGAGCTCGCAAAGGTGAAGAAGTTCTGGGACGGCGTGCTGGGAACGGTACAGGTCCGCACGCCCGATCAGTCCATGAACCTGCTGCTCAACCGCTGGTTGGTGTACCAGGTACTTTCGTGCAGGATGTGGGGCAGGACCAGCTTTTATCAGGCGGGCGGTGCTTACGGCTTTAGGGATCAGCTCCAGGATGCTATGGCTTTGGTTTACAGCCTGCCCGGCCTTGTGAGGCAGCATATCATCGAGGCCAGCGCCCATCAGTTTGTCGAGGGGGATGTACAGCATTGGTGGCACATGCCTTACAAGGGGATTCGAACGCGGATGTCGGATGACCTGCTGTTCCTGCCCTTCGTGGTGGCCGACTACGTCAAGATCACCGGCGATTGGAGCGTACTGGATGAAGAGGTTTACTTCCTTGAGGATGAACCCTTGTCACCCGAAGAGATGGAGCGCTACAGCATCCCGCGCATTTCGCAGGCCAAGGCTTCCGTATACCAGCACTGCATACGGGCCATAGAACGTGCGTTTAGATTTGGCTTGCATGGATTGCCGCTCATGGGTACGGGTGACTGGAACGATGGCATGGACAACGTGGGAAGGGAAGGCAGGGGCGAAAGCGTGTGGCTGGGATGGTTCCTATACACCACGTTGCAGCGCTTTATCCCGATCTGCCAGGCAAAGGGAGATGTAGAGAGGGCTGAAAGGTTTAGAGACAAGGCCCGTAGCATCCTGGATGCCATTGAAAAGCATGGATGGGATGGCGGATGGTATAGAAGGGCTTACTTCGATGACGGAACCCCGCTGGGGTCGGAGCAAAATGACGAATGCCAGATAGACTCAATATCCCAGTCCTGGGCGGTTATATCGGAGGCTGCAAATCCCAACCGCGTTCGCGAGGCCATGAGGGCTTTGGAGCACTATCTGATTCGCCGTGAGGAGGGGATTATACGGCTGTTTACCCCGCCGTTTAATACGACGCGACTGGAACCGGGATACATCAAGGGGTATATTCCGGGAGTAAGGGAAAATGGCGGACAGTACACCCATGCGGCGGTATGGGTGGTCATGGCATTCACCAAGCTGGGGGACGGGAATAAGGCGGCCGAGCTGTTTAACCTGATCAATCCCATAAACCATGCGCGTACCTGGATCGAGTTGTCAAGGTACAAGGTGGAGCCATACGTGATGGCTGCCGATGTTTATTCCTCACCGTTGCACGTTGGCAGAGGAGGATGGACGTGGTATACGGGCTCGGCGTCCTGGATGTACAGGGTGGGAGTTGAACACATACTGGGGCTTAAACCTGAAGGCCAGTACTTGATGGTCGACCCCTGTATACCTCAATCGTGGAGCAAATACGAGGTCAACTACAATTACAAAAGCAGCACGTACCGCATCGTGGTGGAAAATCCGCAAGGGGTTACCAGGGGCGTAAGAACCGTGCTGTTGGATGGCCAGAAGTTGCCCGATGGGAAGATCCCCCTTGTGGATGACGGCATAAGCCATGAGGTGCGGGTGATAATGGGGACCGGCGTATGATTGCCGGTCCCTTCGCTATCAGATGCTATATTTTCTCCATCTGCCAGGGTTATCAACTCGTCAATAGGAGAACGGTGGCATATCAGGATTTCATTATCCATTTTTTCCTTGTTTTTTTCTTCCCATCGATGGTATATTATAACAAAGAGCCTGTGGAGGTATGCTAGGGGGTGCATACCGTGAAAAATGGTATAAGCGATACTGAGAGGTTTATATTGCTGGTGTTGTGGGCTGTAATACTTTTTGTTGAGATGGCCACGGGATTCTTTTACTCGGATGTGCATCCACTGATAAAGTTTTCCCCTTTTAAAGCCCTTTTTATCTATCTTTTAATAAGAGAATTATGGTGCAAGTATAAAAAGAGAAGGAGATGATGCCATGTATCTGGCAACTTTCAGGATAGGAGATAAGGAAGACTGGGGCGTGGTAAGGCCCGAGTTGGGGCTCGTGTGCCCAGCCAGGCTTTGGCTGGGCGAAAGGGCACCGGCAACCCTTCTCGATTTTATACGGCTATCATGTGACCCGGATGGCGAAGTGCTGTCTTTGATTGAAACGCCTGAGCCGAACCACGGATGGCTTGCCATAGACGACATTAAATTGCTGGCTCCTATTCCCAGGCCGGTTCGCAATATATTCTGCGTGGGTAAGAATTATCTGGATCATATTGAAGAGCTAAGCAGGGATAAGGATATATCGGGCCTCAATACGCAGTATCCCCACTATTTTACCAAAGCCACCCATACCGTTACAGGGCCGTTTGATGAGATTTCGCTGCACCCGGACGTTACCTCACAGGTGGATTATGAAGCAGAGCTGGCGGTAATCATAGGGAAAAAGGGAATCAATATATCCGAAGACGAGGCAATGGATTACGTATTTGGCTATACCATACTCAATGATGTTACGGCCAGGGACCTGCAGCGAAATCACAATCAGTGGTTTAAGGGCAAGAGCCTTGACGGTTTTTGTCCCATGGGGCCGTGGATTGTGACCAGGGATGAGATCGGGCAGCCGGTTGAGCTCAATATATCCGGCCGGGTAAACGGGGAGCTGCGCCAAAACTCCAATACCCGCCATATGATATTCGGCATCTCAAAGCTCATAAGCATCCTTTCTCAGGGGCTTATGCTTGAGCCCGGTGACATACTGGCTACCGGTACGCCTGCAGGCGTCGGTATGGGGTTTGATCCGCCCAAGTTTTTGACATCCGGTGATGTTGTTAGGATAGAGATTGAGAAGATAGGGTATATAGAGAATAGATTCGTTGAATAAGACAAACTCCTCCAGCAATATCCTTTTTACAAGGAGAATATTGCTGGGGGTTTTTGATTTTATGAAGGTTATATTCATCACGAAAAAGTGGATTATCGTATTCTGGATCTTGTTGAGCCTGCTGCTGTTTTTACTCTTTGCTTTAAAGCTCAAAGAGGATAGCGCAATTCTTACCCATGCCTCGCCGGTCAGCAAAAAGGTAATAGTGGTAGATGCGGGTCACGGGGGCTTTGATCCGGGGGCCGTTAGTGACAGCGGTACCCGGGAGGACAGGATTAATCTTATAATAGCCAGGAAGTTGAAAAAGTATCTGGAAGACCAGGGAGCCAGGGTGATAATGACCCGTGAAACCGATGAAGCGCTGGGCAAGAATAAGAGGGAGGATATGCAAAAGCGCGTAGAGATTATCAAAAATAGCAATGCAGATGTTGTAATCAGCATTCACCTGAACAAGTTCCAGCAATCAAAATATTACGGCGCGCAGACTTTCTACATGGCCGGAAGCGAGAAAGGGAAAAAGCTGGCACAGTGCATACAAAGTCGGCTTCTTACAATTTTAAATCGCGGCAACACCAGGCAGATCAAGGCGGTAAACAATCTGCTAATACTCAAGGCGGGTGAGGCTCCCAGCGTTATTGTAGAATGCGGCTTTTTGTCAAATCCCCAGGAGGAGAAGCTGCTTAGGACGGATGAGTACCAAGAGCAGGTGGCCTGGGCCATATACTGCGGGCTAGTGGACTATTTCGCCGGTCAATAGCCATTATATTGGCCAGAATAATTTTATTTTTTGTGTTGACATTGACGTAACGTAAAGGTTTATAATACCCTTGTCAAGGGGTGATAGCATGGAATACACTGTACACGAACTGGCAAAACTGGCGGGAATAACGGCAAGAACCCTCAGATACTACGACCAAATCGGGCTTCTTAAGCCGGCCAGGGTAAATCCGTCGGGATACCGCATATACGGAGAGGCCGAGGTGGACAGGCTGCAGCAAATTTTATTTTACCGGGAGCTGGGTGTAAGCCTTGACTGTATAAAAAATATCATGAACTCTCCATCATTTGATAGGGTGGAAGCCCTAAAAGAACACCGTGCTAAACTCCTTGATGAAAAGAAGCGTTTGGAGCTGCTCATCGCTAACGTTGAAAAGACCATTGCCATGCTGGAAGGGAGGATAACTATGACGGATAAGGAAAAGTTTAAAGGCTTTAAACAGAAGATGATCGAAGAAAATGAATTGAGGTATGGTAAGGAAGCAAGGGAAAGATACGGTGATGAAGCTGTTGATGCTTCGTATAAGAAGCTAAAAAGCATGACCCAAGAAGATTACGCTGCTCTGGAAAGGTTGACTAATGAGCTAAACGAGACGATAAAAAAGGCATTTGAGACCGGGGATCCTGCAGGTGAACTGGCACAGAAAGCGTGCGAGCTTCATAAACAGTGGCTGCTTTATTTCTGGGACAGCTATTCCAAAGAAGCGCACATGGCGCTTGTACAGATGTACGTCGATGATGAGCGGTTTACTGCATACTACGATAAAATTGCCCCGGGGTGCGCTGCCTTTTTGCGTGATGCCATGAGGATATACACCGGATAAAGGAATGAGATTTTGAATCGTATAACGGTTGCTCCGCTTGCGGGCTTAGAATAGTTTATTTTGTTTGCCAGCTAAACTATGCGATAGTAAGGAGAAGGTGAATGGTGTAGCCTTCCTGCCGAATAGGGCAGGGAGGCTTTTTGTTTTGATTGGTATTGAAACAAGGGTCCGGAATGTGATAGCCTTATATGGAGGTCAGAAATGGTGGAAAACGGGAGGCAAAAGATGAAAAAATCTCTTCTTTTTAAAAGGCTGATTGCGATGCTCGTATATTTGGGGGAAGCATTATTTGTATTCCATATCGGTATAGGGTATTTTAAGTCGGGTGCAATATTTGATGCGTTAGGATTGCTTCTCATAGCGTCCATTTTTTGCATACCTGCAGGTGCAGCTACATGCCTGTGGGTTTCGACGATGCGGGATTACGATAAAAAACTAAGGACGGTGAGAGCTTTTGTATTGGCGATCTTTTTATTTTATGCTTTAATTTTATTCTATTTATTGTACATGGGACGATTCAGATATAGAGCATGGGCCATTGGAAATGACATTCGGTTTAACATAAACGCCTTCAATATAAACTTCGTTCCGTTTAAGACGATAGTGACTTACATAAGGCATTATTTTAGCGGCTCGATCAATAAGTCGATAATAATCAAAAATCTAATGGGCAATTTGTTTGTATTTAGTCCCATGGGGTTGCTATTGCCCTGCTTGTTTAAAAACCTGAGAAGGTTTAGCAAGTTTTCCATTACCATGATAATGATCCTGATTGCAGTGGAGGCTATGCAGCTGTTAACCAATACCGGAAGTATGGATATAGACGACATAATATTGAACTTAGCGGGAGCGCTTATATCCTTTGCCGTTTGGAAACTCGATATGGTCCAGCACCTGTTGAAAAAGCTTTATATTGTAGAAATGTAAGGCTCTATCGCGTTCTAAATTTCATAATATCTTTAACGGAAATGGTTGCTGGACTATTTCTTAGTCGAGCTTTTCATAATATGTTACGGGAAGAGATGATGAGAAAGTGGAAATTACGAAAAATAAGGTTATGATGATGCTTTTCATCTTAATGTGTGCTGCCCTGGTAGTATTATTATTCCTGTTAATCATGAATATCCATATCAAGGCTTCAATAAAGGATAGAATGCTCTCTCCAGACCAAATACCGATAACAGATGCTGACTGCATTCTCGTATTGGGGGCGGGGGTATGGAATGGGGGGCGTCCCAGTCCCATGCTCGAGGATCGGCTTGTGCGGGCTATAGAGCTGTACAATATGGGCGTCTCCAATAGGTTATTGATGAGCGGCGATCATGGCAGAAAGGATTATGATGAGGTCAACGTAATGAAACGTTTTGCCGTTGACAGGGGAATTCCATCGAGCCATGTCTTCATGGACCATGCAGGCTTTTCCACCTATGAAAGCATATACCGCGCCAGGGACGTCTTTAAGGTCAAAAAGGCCATCATCGTTACCCAGGAATATCATCTGTACAGGGCTTTGTATATCGCGAAGAAGCTGGGCCTGGAGGCATACGGCGTTGCTGCCGATCGCAGGGAATATTACGGACAGGCGAGCAGGGAGTTGAGGGAAGTTCTGGCAAGGGTTAAGGATTTCTTCTCTACAATTATAAAGCCCAGGCCTACTTATCTTGGAGAACCCATCCCTATAGATGGAGACGGCGATTTGACAAATGATTAGTGCAACAAAATGTCTTCAATCAACGTCTAATACCTAGAAACTGCTTGATAGGGAGGTTTTATCATGAAATGTTTTTATTTTTTGTTTTTAGCAATTGCCGTAATATTGCTGGTTTTATCGTCCTGCAGCGGTGCCGCTAACAAGGATGAGGTCGGTTTTGTGGCAATCGTCCTTGAGAATAACCGGTCCAATTTGCTGGTGCAGCCCGAGGAAGGCTCGGATGTCCTGCGTTCGGCCGATAAGATTACGGTATACATTAACGATGATGTAAAATTGCTGGATTCTCAAGGCAAGGAGATAGGCATCGACGATATAGGAGCGGGAGAAAGGGTTCAGGTATTTTTTGACGGCGCAATTGCGGAGAGCTACCCGGCACAGATCCATAGATGTTACAGGGTCAAGTTGTTGGATTAATATATAGACCGGATTGACATAGAAAATGTTATAGCTAGATGTGCATTGCAATGCGCGCATCTGGTTTTATGTTATCAAACGAATGTTTTTGTTGTGGAAGATATGTAAAATCGAGGTAAAATGATATAATTTATTTGTCAGTTTTGGATATGACCTGTTTGATTGATCTTGATGACATAATTGCTTGCGAATACGGCCCAATAAATGGTCAAATAGCATATGAGAGTGTAGATAAGCTGAAAGGCATGTTTCCATGGGCAATAGAAGGGTTTATCAATAGAATGGGGTAACATACGGAGGATATGATATGGCCGAATTATGATTTGGTATTGATGAGATTCACAAGAAAACCTTGCTGATGGAAAGGATGGGTTACGGTGGATTTTGATGAGCTCTATAAGATAGCCAGATCGTTAGTAAACCCCCGCAAGCTTTCGGAAAATGCCGAAGCTGGCGGGGTTGGAGCGGCGATCCTTGCAGAGAGCGGGAAGGTATACACGGGCGTGTGCATTGATACCGCGTGTTCTATGGGCTTTTGTGCCGAGCACGCAGCTGCAGCTGCTATGGTAACAGCCGGTGAAAGCCGGGTGTTAAAGATGATTGCAGTGGGCTGGGATGGACGCATTATGCCTCCCTGCGGCCGTTGCCGCGAATTCATAAGCCAGCTTAATGACGATAATGTGAATGCCCAGGTCATGGTTAAGGAGGGGGTTGTGGTAACCATAAAGCAGCTTCTCCCGTACGACTGGAAAAAAGATGACTGAGATTAAAGTGTAAATAATTGAGGCATGAGATGGCGTAAATGCTTTTGTAGCGGAGGGATTTGACTGTGGATATAGGACATATTCTGGATAGGATTAAGCAACCGCTCAACCAGGTGCCGGGTGTCATTGGTATGGTGCTGGGCGGTTCAAGAGCTCGGGGAACCAACAGGGCAGACTCGGATATCGATATAGGCATTTATTATGACTTGGAAGAATTTGATCTTGCCCAAATAAGCTCGATTGCAACAGCGCTGGATGACTCCCATCGCGAGAACCTCATTACACCCCTGGGAGGCTGGGGCGAATGGGTTAATGGCGGCGGATGGCTGGTTATAGATGGGATGCACGTAGATTTTATATTTCGGGATATTCGGCGCGTCCGGCAGGTTATAGATGATTGTATTGCCGGGAGGATTACGGCGCACTATCACTGGGGCCATCCCCATGCATACATCAATGCCATGTACATGGGCGAGCTGGCCATATGCAAAATTCTTATTGATAAAGGAGGACAATTACAGGCGTTAAAAGCGAAAACCAAACCATATCCTCCAAAGATGAAAAAGGCCATTATTGAAAGTTTCTTATCCGAAGCGAAGTTTTCATTTATGCTCGCTCAATATAACGCGGATAAGGATGACGTGTATTATGTAGCCGGGCATGTTTTCAGGGTCGTATCATGTCTAAATCAAGTTTTATTCGCTTTAAACGAAGAATACTGTATAAATGAGAAGAAAGCTGTTAAGATGATAGAAAGCTTCCCAAAAGCGCCGTTGAAATACAAAGAGAGGGTAGACGGGATATTTTTACTGTTGTCATCAAAGCCTGATGATAGCATGGTTGCTTGTCATAAACTAAAAGAGTTGATTGAGGAAGTTAAATTTTTGTCTGGTATGTGAGACCGATATTTTTTGACCTCAGGGCAAGCTTTAATTTTTTGAGTTGATTTTTGCCCCTAAATTTGTTATAATTTTAACAGAATGGTGAGATTGTAACCAAGTTTCTAACCTCAAGGGGGTATAGGTTCCCTGAGAGAGAGGAAACGGATGTGCAGAAATAATATGGATAGATCTGTACCCTTTTCCGATCTTTCGGGGAAGGGTATTTTTAGTTTTTGGATGTAGGATCAGCAAAGCGTTGTAAAGTAAGGATTACGAGAAAGGTGGTATAAAATGAGCCTTAACGATACGCCGCGCTCGGAACGCTTGCACATTGCCATACTGGGAAGGAGAAATGCCGGAAAGTCCAGCCTCATAAATGCGTTGACCGGTCAGGATATCGCTCTGGTATCGCCCGTAAAGGGTACCACCACCGATCCGGTATACAAGGCCATGGAGCTATTGCCCATAGGACCGGTGGTATTGATCGATACGGCAGGTCTGGATGACAAGGGCGAACTGGGAGAGCTGCGCAAGAAGAGGACTCTGGCGGTCCTAAATAAGACCGATGTGGCCATTTTGGTAGTTGACGGAAGCGTGGGGTTTGGAGAATTTGAGGATTACATGGTAAGCATGCTGAAGAAACACAATTTTCCTGTTATAGGAGTTGTCAACAAGGCCGATCAATCATCGATTTCTCCTGAAACGGTGGCGAGCTACAGTAAGAAGTGGGGAATTCCGCTGGTCGAGGTATCTTCAACTACTGGAAAAGGCATAGAGGAGTTAAAACAAACCGTTATTAAAGCCGTGCACAACGAAGAGCGGCAGGATGCAATTGTCAGGGATTTGATCTCTCCCGGGGATTTCGTGGTATTGGTGGTACCCATCGATAAATCGGCCCCTAAGGGAAGGCTGATACTTCCCCAGCAGCAGACCATAAGGGATATACTGGAGGGGAGAGGAATGGCCGTGGTTACCCAGGAGGATAGGCTGAAGGCCACGCTGGCTGGCCTTAATGTTAAACCGCGTCTGGTCATAACCGATTCCCAGGTATTTCACAAGGTCGCTGCCGATACGCCGGATGATATACCCCTTACTTCGTTTTCCATACTGTTCGCCAGGTATAAAGGCGATTTGAGAGAACTGGTGCGGGGTGCTCGGGCTGTTGCACAGCTCAAGGATGGAGATAGAGTACTTATAGCGGAGGCATGTACCCATCATCGGCTTGATGACGACATCGCGCGGGTGAAAATCCCCCGCTGGCTTGCCCAGAAGACGGGGAAGGATTTAAAAATAGACTTTGCGAGCGGTGGGGATTTTCCCGATAATCTAAAGGATTATTCTCTGGTCATTCACTGCGGTGCCTGCATGCTCAACAGAAGGGAAATGCTGTATCGGATAAGGCGGGTTGTGGATGCAGGGGTACCAATTGTCAATTACGGCGTATTTATAGCATACGTCAATGGGATTCTGGATAGGGTATTGCAGCCCTTGGAAGGGCAATTTTGATCTTTCGGTGCTTTGACTAAATAAGTTAAAGGGTGAGCTGTGATGAAAATACACGAATTTATGTTACGAAAGAGTTCTGCCGGGTTGTAAGTATTGCAGTTAGTTTAAATGTTTAATCTTTCGGATGGAAAAAAATAAATCATGAGAGGGATGATAGATCATGTTAAAAGGTGAAAGGGCTGATTTCATAAAAGACGAGGTCATATTTGAAGCGCTGGAGAAGGGTAAAAATAGGACCAGAGAGGAGGTTGAAGGCATCATAGAAAAGGGCAGGCAAGCCAAAGGCCTGACGCTGGAGGAGACGGCTGCCCTTTTGCAGATCGATGATGATGAACTTAACGAAAAGCTCTTTGAAGCTGCCCGCGAGGTAAAGGATGCCATATACGGTACCCGCATAGTTATGTTTGCACCGCTTTATGTGTCCAACTATTGCGTAAACAGGTGTAAGTACTGCGGCTACAAATGCACCAACAGCATAGCAAGGAGAAGGCTTACCGATGAAGAAGTGCGTAGAGAGGTGGAGATAATCGAGAGCCTGGGGCACAAGAGGATTGCCCTCGAGGCCGGAGAAGACGATAAAAACTGTCCCATCGAATATATAACCCATGTGATGGACGTAATATACAGCACCAAGATAAAAAACGGAAGCATCAGGCGCATCAACGTGAACATAGCCGCAACTACCGTGGAAAATTATAAAAAGCTGAAGGCTGCCGGAATAGGGACGTACGTGCTGTTTCAGGAGACATATCACCGTGATAGCTACAGCAAATATCATCCGGCAGGGCCAAAGAGCGATTACGACTATCACACCACCGCCATGGACAGGGCAATGGAGGGCGGCATAGACGATGTAGGTCTGGGCGTGCTGTTTGGCCTTTATGATTACAGGTATGAAGTGCTAGGGCTTTTGCTTCACGCGCAGCATCTGGAGGAAAAATACGGAGTAGGGCCGCATACCATTTCTGTGCCCAGGTTAAGGCCGGCTGAAGGCGTTTCCCTGGACGAATACCCTTATCTGGTATCAGACCACGACTTCAAGCGGATAGTGGCAATACTAAGGCTGGCCGTGCCGTATACCGGCATCATTCTATCCACCCGTGAGGCGGCCGGTTTTAGAGAAGAAGTGATCAACCTGGGCGTTTCGCAGATCAGCGCCGGGTCCGCCACCGATGTTGGCGGGTATGTGCTGCATGAACAGGGGGATAGCAAGCCTCAGTTTGAGCTGGCCGATCATCGTTCGCCCCTTGAGGTCTTAAAGAGCCTGTGCAGGCAGGGCTATCTGCCCAGCTACTGTACCGCGTGCTATAGGGCGGGCAGGACGGGCGAGCGGTTTATGGCATTTGCAAAAAGCGGGCAGATCCACAACCTGTGTTACCCCAACGCCATACTGACGTTTAAGGAATATCTGGAGGATTATGCCGACGATGAATTGAAGGTTTTGGGCAACCAGGTGATAGAGAAAAACCTGGCTAATATCCCCAATCCCGTCATGCGCGAGAAGACCATCGAGAGACTGAGAAGGATTGAGAATGGCGAGAGGGACTTGTTTTTCTGATTTTTTAGTCAACCGGGACATGAGATTTGCCGTTGTGGCTTTGAACGGAAAAGATTGCATTGCGCTTGAAGAATAAAAATAGGCAGGGAATGTACCCATGGCTGCTTGACAGCTGACATATGAAAGTAAGAAAAGCAGTGGAGGTGTCCTGTGAACAGGCTGGATTTATTGCTCGACAAGCTTTACAATACCAACGATCTTTCAAGGGATGAGCTCATTTACGTGCTGGAAAACCTGGATGAACAGCAGACCCAGAAGCTGTTTGAATATGCCAGGAAGACCAGGGAGCGATATTACGGGAACAAGGTCTACATGCGCGGGCTCATCGAGTTTTCAAACATATGCCGGATGAACTGCATGTACTGCGGTATACGTGCTGGCAACTCAAAGGCCGAGCGATACCGCTTGACCGAAGAAGAGATATTCGAGTGCTGCAGGGAAGGATATGCCCTCGGTTACAGGACTTTTGTGCTTCAGAGCGGAGAGGACCCATGGTATACGGTGGACAGGATGGTGGGCATAATTACCCGCATCAAAAAATCCTTTCCCGATGCGGCTGTCACCTTATCCATCGGTGAGAGGGAGGATGATGAATACCGCGCGTTTTATGAAGCTGGTGCGGAACGCTATCTCCTCCGCCACGAGACGGCATCCAGGAGCCTATATGAAAAGCTTCACCCCGGGGCAAGCTTCGATAACCGCAGAAGATGCCTTTGGGTGCTCAGGGAAATAGGGTATCAGGTGGGAGCCGGCTTTATGGTGGGATTACCGGGCCAGACCAAGCGAGACCTGGCGGAGGATTTGCTGTTTCTCAAGCAGCTCAACCCCCATATGATAGGAATCGGGCCTTTTATCCCCCATAAGGAGACGCCCCTTGGAAATGAAAAAGGGGGTACGGTGGAGGATACGCTGGTCATGGTGGCGCTGGCGCGCCTGTTGGTGCCCGATTGCTTGCTCCCGGCCACTACCGCCATGGGGACGCTGCACCCCAGGGGAAGGGAACTGGCGCTGATGGCCGGCGCCAACGTGGTAATGCCCAATCTATCACCCGTGTGGGCACGGCCCAAGTATGAGCTATACCAAAATAAGATCTGCACCGGCGAGGAGGCGGCACAATGCAGGGACTGCATCGAAAGGCGGATCAATTCGGTTGGCATGGAGGTTGATATGGGGCGCGGGGATCACCTCAAATTTAAACGGGATGAGGGCAAATTTGCATAGACACCGCTTGCATGGCGGTGTCTTGCAGTCCGCCCAATTATAAGCAGCAGTTGCTGTATTCCAGACAGCGATTTTGTTTACGCAGCGTAAATGCCCATCTATTCGACAGTGAATGCCTGGCCGTACGCTGCCATGCTGAAGGCCCTTTCGGCATCCGCAACGGGCATGCCCTTTATGTTCATCTGGTTTACATCTGCTATTCCCACATTTTTATTTTTTAAGTCCCACAGATACCGTATGGCTTCGGGGTGGAACCCTAAAAGGCGTGCCCCTATGGTGTCTACGGCAACGGGATCGGTACCGCTTATTACGATACCGGCCCGGCAAGGAATGCCGTTGTGAGGGCCTGTGCCTATCATGGCGGGGTTGGTGCTCACTATCGATAGGTCTATGGGGATTACCTGTGCCATGGCGCTTATAAAGCCATGGACGTCATCGTGTATGCCCAGATTCTTTTTGGGATAGCCGTGTTCTTCGGCAGGGGGCCAGCCCAAAGCGATATTCTTTATGGCCGCGGTCATTGTGGCCACGCTGTGTATCTTGAGCTGCGCAAATGAGATGAGGAAAGTCATCTCCTGGTACAGCTTGTTCAAATTTGTGGCCGGTGGGGAAGAGTGATTCAAATTCACTCTGACGAACGGACCGAAGTTCAGGTCAACGAATTCCACCTGTTCCTCATTGATGATTTTATCGTAGCCAACCGCCTTCATGATGTCTGCGGTGGTCCTTTGGGCTGAACCCGTGGCCACCACTATCCTGCGGGGGTTCTTTTGTTTAACGAACCTTATAATGGCGCGCAGGCTCTCGGGGCCTACCACATCGCCGGTTTCGGGCCCCACCGGTTTTACCCAGTTGGGCGTTATCACGACGACGTCGTTGGAATTGATCATGTTTTCTGCCTGAATCAGGTTCAGAGATTCAATTATGGCCTGGCTTTCGTTGCTGTTTATGGCAACTCCTATATCAGCGGTGTTTCTCCGTCTCTGTCGCAATCTTATACACCTCCGCCTTTAGTTTGCCAATTATGACAGCCGTTATTCTCCACAACAGGGCTAAAATACCCATAAAAAAACCGGAGAAGAAACTATTCTCCGGAATTTTGAAAAGCTTTACAGAAAGCTTTTATCGATGGCTCAATATTGCTTATTGGAAATTGATATTTTCAACGCAGAGGCACCTATGTAATTGGCTTTTCAACCGTTTTTGCCCTTTTTTATCCATTGGGCAACTTGAACGGTACGGCGGGCCTGATGGAATACGGCCTGTTTTACGTCTTCCACCATCTTGCCGTCCTGCCCCTGGGTGACCGAAGTCCCGTATGGATTCCCTCCCGCCGTAAACACCGAATTATCGGTAAATCCGGGTGTGACGATGATGGCGCCCCAATGCATCATACAGGTATATATCTCCTTTACGGTGCCCTCCTGGCCGCCGTGGGGGTTTTGAGCCGAGGACATGGCGCTAACCACCTTATTTACGAGCTTGCCCTGGGCCCACAGGCCACCCTGCATATCGATAAACTCCTTTAATTGTGCGGGCATGGTCCCGAACCTGGTTGGAGCGCTGAATATAATGGCATCTGCCCAATCGAGATCTTCAGATGTAGCTTCCTTTATATCTTTAGTGGCCTCTACGGTTTCCTGCCATGCTTTATTTTTTGCTATGGCCTCAGGCGGGGCCAGTTCACGAACCTTCAATAGGCGTACTTCGGCACCGGCTTCTTGACCGGCTTGAGCCGCCCATTGAGCCATCTGATAGTTGGTTCCTGTCGCACTATAAAATATGACGGCTAATTTAACCTTTTCCATTTACGACTCCCCTTTCAAACCTTAAGAACAATCGCCAAATTTCAAGAGAAATTGAGTCTTATATAAATTATAAGTCAATAATTCGGGTTTTAAACAAAATATGAGGTGAATTAACCAAAAAAGTATGATAAAATAATTTTGAATGCCACAAATCAGAGTAACATTTCAAAGAAAGGGTGATACATAGTTGAATGTCATTCTGGACAAGTTAAAGGAAGTACTATATACCGTTCTACCAATCACAGTAATAGTTTTAATATTGCATTTCACGTTGACGCCGCTGGAAACGCATTTGATTTTAAAGTTTCTCATCGGCACATTTCTTATAATCATAGGCTTGTCAATATTTCTGCTTGGAGTCGATTTAGGGATTACCCCAATCGGCACTGCCATAGGTTCAGCCATTACCAAGACTAACAGAATACTGGTAGTAGTGATTGTAGGCCTGTTGCTCGGCTTCTTCATCTCTGCCGCAGAACCTGACCTGCACATACTTGCTGGGCAAGTGGATATGGTTACATCCGGTCATGTTCCCAAAACGGCAATAGTTGTGGTCGTTTCGGTTGGGCTTGGAGTCATGATCGCCCTCGGACTTGCCAGGATAGTATACAATGTATCGTTGCGCGTTGTGTTTACCGTAATGTATTTAATAGTCTTTATATTGGCGCTGTTTGCGTCGCCAGCTTTTCTTGCCATATCCTTTGATGCCTGCGGTGCCACCACCGGTGCTTTAACCGTTCCATTTATCCTGGCGCTTGCGTTGGGCGTTTCTATGCTGAAGAAGGATAGCGAAGCGTCCGAACGGGACAGCTTCGGATTGGTGGGTATTGCATCCATAGGCGCTATACTGGGAGTTTTAATTATGGATATATCTTCGAAGGCTGATGAGATAACAGGGGCATTGGAGCATCATGCCCTGGCATCGGAGTCGATCATAGGGCCATTTATTGAAGAAGTGCCCAAGATCACCTTGGAAGTGTTTATGGCATTGCTGCCCATACTGCTTACCCTGCTCATCTTTCAGATATTTTCATCCGGCTTTTCGAGAAGAGCATTTAGAAAGGTATTGATGGGACTTATATTTGCCTTTGTAGGCCTGGTGCTGTTTTTGGATGGCGTCAATGCCGGTTTTATGGATGTGGGAAGTATTGTAGGTTATAGAGTTGCCATGCTGGATAGCAAAGCCTATATTCTCACGATCGGATTTATACTGGGTTTTGTTACCGTGCTGGCCGAGCCGGCCGTACACGTTTTGATGCACCAGATTGAAGATGCTACCAGCGGATATATTAAGAGAGGGCTGGTGATGATTGCGCTGTCGTTGGGAATCGGAGTGGCGGTGGGCTTGTCGGTGTTGAGAGTGCTCGTTCCGGGAATTCAACTCTGGCATTATCTATTACCTTCATATATAATAGCAATAGCGCTCATGTATTTCGTTCCGGAGCTCTTTATTGGTATTGCATTTGACTCGGGCGGCGTAGCTTCTGGACCCATGACGGCTACCTTTATATTGGCCTTTATACAGGGAGCTGCAGAAGCGGTAGAAGGCGCTAACGTGCTGGTGGATGGCTTTGGCATGATCGCCATGGTGGCATCCATGCCGCTTATTGCTCTGCAGATATTGGGACTTATATATAAAGTTAAATCCCGGAGGGAGGCATAAACCTTTATGATGTTTTATTCTGAGGCTGTAGATTTTGAGTTGATATACGTAATAGTAAATTTCGGCATGGGCAGTAAAGTATTGCAAAAGGCAAAAAAGCACGGCATAACGGGAGGGACGGTGTTTTTGGGCAGGGGCACCGTAAAAAGCCATGTGCTGGAGTTTTTGGGTATAACCGATGAGAGAAAAGAGATAGTGGTAATGGCTGCCGATAAAAAGACCGCGGATGAAGTGGCGGAATTCTTAAATGAGCATTTTCATTTTGAAAAGCCGCACCATGGCATAGCATTTACCATGCCCGTTTGCGATATAATAGGTTCAACCGCCTATAAGCATGATGAAATCCACACGGAGGGGAGCGGAGGCAAGGTGATGTATAATCTAGTGGTTACGGTTGTAGATAGGGGAAAAGGAGAAGATGTAGTAGAAGCTTCCAGAAGGGCTGGGGCAAAGGGCGCCACCATAGTCAACGCAAGGGGTTCTGGCATTCATGAGACCAGCAAGGTCTTTTCCATGGAAATCGAGCCCGAAAAGGAAGTGGTGTTTATCCTGGTGAAGAACGACATCACCGAAGCGGTTGTGGCGTCCATTAGAGAACATCTCAATATAGATCAGCCGGGGAAGGGTATAATATTCGTACAAAGCGTAAATAAAACCTACGGTTTACATGAGTGATGCTTTTTAGGGACGCAAGATGAGAAGAGGTAGGCCTTTATATCACGATATTGTGACATAAAGGCCTACTGTTATTCAGGGTAGGAGCATCGAAATTGTAATAATGTAAGTCTCTTTTATGCAAGGTTAAATGCCGATATTCAATATAAAGTGTTATGCGTAAATGGGCCGTGCAATAAGCCTTGATAAAAATAGAATGGGCGATTTCTTAAATTTTGATGTTACTGTATCTTTATCCCATTTTGTGATAAACTTAATAGGTGAAGAAGGAGGTGCCGTAAATTGGGTGAAATCCTTTCGGCTTACTTGATGCCCCATCCTCCCATCATCATTCCGGAGGTTGGGAAAGGCGAGGAGAGAAGGGTGCAGAGCACCATAGAGGCCATGGAAGCATGTGCCAAGCATATAAAGGGGGAGCAGCCGGATACCATAATAGTCATTACCCCTCACGGGCCGATGTTTAGCAATGCCATAGCTGTCATGGTCATGCCGCGCATGGCCGGGGATTTTGCAAGGTTTGGCGCTGCAAGCGTGAGGATGACCTTCGAAAACGATGTTGAACTGGCCCTAGCGATAATGGATAGTGCCGAGCGTTCGGATATACCTTGCATTGGGATTGACGTTAATGTGGCATCCGAATACGGCATATCGACGGCCTTGGACTGGGGCGTTCTGGTGCCTCTATACTTTGTGACAAAGCAGTATAGCGATTTTAGGCTGGTACATATCACATACGCGCCCTTGTCGTATGAGGCGTTGTACGCTTTTGGGAAGGTCATACAGGAAGTCGTACATGCTTACCGCGGAAATGTCTGTGTTATTGCCAGCGGCGACCTGTCGCATCGGTTGAGCCATGACGGGCCTTATGGCTTTCATCCAATGGGGCCTAAGCTGGACAAGCAGATAATGGCGCTTGTTGAAAGCGGTCATGTTGAGGGCTTCTTCAATATGGATCCTGTTATGGTTGAGGAAGGTGGCGAGTGCGGCCTTCGTTCCATTATTATAGCCATGGGGACTCTCGATGGGTATGAACTGCATCCCAGGGTTTTATCCTATGAGGGGCCTTTTGGCGTTGGTTACGGGGTGGCCATACTGGAAAAGGGCGAACCCAACTCTGCACGGCTTCTTGTGGACAGGTTGTTGAAGCGAAAGCACCAGCGGATGCAAAAGGTACGCCAGAACGAGGATCCTTATGTCCGGCTGGCCAGGCGTTCGCTTGAATCGTATATCCGCACCGGCAGGATAATCAAACCTAATGATGACCTCCCCAAGGAAATGCTTGACAATAAAGCCGGAGTTTTCGTTTCCCTTAAAAAGGATGGGCAACTGCGCGGATGTATCGGCACCATAGCAGCCACCAGAAAGAATATTGCCGAGGAGATCATCTATAATGCCATAAGCGCAGGGGTAAAAGATCCGCGGTTTATTCCTGTGGATGAGAGCGAGCTGGAGGACCTGGTATATTCAGTTGACGTCCTGAAAGAGCCCGAGCCCGTTAGATCTATAGATGAACTGGATGCCAGGAGATATGGAGTGATAGTCAGAAGCGGACGCAGGTCCGGGCTGCTATTGCCCGACCTGGAAGGGGTTGATACCCCCCAGCAGCAGATTGAAATTGCACTGCAAAAGGCGGGGATACGCTCCGATGAAAGCTATACTATAGAGCGTTTTGAAGTGGAACGCCATAAGTGATCCGATGTAAACGGTATGGCCGTCGCGAAAGCCTTAGAAGGTGTATTGAAGATGAGGGAAGCGCTGTTTTATTCCAGAGAAGGGGACAAGATTAGATGCAGTCTTTGCCCGCATGAATGCTTGCTTTCGGAGGGCAAGGTCGGCCTTTGCAGGCAAAGAAGGCATGTACATGGCAGGCTGATGGCGGAAGGGTATGCCAGGGTTTCTTCAATAGCCATGGACCCCATAGAGAAGAAGCCTCTATATCATTTTTATCCGGGCAGCTTCATACTTTCGGTGGGCGGGCTATGGTGCAACCTCCGCTGTTCATTCTGCCAGAACTGGCACATTTCCCAGAGGGAACAATCCACCGCAGTCATGGCTCCTGAAAAATTGGTTGAACTGGCAGTTGAGCATGATAGTGTAGGCATCGCCTTTACTTATAACGAACCGTTTATCTGGTACGAGTATATATTGGATACAGCACAGCTTTGCAAGCAAAGGGATTTGAAGGTGGTGCTGGTTACCAATGGCTTCGTGCAGGTTAAACCTTTAGAAGATTTGCTTCCGTATGTAGATGCCTTCAACATAGATGTCAAGGCGTTTAACGAACGGTTTTACAGGGAAATATGCGGGGGTGACTTATCAGCGGTTAAGAGAGTAGTGGAACGGGCTGCGGCGAAGGTTCACATTGAAGTGACCACCCTGATCATCGGGGGGCTCAATGACGATAAAGCGGAAATAGAAGGGTTGGCCCGCTGGTTGAGCGAGGTTGATAGAAACATTCCGCTACACCTTTCCCGGTATTATCCCAACTATCGCATGCAGCTTCCACCTACTCCGGTTACCACCCTTTACGAGCTTAGGGATGTGGCCAGGGAATACCTAGATTATGTCTATATAGGAAATGTGATGGGAGCGGATAACAATACCTACTGCCCTAAATGCGGGCAGAAGGTAGTGGATCGCGGGTACGCTATAAAGGTGACGGGCATGAAGGCCCAAAGATGCATTAATTGTGGAACACCTATCCCCATTGTCATGTGAACTATGCTTAAGGAGAATGGCATGAAGGTCGGTAGTGAACCTTTTAAATTTTACGCCAGTTGTTATATAATAAAATGGTAGCTTGAGAGATCTGACCGGTTCTAAGGTTGCAGAAGTTTAGCAGCCGGCGTTGTTATAAGGTTGCGAGGGGTGGAAACATGTGGGCCTGGCTTTCAAACTTCATATCATATATGAAACCGTATTTTCAATTCCCGGATATCATACGCCACGTTGTAGATATAGCCATTGTGGCGTATGCTCTGTATAAGCTCATGCTGCTTATAAGGGAGACGCGGGCAGAACAGGTTTTAAAAGGGCTGACGATTTTATTGTTTGCAACCTGGATGAGCAATATTCTGAACCTAAATACCGTGCATATGATCCTGCGGAACACCGCACAGCTGGGCGTCATCGCTTTGCTCATCGTCTTTCAGCCCGAACTTAGAAGGGCTTTGGAGCAGATAGGAAGGGGTAGAATATTTGACAAGGTGATGTTTGCCCAAAACGATGAGGACGTTACCGAAATCATAGATAATATAGTGGGAGTTGTTCAAAGCCTATCATCCAGCCGTACCGGTGCGTTGATCGTTATCGAAAGAAAGACGGGGCTGAACGACGTGGTGGAGACGGGAGTGCGTTTGGATGCCAGGTTGACAAAGGAACTGCTGGAAAATATCTTTGTGCCCAATACGCCCCTGCACGATGGCGCTGTCATAATTAGGGAATCCCGTATAGTGGCAGCGGGTTGTTTTTTGCCGCTTACCGAAAATCCCAACCTAAGCAAGCAACTGGGTACGCGCCATAGAGCGGCATTGGGTATTTCGGAAGCATCGGATGCATTGGCCATAATCGTGTCCGAGGAGACGGGGATCGTCTCAACCGCCAGTGACGGGAAATTGACCAGATATTTGGACGCTGAGGGATTGCGCAGCATCCTTGAGAAGATATACATAAAGGAGAAAGAGATAAAACCATTCAGTTTGATAAAGCGGAGGGCAAAGGATGCGTAGTAAACTACTTGGCAGGAATTTTGCTTTAAAGCTGATCTCGGTTATTATAGCCATTATCCTGTGGCTTATAGCTATAAGGGAGCAAAACCCCGAAGTTACCAGAAACTATGATAATGTGCCGGTAAAAATAGAAAATCAGGATGAATTTAGAGAAAAAGGGCTTACCCTGGTATATGATATACCGAGCGGAGTGAACATTTCCGTGAGGGGAAGGGTGCGGGATTTAGAGAAGATAAACATCGAACAGCTACAAGGCATATTGGACTTATCAGAAGTCAATGAACCGGGGGAATATAGGCTGATTATAGATATCAAGGGGCTTCCTTCGGGTGTTACCTTGAGGCGAAAGCCTGAGGTCATAATAAGGGCTGATTATTTGGTTTACAAAGATGTCACCATTACGCCCGATATAGATATAAAGGAGGCCAAAGGATATTTGGCTTTTTCTCATAGCATAAGACCTACAAACACCGTGGAAGTAACGGGCCCCGAAAGCCTCATTGAACGTATTTCCAGGGCTGTGGTATCCTTGAAGCTTTCGGAAGCCTCCTCTACCGTTGAATATTCGCTGCCGGTTTTGCTGATGGATGATAAAGGTAGGACCATCGAGTCAAAGTACATCAATATCAATCCCAAATACGTAACGGTAACGGTGCCGGTTTATCCCACCAAAGTTTTGCCGGTGAAGCCGAACATTGCCGGCGTTCCCAATGATAACTACGAGCTGGTTAGCGTAGAGGTCTATCCTCAGGAGATAACGGTAAGCGGAGAAAAATCCGTTTTGGATAAGATGGATTCAATTAATACTCAGGTTTTGGATATAGAAGGGGCCACCGCCGATATAAAGCAGACTTTAAAGATTCAAAAGCATGAAGGCGTTACCATAGTACCTTCCAGCCCGAGTGAAGTGGAAGTGGTGGTACGGGTTAAGGAGAAGATTATCCAGCGAAGTTTAACGATCGAAAATATTCAAATGGTTAACGTACCGGAGAACAGCCAGGTTGAAATGGAGCCCACCAGCCTTGAAATAGTTTTAGGAGGCCCCGCTACTATAATCAACAGCATAGACCCCAATAGCTTAAATGTCTATGTGGATCTTGCAGGTATTTCTCAGGGAGAGCACAAATTAAAGGTCATGGCCGATATACCTCAAGGAGCTGAATTGATAGAGATCAAGCCTGCCGAGGTGACGGTCAATGTGAAATAAAGCCACCTATTTTATAAGGTGGCTTCTGCTAGAAGAATTTCCGCGTACCCGTTTCAATTTCGAATTTGGCTCGCAGCAGTACCTGATTTATTTCTTCTACCTTGACAGGTTTGAGGATGTAATCATATGCACCAACCCTCATGGCCTGACGGAGGTATTCGAAGTTATCGTAATTGCTGACGATAACGTATTTTATGTCAGGCCATCTTTTTTTTGCGGTTTCTATAAAGGTTATGCCATCCATCTTTGGCATGCGAATTTCGGTAAATATTACATGGGGAGATACGTGGGGAAGCAGAGCCAATGCCTCTTCTCCGTTATTGGCTTCGCCTACCAGTTCAAAATCGTTCTCTACCCATTTTATTTTATTGTCGATATCCCTTCTTGCTTCGTAACTGCTGTCTACCATCATAACGCGCAACACCATAGCCTTCATCCTTTCCGTCGTTGTTACTTTATCAGTCCAACATTATACCATCTTTGTATGATATTTAAAATCCATTTTTTGAGTTTAGGCAAAAATTGCGATATAAAATATCACATTTTAGTATGAGGACCAAGGATTAAAGAAACATTAAGAATTCAATTAGAAAATTGAGGATTTTATTTGGATAAGGGATTTAATTTTGCACAATAGATATTAATGACCCGAAATGGCGATTTATTATTAATAAACAGATTTGAAATGAAGCTTTGAATATATTAAATTAAAAATAATTAAATATTTTTTTAAATAATTTTTATAAGTATTATAAAAATTACAATAAAAATATGGGCACTCCTAAAGTTGTGGTATTGAGAGGGGTTTATAAATGAAACAGGCATTCCACAAGATTATAAATATACTTGAATATCAAGAACGTGAAATAAGCAATTATCGTATCAGCGTTGGTTTTGATGGTTTTATAGATAGAATTGTTAAAGCTGTAAAAACCAATTTACAGGGAGAACGAGATTTTTTTTCTCAAATGGGTGAGTTCATTAATTATGTTTTGGCAAGGAAAGAAGGGGATTGTAATATCGAAATAGTAGAAAGATTATCCAAGATAGGAGGTAATGCTCCTATATTATCAAATGCTCTTGGAAAACTTGGTATAAAAGTAGATTGTATATGTACTGCGGGAGTGCCGGATATTGAAGAAGTTTTTTCGGAGATGTTGCCCAATTGTACAATACACTCCATAGGTAGACCTGGATATACTATAGCGTTGGAATTTGATGATGGTAAATTGATATTTGGAGAAACTGGGATTTTGGACGATGTGGACTGGGAATATTTAAAAAAAAGAATTGGAGTACAAAATTTAAAAGAGCTGATCTTAAATAGCGACATTTTAGCTTTAGTAAATTGGTCTGAAATGAAAGGGGCAAATGATATTTGGGAAGGTGTATTCAATGAAATATTGAAAGGGACTGCAGGTAATCAAGTTATCTATTTTGATTTATGCGACTTCTCAGCCAAATTACAAGAGGAAATTATTCATGTAATGAACTTGATAGAAAAGTATGCTTCAATACGACCTACAGTTTTAGCTGTAAATGAAAAGGAGGGCCTTACTTTAGCAAATATTCTTTCCGGTTTACATAATAATTCACATGAGTTAAGGAGAATAGTAGAAGATGTTTATAAACGTATAAAGGTGGATATTTTTATTCTCCATTCAGCCAAATCTACATTTGCTGCTGATAGGAATGGCGTATATGAGGTAAAGACCGCGTTTGTTGAGCATCCTGTATTGTTGACAGGAAGCGGAGATAATTTTAATGCAGGTTTTTGTTTAGGTTTACTCTTGAAGATGGACATAATATCATCATTGCTTCTCGGAAATGCAGTTGCTGGCTATTATGTGCGAAATGGTAAGAGTCCTACGTTGAAAGAGCTTATTGTTTTTTTGAAACAATGGATGAATAAATGTTAATAGCTGGGAGGATAGGAAATATGTCAAGAGTTAAATGTCAATTGACCGTGCTTACGGAAGAAGAGATTGAACTTATTCACAACAAAACGCTTAGAATTTTAGAAAATGTTGGCCTTAGAGTGCCCAATGAAAAATGCCTCGAGTTATGCGAAAAAGCTGGTGCAGTGGTGGATAGACAGGCTAGCATTATACGTATTCCTTCAAAGGTGATGGAGCAATTATTATATGCTATTAGATCAACTTATGCCCCAGAGGCTAATACGGAGGTACCTCCTAAAATAACAGGGTCTATTTCAACACAGGTATTTGTAGTAGATTATAAAACCAAATCCAGGAGATATGGCCTTCTAGACGATGTGATGAAGGGCATTGCCTTGGTTGAACATTTAAACAATATACCATTCTGCAATGCAGTTACTATTCCTTCCGATGTACATCATGCCATAACCGATGTAGTATCCTATCAAAAGATTTATCAGTATTCGACAAAACCTGGCGGTACTTATATTCTGTCCGCTGAGTCAGCCAGGTACATTATTGAGATGTCAAAAGTTTTGGGCAAAAGTGTAGGATATCTTTTAGAAACAGTAAGCCCGCTTCAATTCAGAAAGGAAAGTCTGGAAATGGCACTTGTATTTGTAGAACAGGGACAGCCTTTAGGTATTGCACCAATGGTCATGGGTGGAGCTACCGGGCCGGTTACTCTTGCTGGAACTGTTACCCTTATGAATGCTGAAGTGCTTGGAAGTATGTTTATGGTGTATGCATTAAGTGGACAGGTACCAGGCTTCTATGGACATGGCACACATTCCATGGATTTAAGGACAATGCTTTGCTCGTTTGGTTCACCAAATCAGGCGTTATTGGGCATTGCAAGTGCACAGATGGCAAAATTTTACGGCATAAATGGCGGTAGCAATTCGGGGCTTACGGACGCTTTATTACCCGATTTTCAGGCAGGCTTTGAAAAGGCTTTAAGTGCGGTCATGAGCTGTATGGCTGGAACTGTGAGTGTAGGTGCTCAAGGTATCGTAGGCGCCGATCAAGGGTTTAGTTTTGAACAGCTGGTAATAGATAATGAGTGGATAGATGCATATAACTATGTGGTTGATGGTTTTGATGTAAATGAAGATACCATAGCTGCCGATCTTATAGAAAGGATTGGAATTGGAGGCAATTTTGTCGGGGAAGATCATACGGTCCAATACATGAGAAAAAGCTATTGGTTTTCTAAGCTTTTCAATAGAAATAGCTGGGATGGTTTTATAAGAGAAGGCTCTAAGGCCTTGTTAGATAAAACGCATGAGTTTGTTGAAGATGTTACTGCCGGTTATAGAGAGCGTTTACCTGTGATAGATAGTTCAAAATTTGAAGAAATAGAATACATAGCAGAACGTGCCAAAAAAGAATTGTGTGAATAGGAGTAGATAAAATTATGGATTTTAAAGAACACAACAAAAGAGCTAAGGAAGTATGGAACGCTTATTACAATGGATCTCCATTTAAAGTGCCGGTGTTCATGTACGCTGATGCACGGAATTGGATTTTTGAAAAGGATCAAAATACTCAAGGTATTACATTATGGGATTATGTGAGCTCCCCTGATATAATGTTTGAAGTTCAGGTAAAGGCCCAAGAGTGGATACGGTTAAATATCATTTCCGATAGTCAAATGGGATATCCTTCCGAGGAAGAAGGTTGGTCTGTAAGAATTGATTTCGAAAATTTTACTGAGCTCGCATGGCTCGGGGGGGAAGCAGAACCTGGCACTGAACCGCATGTGCGGCCATTTTTGAATGACGATGATAAACATAAAATATTTGATAAAGGCATACCCGCTGCTTTTGATGGGTTTGGGAAAGTAGTGCAGAGGTATTATGAATATTTTGTTGAGAAATCCAAAACTTATCTATATAAAGGCATTCCTGTAAAAAGCATTTTAATGCCGTATAACTTTTACGGGACGGATGGAATATTCACGACCGCGTGCGGGCTAAGAGGTATGACCAATCTTATAAATGATATTTTTGAAGATCCGGATTATGTTGAAAATCTTTTGGACTTTATTACTGAGGCTATTATCTCGAGAATGAAGGAAGTGAGAAGATATTTAGGTGAGGAGATAAAAAGTAAGAATTTTGGATACGCCGATGATGCTATAGTATTGCTTTCACCTTCATTATTTAAACAGCTAGTTCTGCCCAGAATAAAACGCGTATATGATGAGTTTACACTTGAAGGAGGAAGGCGGTCTATCCATCTATGTGGTGATGCCCAGCGGTTTTTCCCGATATTACAAAAGGAATGTGGCGTAGTGATGTTTGATACTGGTTATCCTATTGACTTCGAGCATTTATATGATGAATTACATCCTGATACCGAAATATGGGGTGGACCCAGTGTAGTGTTGCTAAAAAATGGTAGTCCTTTGGAGGTGAAAAATGAGGTAAGGCGCATACTTCAGATCGTTATGCCGAAGACAAAAAAATTTGTTTTGAGGGATGCCAATGCATTGATACCCGGTACTCCAATTGAAAACGTTAGGGCAGTGTATGAAGCATGTGAAGAGTGGGGGTATTATGGCAGGTTACGGGGTTTTATACTATAATGTATTTGGCTTCAATATTGAATATTGATCCCACTTTATACGAGGCGGCTGCAATAGATGGAGCAAATGGGTTTCAAAGGGTGCTTCATGTAACTCTTCCAGGTATGAGATCTACCATTGTACTGCTTTTGACGTTGAATTTGGGTTATATCCTTCATGCTGGGTTTGAGCAAATATTGATACTTTATAGCCCCGTTGTTTATTCTACCGGGGATGTTATAGATACCTGGGTATACAGGGCAGGATTGCAGCAAGCGCAGTATTCACTGGCAACTGCGGTGGGCCTCTTTAGATCTGTAGTAGGTTTTGTATTGGTGTCATTGTCATATTATTTGGCTTATAAATTTGCTGATTACCGAATATTTTAATATTCTAATTTATAGGAAGGTGGACCCATGGTTGATAAGTCGGTGGGCAGAACTGTTTTTAAGATTGTAAACGCCATCTTATTTATCATCTATAGTGCCATATGCTTATTACCCATACTTCATGTATTGGCGGTTTCATTAAGCTCAAGCAATGCTGCAAGAAGTGGTGAAGTCGCTATATGGCCAGTAGAGTTTACGCTAAAGTCATACGAATATATTATGAAAAATGAAAAATTTTGGAATGCTTTGATTGTGTCATTTAAACGTATATTGTTTGGTGTTACCATGAGCATGATAATTACGATCCTTGCAGCGTATCCCCTCTCAAAACCGCCTCGTGATTTTAGAGGCCGGTCATACTTGATTTGGATTTATGTGTTTACTATGTTTTTCAGCGGCGGCATGATACCTTCGTACATGATAGTGAGGTATACAGGTTTAATAGATACAATATGGGCGCTTGTGATTCCTAGTAGCGTTTCTGTGTTTAACGTGCTCTTGCTTGTCAATTTTTTCAGGGGGATTCCGCGCGAACTGGAAGAGGCAGCTTTTATGGATGGTGCCGGCCATTGGAGAATATTGTGGCAAATATTTGTTCCAATGTCTCTTCCTGCCATAGCTACATTGACAGTATTTACTGTAGTAAACCATTGGAATTCATGGTTTGATGGGTTAATATATATGAGCAATGCAAGGAATTATCCTTTGCAAACATATCTTCAATCTATAGTAGTCGAAGCTAATGCGCGCATATTATCGCGTGCTGAAGCTGAACGTCTAAAGCTTATATCAGACAAAACTGTAAAAAGTGCTCAGATATTTGTTGCCGCTATCCCTGTATTGTTAATATATCCCTTTTTGCAAAGATATTTTATTGCCGGTATTGTATTAGGGAGTGTAAAAGAATAGAATATTAAGTAAAATAAAACATCAATGGGTGTTGGTGGAATGATGATAAATGACGTTATAGATATAAAACAAAAAAATGTAAAAGATATTATAAAATGCATAAGGTTTAATGATGAGCTCACAAAGAAAGATATAGCTCAAAGGACGGGACTTAGTTTTTCTACGGTTTCCAATATATGTAATGCTCTTAAAGCCAAAGGAATAGTGGATGAAATAAAAGATATCAGCAATTACAGCGTGGGTAGAACTCCTCATTTTGTTAGACTTAACTATGATCGGTTTTTTGTTTTGTGTTTAGATCTTCAGCTTGAAGGCTTTTTGAAGATGGCGTTGATGGATTTAAGATACAACATTATATTTAAGCATGAGGAGCATGCACTTAAATTTAGTGGAGCATCAGAGATTGTACGTTACAGCTATATGAAATTTAAGCATTATTCCGAAAAATTGGGTATTGATCGTGAAAATATTATAGGTATAGGTGTTGCTATTTCAGGAATATTTGACACGGTCAAAGAAACCGTAGTAAGCTGTGCGGTACCAATATTTGAGAATCAACCTTTGAAGCAAATGATAAGTGACATATATGGCATGCCTGCTTATGTTGATAATGAGTCAAATCTGAGCGTTATTGCGGTTAGCGCTCAAGAGGGTTTTGAAAATAAGAATTTAGTATACATATACATAGGAGAAGGGACAGGCCTTGGCGTTATGGTTGACGGTAACCTTTTAAGGGGACATAGGGGTTACGGGGCTGAGATAGGGCACATTCCTATAGGCAGGTTAAACAAGCCGTGTTATTCCTGCGGAAGTTATAGGTGCGTTGAAACAGATCTCAGTATAAAAGGTTTTCTATACAAGTATGATGGGGAAAATGGCTTGTACGATGTTTCCACTAGCTGGAATAGATTTGTATCAAATGTGCTCAAGGGAGAGAGAAAAGCTTTAGAAGTGGTAGAGGAAAACGGATTTATATTGGGAGAACTGGTATCAATTTTGGTGAATATGTTTGATCCAAATATAGTGTATGTAGGTGGGGTAATAACGCCCATATTTGATAAACTTCTACCGTTTATCCAAACGGAAGTGAGGAAAAGGTTGGTTGTGAGGGGGAGTGAGTTACCATCGATAAAATGCGATTATGAGAGTGATTACAGCATGTCTAAAGGCAGTTGTGAAATTATAATTGAAAAGTGGAATCCAATATAAGATTTAGCGAATAAATGTAGAAAATTAACAAAGGAGGTTTTTAATTGAATAAGACAAAAATCGTATTTATAGGAGCAGGGAGCATGTCTTTTGGATTGAGTGTATTTAGAGACGTGTTTACTACTGATGAACTGAGAGGAAGTGAATTATGTCTTGTTGACATTGATAAGGACAACCTTTCAAGAATGTACAGGTTGGCTTTAAAGATGAATGAGGTTTCAAATGCAGGACTCAAAATCACCTGTACTACAGATAGGCGTGAGGCTCTTGATGGAGCAGAATTCGTTATAAATTCCATTGCAATAGAGAGATGCAGGCTTTGGAAGCATGATTTTGAAGTGCCGAAAAAATATGGGGTTAGGCATACGCTTGGTGAAAACGGAGGCCCCGGAGCGTTATTTTTTACTATGCGGACCCTTCCCATTATTTTTGATATTGCAAGAGATATGGAAGAATTATGCCCAAATGCATATTTTCTTAACTTTTCAAATCCCGAAAGCAGAATAATATTAGCATTAGGCAAATACACAAAAATAAAATGCATGGGACTCTGCCACGGTATATTTATGGGTAAAGATACAGTGGCCAGGATTATGGAAGTTGACGAAAATACCATTGATGTATTAGGTGCAGGATTAAATCATTTTCAATGGCTATTGGAAATAAGAGATAAAGCTACAGGAAAGGATATGTATCCTTTGTTAAAAGAAAAGAACAAAACTTATGATCTCAATTTTATGCCGTTTTCTAGAAAACTGTTTGAAATATTTGGATTATTCCCGTCTTGTAGCGATGACCACATAGGCGAATATTTGGCTTATGGCTGGGAGGCCGGTGAAGAGGGTTATGATTTTGAAGCGGATGAGAGAGGTAGGATTATTTTAAAGCAAGAGATTGAGGAAAAAATTGCAGGTACAAAATCTGTTGAAGACTGGTTTACTCCTTCAGGTGAACGAGTTGTTCATGTAATTACCGGTATTCTCAATAATAAGAAGTCCTATATAGAATCCGGAATAGTTTATAACAGAGGTAGTATATCGAATTTGCCATATGACGCGGCTGTCGAAGTGCCCGTTATGGTAGATGCAAGTGGTATACATCCGATATCAATAGGCGATTTGCCACCTGCCATAGCGGCGCTTTTGTCGGTTCAGGTATTTATTCAGCAGCTTTCCGTCGAAGCAGCCGTAAAAGCTTCAAAAGAATTAGCACTTCAGGCTCTGCTCATAGATCCCGTGATTAACAGTATTGATGCCGCATATAAGATATTGGATGAGCTATGGGAAATAAATAAACCGTATATTCGTTCGTGTATATAAATTTACTAAAGGAGCAAGGTGATAATATGAATTTGGAAGTGTACAATGATTATAATGAATTATCTCAAGAGGCTGCGAAGTTAATATGTAGTGTAGTTTGTGCTAAACCTTCAAGCCTTTTATGTTTAGCAGCGGGTTATACTCCTCTAGGTATATACAAATCTCTTGTAGAATATGCGCGTAAAAATGAGGTTGATTTTTCAAGTTGTAAATTTGTAGGATTGGATGAGTGGGTTGGATTGGGAATAGAAGATGAAGGCAGCTGTATTAAGTTTATGTATGAAAACCTATTTAACCCGCTTGGTATACTAGCTTCAAATATCGCGTTTTTTGATGGCAAAGCTTCAGACCTTGAAGAAGAATGCAGACGAATTGATCGTTTTGTGTTTGAAAACGGGCCAATTGAATTGGTTCTTTTAGGTATAGGTATGAACGGCCATATAGGTTTTAACGAGCCAGGTACTAACTTTTGTACTTATTCACATATTGCTGTACTTGATGATATAACAAAGGAGGTAGGCCAGAAATATTTTCCTTTCCATAGAGATCTTGAGAAAGGACTCACTCTGGGGATAAAACATTTTTTACAGGCAAAAAATGTGGTGCTTGTAGCAAGCGGTACAGGAAAAGCTGATATAATTAAAAGAACTATAGAATTGCCACCTGATATAAAGATACCTGCGACGGCGTTGAAGTTGCATCAGAATTTTTATTTGTTGTTAGATAAAGACGCTGCTTCATTATTATAGTTACAGCAATTTTGCTTAAACAAGAATGGCTAAAATGTTAAAATTTCGTTAACAAGAAAATGGAATATGATAAGCCATAACAGGCATCATTTTCCGTCTGATTGTTTTGCTATGTGACTCCTACTTTTGCTCCATTTGGGCAAAGCAACTGATCCTTCCCGTTTCATATGCAATTAGGTGTTTAAAAGAGCGACGTTTTGTGGTTCAATAATTTAGAACCATAGTGAAATCTCCCTGTATGTGTTTTACGGATATCTACATCATACAGGATTTCTCACTATGGTTCTGCTATTTTCTCTTGTTGCATTTAATTTTACAATGATCCTTATAAAACATTTATCGAAAAAATTGATTATGTTATACACATATAGTTTGATTTATGATAAAATAAATTCGGTATCCAAGCATTAATACCAAAGAATGTATTATACAGCATTGATTTTTGGCAGGGTGACTGAGATAAGGGTAAAGTGGTTAGATATGCGGAGCAGGTCATCCAGCTTGTAGGAAATGAGTTTGTCGACACCTTTATCGAATTGGATGAGCCTGCTTTTTATTTTTGCGTAAGCGTCTATGAATCTTATTTTTTTGATAGCCGGGTTGATATTGCCGATTCCCTGGCATATAAAACCACAGTATGATATAAAGATGGTTCTGTTTGGGAAGAAGGCTTGAGAAAGGAAGCCGCAATAAAAGCTAGAAGCTATAATATAAGCAAATAGAAGGCAAGAAGAGTGTATTGTTTGGATAATAGCGTACGGAATAATTTATATAAAATTTAAGGATGAGGCCGAAAAATAAGGCCTGAGATATGAAAAAATAAACTTTCGGACTTTTCAAGATCGCGTGTACTATATATAGGGTGAGGGACTAAAATGAAACGGGTAATGAATGAACATTTTGATGTGAATATTACTGCTTGGTTTACGGATATCTTTTTAACAAACGTACTTACTGTTGTGTCTCCTGAGCGATTTATTAGAAATAAGGATCTATATATTAAGGAAAATAATGAACTATATACTGAATACTCTGAGGTTTTGGAGCTTGAGAGCCGTAAATGCTTTAACTTTTTTTGGGAACAGGTGAATGCAAATAAAAATAGTGCCGGATATGGGTTAATAAGGGATAGAGCTCCGGGAAATCCTCATATTTCAAGCGTTGCGTCTGTGGGGTTTGGGCTTACTGCGATTGCTATTGGAGCGGAAAGAGGATGGGTTTCATATGATGAGGCGTATGAAAGAACGCTGGGTACCCTTAATACGCTGTTATATAATGTAGCCCAGGAAAATGGTTTTTATTATCATTTTTTTGATATGGAAACTGGGAAAAGGGCTTGGAATTGTGAAGTTTCTATTGTTGATACTGCTATAGCTTTATGCGGAGCAATTACTGCGGGAGAGTATTTTGGAGGGAAAATTAAGCGTAAATCCGAAGAACTGTATAAGAGAGTGGATTGGCAATGGTTTGTGGATGACCAAAGAAAACAATTTTATATGGCATATTACCCTGAAAGGGGTTTTGAAGGTTACTGGGATTTTTATGCAGAGCAATTTATGGCATATTTTTTAAGCGCCGCATCACCAACTTATCCTGCGGATCCGGATTTGTTTTATAATTTTCAGAGAAATTATGGGACGTATGACGGTGTAGATAAATTCATACATTCTTGGTTTGGCTCAATTTTTACCCATCAATATTCTTTTGCCTGGTTTGATCTAAGAAATATGGTGGACGGAGAGGGGATTGATTGGTGGGAAAATTCCATTATTGCCATAAAGAACAACAGGAAGTTTTGCATTAACAATGATAACAAATTTAAGACTTTCGGCGAAAAATCCTGGGGCCTTACGGCATGCGATGGGCCAAACGGTTATAATGGAAGATACGGTGCTCCTCCATCGGGGAATAACAATATAGAGCATGTGGTTGATGGGACAGTACCTCCAGCAGGAGCAGCCGGTTCAATAGTGTTTCTACCGGATGAATCGATTGCTGCTCTTGAAAATTATAATAAAAATTATCCGCAATTATGGGGTGAATATGGTTTTAAAGATGCTTATAATTTAGACGTTTCACCTGCGTGGTTCGCCAATGACGTGATCGGAATAGATAAGGGCATTACACTTTTAATGATAGAAAATTATAGAAGTGGGTTTGTATGGGAGAATTTTATGAAAAATGAGTATGTTAAAATTGGGTTAGAGAAAGTAGGCTTCAAAAGAAAAGCTGGTTGAAAAATAATGTATACTGTCAACATTGAGTTATATATGTGCAATAGAAAGATAATTAGGATATTTATAATTAATTTGATAAATTTATAAAGATATTTCAATGTAGGATAGAAATTATATTTGGAGGAACGCAGTAAAAACAACTGCAGTGTAAGCATTTTTGTGTAAACAGATTTTCCTTCTGTGTTAGTGATTTAATCTATTTTAAGACTTAAAAAAACTTACTTGTTAAAATTCTAATTAAAGTAAAATATAGCATCAATATGTATATATATTCTAGTTCAGAGGGTGTCCAGAACAAAAATGAGAGTAATTTTCGGCACATTTGCAGGCGGTTCAGTCCGCCTACAGTTACCCTTAATCCATTAATATATCCCAAAGGCCCTGCGGACTGGCTATCAAGGGCGTGCGCAGCACGGACTTTAGCCTTTACCCAAAATTACCAGTACAAAAGGGTCTCATAAATTTTCGGGTTGAATTCACTATTCCGATCCAGTAGAACATCTATCCCTATAGATCCAACGCTTGACTATAAAGTTTTGGGTGTGTTTGTTACGGTAATTTAGTTCTGTTTCTTCGGTAAACTTATAATTTTCATACCCATCAAGATGTTTATCCAACTCTGCTTCTAGCATATTTTGTAATGTGTCATCTAGCAGGTCTTTCAATGCTTCTTGAAAATCCTTTGCTTTTTAATGCTGTACTCTGCAATGAGCCTGCTTATAAGTTCATTCTTTTAGGTGATAAATCTTTTTCTTGTTATATAAAAACTCCTCCTATGCTTTTATGTTCTAACATAGAAGAAGTTCAATTTACCCAAAACATTTCACAGCTTCGAAAAAATTATGGCTTAGAAATTCGTCTCTATTGACTTCGGCCTTTTTCTTAGTCTTGCATAGATTCTCTGCAAATCAACTTTTCGGAAAATTCAGACCTATGGTAACGGTCACTTGGTAATATTCTTTAATATTTTGTTGTTGATGCTTGCAGACCATAGCCCCTCCTTTTTCTCTCTGATTGCTTTTCTATAAGCATGCTTTATTGTTTTAGCCTTATTTTGGACAAATACACTTTTTTAATTTTTCAATATCTTTGGGATCATCTACTATATGCATTTTTCTATGACAATTGGGGCAAAGTGCTACTGTGTTATCAATATTATCTTCCCCGCCTCGTGACAACCATAAAATGTGATGAATCTCCAAATATGGTTCACCGTTTTTGTCGAAAAAAGGGGCAGGATTTCCACACAACTGGCATCTTCCTTTAGCTCTACGCCTAGCATATTCAACTACATATTGATTTCTTTCATATACTTTTGTTACTACTTGTCTTTCTCCAGGGGGTCCGTTATTGATTAATGCTCTTTTTTGTAAATCCTCTTCGTTTAATTTTTTTGCTTGTTTTTTACGAATTTTTTCTTTTTTCTCTAAATATTCATAGGGCATATAAATAGGTAAATCATCAACGGTTTGGAGAGGAAAGATCCAAACTATCCTTGTATTACCGTTAGTATCTATTTGTGATGCATGGTAGGGTTCTCCAACTAATTTAACTTTTCCTTGATAAAAATATTTCCCCTTTTCAAATACTTCAAATAAATGTATTTCTATGTTATTTGATTCAGATTTAGCTACCTAGTTCTCATTGAAAAAGTTAAAATATTTTTTATTAAAATTTACTAAACCA
>ENA-UPSB01000541-UPSB01000541.1-bioreactor-metagenome-genome-assembly--contig:-NODE-541-length-61266-cov-38.606394_pt1 | contig 61266 bp, 62 predicted proteins | sample MGYA00238182_ERZ773286 | MGnify/ENA primary metagenome ERZ773286 (study PRJEB29026, sample SAMN07631240) | bioreactor metagenome | isolation source: Switchgrass digestor | place: USA: Dartmouth...
GGCGTATAAATAAAAACACAAGGCTATAGCTTACTTTGGCAAGCTTTATCCTTGTGTTTATTTAAAAGACTCATTCTAAATATATTTTTGATATTTCTTCTGCCACCCTTAATCCATCCAATGCTGCAGACATTATGCCTCCTGCATATCCAGCTCCTTCTCCTATAGGGTACAGGCCTTTTATATTTGACTGAAGGCTTTCATCTCTCAAAATTCTAATTGGTGATGAACTTCTAGTCTCCACTCCAGTCATTATTGCATCAGGATTTGCAAAGCCTTTTATCTTCTTGTCAAAGGCTATAATGGCAAGTTTCAATGTATCTGTTACATAATCTGGCAAACACTCTCTTAGGTCTGTCATTATAACTCCTAAACTGTAAGTAGGATTAACTTCTCCAATACTCTCTGATGGCCTATCCTTTAAAAAGTCTCCTACCCTTTGGGCTGGTGCCCTGTAGCTTCCCCCTCCTAACTGAAATGCCAGCCTCTCCCACTTCCTCTGGAATTCTACTCCTGCCAATGGATGGTCATCTCCATAATCCTCCGGGTTTACACCTACAAGAAGGGCAGCATTGGCATTTTCCTTATCCCTGGCATAGTAGCTCATTCCATTGGTAACTACCATTCCTTCTTCTGAAGCTGCAGCTACTACAACACCACCAGGACACATACAGAAGGTATAGGCTGACCTTCCGTTGTCAAAATGTGCTGACAGCTTGTAATCTGCCGCTCCTAATTTTTTGTGGCCTGCAAATTTACCATACTGGCTTCTGTCTATAAAGCTTTGATGATGTTCTATCCTTACTCCAATTGAAAACGGCTTCTGAATCAGATTTACTCCTCTATTGTAGAGGACTTCAAATGTATCCCTGGCGCTGTGTCCTAAGGCAAGTATTACTCTGTCAGACTCAATTATTTCTTCATTGTTTACCTCTACACCAGCTATATGTCCCTTTTCTATGATTAAATCTGTCACCTTGCTGTTGAATCTCACTTCTCCTCCAAGGGATATAATGGTATTTATCATGTTTTTGACTACATCCCTTAGCTTGTCAGTGCCTATGTGGGGCTTGTTTGTATAGAGTATTTCCTTTGGGGCTCCTGCCTCTACAAACTCCTCCAATACTACTCTAGCTCTAGGATTATTAATTGATGTGGTAAGCTTTCCATCAGAGAATGTACCTGCTCCTCCTTCTCCAAATTGTACATTTGATTCAGTATTTAACCTGCCTTCCTTCCAGAAAAGCTCAACATCTGCAATCCTCTCATCTACACTTTTGCCTCTTTCAAGTATTATGGGGTTGAATCCCATGCGGGCCAAAGCTAGCCCTGCAAATATTCCAGCAGGCCCCATTCCTACTATAACAGGCCTTTTTATGCCACAGGTGGATATCCTCTTGTATTCATATTTGATATCCTTAACCTTTGATACACCCTTATCTGAAAACAGCTTAAGAATTCTGTCTTCATTCCTAAGCTCAACATCAACTGAATAAACAAAGTGGATGTCGCTTTTCTTACGTGCATCTATGGATTTCTTAAATATGTTGTAGCTTAGTATATCAGATTCTGATATCCTTAGCTTCCTTGCTATTTTTGATTTCAGTAAGCTTTCATCTTCCTCAAGGGAAAGCTTTATATTGGTTATCCTTAGCATATTCTCACCTTGTCTACTGATATTCAATATTAGTTATTATTCCTCGTTAAGAGCCATTAATTCTTATTAAACTGATTCTAAGCTAGATTAGCTTTTCATAAGCTAATCGCTTGCTGTTATCTGCCAAATAGATTATACCACAATACTTAAATCCATTTTTTTCAATAAGCCTCTGCATGGATTTATTGTCCTCATGAGTATCTATTCTAATGCTGTGTATTCCTCTTTTATGACACATCTCCTCTATGTATTTCATCATTACTGAACCTAGGCCTAAGCCTTTAAGGCTGCTATCAACGGCCATTCTGTGTATGACTGCATATTCAAGGTCGCTTATCCATTTTCCATCATATATGGATTCATAGGTTTTTTCCCCATCAAATGAAACTGATACAGTTCCAACAATTTTGCCATCATTTATGAGAACATATCCATAGCCTTTGGATATGTCATTTCTTATTGTTTCAAGGTTTGGGTAATTGTTTTGCCACTGATTGATTCCCTGTTCCTTAAAATAGTCCTGTGCCTGCTTAATAATTCTCATTATGCTATTTATATCAGATTCTACTGCTTTTCTAAACTCCATATTGACCCCTCATTATTCTAAACATAAACTAATGATTTTAATATTATTATACTACCACGAAAATTCCCAGAATAAAATAGTATTTGTATTATCCTTTGAACTTTATAAAATAGTAATATCTTGATATTTTTGCCAAATAAATGATATGATTATTGATAGTGAGCATTTTATTGGTCGATGAAAATAGTTTTGGAGGGACATTAATGTCAAAGCTTAAAACTTATAAAGTTATTGAAGATTTAATAATTAAATATGGTTATGACATTATTTCTTCTCCAGGAATGCAATCAGAGAAAAAATTTATTCAGCATGGAAATATAAGCTGCTACCATCACTCGCTTTCAGTTGCTTATATGAGCGTATGGCTTGCGTATAAGATGAAGATTAATGTTGACATGAAAAGCCTCATTCGAGGAGCCTTGCTTCACGATTATTTTCTATATGACTGGCATATACCTGATAAAAGCCATAAATTACATGGGTTTCATCATGCTAAAACTGCATTGGAAAATGCCAGAAGGGATTTCTCCATTAATGATTGTGAAACAAATATTATTTTAACTCATATGTTTCCATTAAATTTAAAACTGCCTAGATATAAGGAAAGCATTATAGTAAATATTGCAGACAAAATCTGTGCTATTTTTGAAATATTCAGATATGATTTTGTAGATATATCACAAGTGGAGGTGAAGTAGTATGAACATATTAAAAACATATTTTTTATGGTTTATTATATACAGTCTTATTGGATGGATATATGAAACTATTTTATGCTCCATCGGGCAAAGAAAATTTGTTAATAGGGGTTTTCTAAACGGCCCATACTGCCCTATATATGGATTTGGCGCAATCATAGATATTATTTTTTTAGGAAAATTGAATAATACAGCCCTCATTTTTTCACTAGGAGCCTTATTAGCCTGCATTCTTGAATACTTCACTTCCTGGGCACTGGAAAAGCTGTTCCATGCAAGGTGGTGGGATTATTCCTATATGAGATTTAATTTCAAAGGAAGAATTTGCCTTTTAGGTGCCATTGTATTCGGAACATTATCAGCTATACTTATAAGAATTGTACATCCTGTTGTTCTTTCATATACATATAGAATTCCGGAATCTACACTGAATATTCTATCATTGGCTTTATTCATAATATTTCTTTTTGATACAGTCTATACTATTGCAAAGCTTTCAAAATTCGAAGAAAAGCTAAGGGAATTTTCCTATCATATGAATAATTTAATAAACGGAGACAATGGATACAAAAAGCTAATACGTGAAAAAATAAAGGACATGGATATATATGAAGAAGTCAGCTTCATCCATAACAATATTCTCAAAATGTTAAATTTCCAGGAGAAGAGAATTTTGAAGGCATTTCCAAAGCTCAGATCCTTACGCTATAACGCAGCATTGCAAAAAATCAGGGAACTTATAAATAAAGCTGAAAATAGTAAATAGCTCTTATGTATTAAATCCTGAACTTGCTGCTGTCGAATATATTAGGTGAATATACTTCTTTACCATATTTATCACCTAATATATTCGACATATTCAAACTATTTTTCATACCAGTCCTTTACTTCCAGATGCTTTTCTAAAAACTTCTCATTGGCTTCCATTAGTTTGTTGTAATAATCATTATATTCCGGACTCAATCTTCTCATGGCAGGAATAAAAACATCATAATATCCGCTGGTTTCACAAAACTTTCTAAACAATTCCATCAGGCGAGCTGCATCCGATTTCTTATATTCCTCTGTTTTCCTGTACTCAATATACTGCTGCAATATTTCTTTGTTTTCATCATAATATTTTTCAAAATCACAAACGGCATCCCTCATTGCATCTGATATGTTTTGTAAATCTGCATCACTAAATGATAACGTAAAGGTATCAATTACACTTTGCAAGTCCTTGGGGATATTAAAGGATTCCACTTCATCCAGAAATTTAATTATGGTTTCATACGCCTCTCTTTGCTCTTCCGTTTCCAGTTTAATATTCAAAAACCTTCCAAAATGTATGCTGATAAACTTGCCATAATACCCTGGAAATAGGTTTAATAGCCTCTTTTTAATCGTAGATTGCTCAAATAATTTGTTTAGATTGTTTTCAATAGTTTCCATATCTTCCCCTTGAATTAGCTGTTTCAGCAATTCCAGCTTTTTCTTCTCATTTTGATGTTCTATTTCCTTCTGATACATTATCTCCCGTAGAACAACCTCTGGTGTACCGCTAGTCAACACTTTGCTTATTTCATCAGCACTCAAATCAAATTTTCGAAGTAAGGATATCCTCTTTAGCTTTTCTACATCCTCCTGGCTGAAATACCTGTATCCGTTTTCTCCAATTTTAGGAGAAATCATCCCTTTTTGCTGATAATACTCTATGGCTTTCTTTGTAAGCCCTGTCTTTTGACAAACATCCTTTATCAGCATACCAACACCTCCTGATTCCATGTTAATGTAAACCCTAAGGTGTTAGTCAAGTATTTTTTTGTTTTTTGTTTTTTGGGGTCAGGCTTGAATAATTCACTAATTCAAGCTTGATTTTTGTTAATAAGGATGTATCTCTTCTTCCTCATCCTCCAATATGCCCATGGTAATCAAATCATAGTATTTATTATTGAAGAAGGTTCCATCTCTTTTAATTCCTTCTCTCCTAAATCCTGTTTTCTCATATACATGAATTGCCCTTTCATTATATGGAATACATCCAGCTCAATTCTATGTAAATTAAGCATTCCAAATCCATAGCCTAAGGCTATAATCAATGCTTCACTATTATGTATTATCGCATCCAATGCTATTTATTATAATAAGGGCATTCTCCTTTTAAGCACTCACTGTTTTTTAAGTTGAAGCTGCAGACAGGACTGTAGTTTTCATAATCGTAAAGCTTTACATTAAAATGCTCATCTGTAAATTTTGCTGCCTCTCTTATAGCAGTAAACGAGTTCCTCTTACAGCATCTTGGGCCACCAATACTTGCCAATGATATTAAAGAAGTACCTGTCATTAGATTTGCAAGGCCCCAGCTTTCCTTTGACAATGGAGATGCTCCTAGAATAATGCTAACATATATACCAGTGCCTACTGCTGCTCCACAATCACCATAAAATCCGCAGAAACCACCTTTTACATCCTTGGCTCTCATCTTTGCCACTGCAAGTTTTTTTATTTTATCATCTTTTTTATCTAATGTATTATAATAAGATGTTATAAGAACTGCTGGTACAAGAAAATGATGCTCCGGCCCGTGCATATGGATTGAAGGATTTTTCATCAATTCAATAGCCATATCTATTGGATTTGTTTTAGAAGTTTCCCTGCAATAGTTCTCTATTAATTCAATGGCATCCACTGAATGGCACGTATCACAAACATAATGTCCATCTATACAGCTTACATTAGATATATATCTTTTATGGCAATACATGCATTCTAATTCTATATAATCATCAAAGTAGATTAGCTCTTTGCCACATATAATACAATCCCTGGTATGCTTTATATTAATTGCTTTTTTCATTTGATCACCTCATTTCTTAAACCATTTGCTCCTCATTATAAAATACCGGTTATATTATATCATATAGTTTTTTCACATCATCTACTTGATTTTTACATTTCCTTAAGCTGATACCATATTATCCGATCTTATTGGTATGTCTGATAACATATAATAAATGTCTGTTATTAATAAAGCAAATGGCACATGACAGAAAATGTCATGTGCCAGGACTAGCTATGGCTATAATCTTAGCACTGGCTTGTTGCAATGGCACTTAATTCAGGCTTGACTACTCTCAAAGCATCAAATTCTCCCTCGAAGTCAACGCCTTCTACTATCATAATATACTCTAAGGCACAAGGTACTGGTTTATCGCAGAGTGTCACTGTAAATGGCTGGCTCATTTCTACTTCTAGTTCATCAATATTATTCTCAACATCTATCTCATATAGATATCTCCAGCTTTGAACAACTTCCTTTTCTCCATTGCTGACTCTTATAAGCTTAAACAGTAAGTCAACTTCTACTTCATGTTCAGCACCTTTTTCATCTTCTGCCTCAAAGACAATAAGGCTTGAAAACTCTATTTTTACAACAGGTTTTTTCATGCAGGTAGCATCTATTCTCAGACGGTCCAATACGAATACCTGCCCTTTTTCAACCTTACCATCATCTATTTCGAAGAATGCATCTGCTGGTTTGAGCCCACACTCCAGAATTAGGTCCTTGTGTTTTGGGCATTTATCCTTATGCCTGAAATCATCATAATCTTCATATATTGGTGCTCTATTCATATCAGCTTCAGATTGGATTAAATATTTAGAATCGTTCATTTGATCAGCCCCCTCATATAATATATTGAGAATTTCATTCTCAGTACATTATATGAGGCTTATCCAATTTGGTTCAAAAAGTCTACTTTTTTAGGGACAAATCTTTCTTCTTCATCCCATTTGCTTTAATGGATTTCCTCCATCCCATTTCAGCAGCAAGTTTGTATAGGGTTCTTGGAAAATCAGCGGTAATAAATATGTCTTCTCCTGATGAATGCTCTAATATGTTTTTTGCCAGCTTTTCAAATGCTGCTCCCAAGCTTTTCTTAGGTCCATATCCTATTGGAACATTCTTTATTGATGTAAGCATTCCTCCTGCGCCAACTCCAACCCCCTGTCCCCAGCAAAGTCCTGCCTTTATGCACCAATTCTTCATCATTTCAATTGCTATGGCAGCTTGATGTCCTTCATAAAACCCGCAGTTTGCTATAGAATAAACAATAATATCCTTTTCTTCCTTGGCTGAAAAAAAGCTTTCCAATTGCATAAGACAATTCAATAAGTGAGATGGAATTCCATCTACATATATGGGAAATGCAAATACCAAAACATTGCATTCTGCCAGTTGTTCCATTTCTTCAATGCTCAATTGTGGTTTTCTAAAGTTATGCTCAGAGATTACATTAGTATCATGTTGTAAAAAAGGCTTCAGCTCCTGTAAGAGACAACCTGATGCGCTGTTTGTAACTTTAGGGCTTCCGTTAATTAGGGCAATTTTCATGGTATCTGCCCCTCCATTTCCTTAATGCTCCCTATAAATGCAACTTTGCTAGTACTGCAATCCAGATTTACTGCATTTGCCTTTACCAGCCTTTCAGCAGTTATTTTTTCAGTTTCAGTAATATTTTTACCATAAAACCAAACCTTAAGATTAATTTTGTTGTTATATCGTCTTCTGTGATGCATTTCTCCATTCCTGATTTCAAAATACGGATGAATATAAGAAATGCTTCTATCTAATACATTCTTTACAAATGGACTAAACCCTCCATAACAACACTTGCTTATAACAATGACCTCGCTGCATTTCGATAAAAGTTCTCCCATATCTCCATATTCATCTCGTATCACACAAGCTGCAGGTGTCTTTACCCAGCATCCAAAGCAGCCTATACAATGATGTATAGTCCCATTATCAGAAATAACCATCATATCACTTGACATGTCAGGGAACAGTTTTTGAAAATCCTTAGTTTCCAAATCATGTATTAATAATCTCATCATCACCACTACTTTCATATGAATATGTAATTATTTTCTTAAAACCTTATCCATGGATTTCCCCTTCGCCAATTCATCGATTAGCTTATCCAAATAGCGAATTTCCCGCATAATTGGGTCTTCCATATCTTCCACCTGAACAACCGCATACTACACCCTTGATTAGAAAACTGGAAGGATTCAAGCGTGGAGCTTCTACGTCCTTTCTTGTATAATATTTTTATATTATATTGCTTTCAATTTAATTTATTTGTACATTATGCTCTAATTACTCACATTCAAAAACATCTACTCTCCATATTATTGGATAATTCTTAGCCCATTCCTGAATATCATGTACTTCTTCTTCTGTATGAACATAAATATAGGTTTCATCTCCATAGTGTTCGCTGGAAAAAATATGTACATTATCCCTTTTTAAATTTAAGGTAAACCACTTTATGTATCCTTCCTTAGTTAAATAATTAGTTAAAATTTCTTGTGCCAATTCAGGAACTACTTTCCCTTCAAAAACTATTTCCCTTGTTACATCATTAGGCACTCTTTTACCAAATTTCTCTCCTGATTTAATACCTTCTAAATCACTTTCCCAAAGGCGCATTTCAAATTCATCTGCATCCTCAAGTGCCCTTTTAGCTAAATCTAGCCACCAATCATAACTATCAAAAATTGGTACCATATTATTAGTATCAAACACTTTCCTATGGACCATAAACATTATAGTGTATCTCATCATCTACCCTCCTATTGTGCATTATGATTAAAGATAATTCCATGTATCACAACAATCTCTTTGCCTTCATCATATTTGAGACATCTCATCATCCACTGTATATTCACAGAAATCACCAAAATCATCTTCCTGGAATTTACGTAAAATAAATCATTTTGTCTCCAAAAACATGGTGATTTTCCCCTTATTACACAAATGCATCATAGCTCTAAAAACATAGTAGATGAAGATTCTATTTCTGAAAATCCATTCATCAAATAGAATCTATAAGCTGGGAAACCCTTTATAGTGTTCAATATAATACAATCAATATTTCTATCCCTCAATTCAAAAGTAATCTTTTTAATTAGTTCTCCTCCTATTCCTTTCCTTTGCATATCTGGTCGAATGCAAATATCTTCTATTCTGAAATAATCCTTCCCTATGGATGGAATTATAACCCCTACTACAAAACCAGCTATTTGACCTTTCTTCAATATAACCCATCCAATATACGTATTACCTGAAGTAAATTTATTCAAAAATACTTTCACTTTCTCAAAGTCATGATTCTCATTCCAAGGTTCCTTTGAATAAGCATCTATGAATATATTTGCACAAATCTCTATATCTTCTTTAAATAATTCTCTAACCAACAAACAAAATTGCACCTCACAAAATATCAAAGATATGAATAATATATCTATACACTTTCATTAAGCAAAACCATATGTATATGGTCTTCCCATTTACCGTTTATTTTTAAATATTTATATGCCAGCCCTTCATTATAGAATCCCAGCTTTTCTACTACCCTTAGGGAAGGCTTGTTTCCAGGCATAATATTGGCTTCAATTCTGTGCAATCCAAATTCATTAAACATAATTTCAATTCCCTTTTGAATTGCCTCGGTCATATAGCCTTTATTAATCTCATCTTTATCCAGTTTGTACCCAAGATGACATGATAAAAATGCTCCCCATATAATATTGCTAAAACCAACTGTACCTATTATTTTACTGCTGTCTTCCTTCTTGAAAATCCATAACCTGAAAGACCTTTTATCATTAATATTAGAAAATTCATTTTCCAACTGTTCTTCCTGATATTGCTTTGTATAAAACTCCTTACTTCTCAATGGCTCCCACGGTTCTAAAAAAGACTTATTTCTTAAATAATAATCCAAAACCAATTGTGCATAGGACTTGTCCAATACCTTTAATACAAGCCTTTCGGTTTCATATACTTTCTGCATTATAACCTCCATGAAACATAAAATTCCAGTAATATCCATAGCCTTTACATGCACAGTCACTAAAAAGCACAAAATATTGAAAAAAAACAAGGCTAATATGTTTTCTCAGTTATAATTATATCAAATAAGTTCTGTGATTTATATGTAATAAAGTCTATAAACTCTTCTACCTTATGTGAGGATAAATCTTTTTTTTGTAAAACAGTAATTTTTTCCTTCCAGATTAAGATAAAGAAATTTTCTGTGATGAAAATACTATCTATTTCATCATAGCCAATTGTGGCATTCTGTGCCAATTGGACTTTATCATCAGAAAAAGTAACTGTAACTTTTTCTACAGGAATTTTATCATATTCATTTAATAGCTTTATTGCAGCTTTATCAAATGAAGTTAGCTTTTCCTTTTTTGGCTTCCTTCCATATCTGAAGTATAACACTCCAAAGCCAGCTGAAAACGCTCCTGCCAATAAAGGTATTAGCATTTCCTTAGGCTTTACCAAAGAAGGAATCAATAGAAAAAAACCTATAAGCATCAAGAATATCCCATACACCTTATATCTAATATAACGCTTTTCAAGTACTTCTTCGGAAGCTTTTTTCTTTGAGTTCATTTTGTCAATATATTTCCACATATTAGGATACTCTTTTCTTGAAATTAATTCTGTTCTTTTTTCCAATGCCTCGCTTACCTGCTGTTTGAATGATGCATCATTATATTTGGTTAATACAAAAACAAACTCCATGAATATATCCCCCTTTAAAGTATCTATATAAGAAGCTATTGATCAATTAGCATAAAAATGCATCTGTTCATTATGGTGATTACTAATCTCATAATCTTGACAAACTTTAATTTTTACTTCCTTGCTAAACTTTGGTTTTCTTCCCATAAAAAACACCTCCAAGTAGATAATCTAATTTTAATTGATTAGACTATCTACTTTGAAGGTATCATATCAGTCATTTATGATAAGTCTCACCTTTCATGATCTTAAATCCTCTATATATCTGCTCTAACAGTATAAGCCTCATAAGCTGATGGGGAAAGGTCATCCTTGAGAAGGAAAGCTTAAAGTGGCTCCTCTTTGACACTTCCTTAGAAAGGCCCAGGGAACCTCCAATTATAAATGTTATATCATTTATTCCATTAATCATTAAATCTTCCATTTTTTTCGACAATTCTTCTGATGATAATTGCTTTCCCGTTATTTCCAGGGAAATAACAAAAGAATTTTGGGGAATTTTGGATAAAATCCTTTCCCCTTCCTTTTCTTTTACTATTTCCATTTCCTTTTCCGACAAGCTCTCCGGTGCCTCTTCATCCTTTACTTCTATTATCTCCAAATTGCAGTACCTTTTAAGCCTTTTTTCAAACTCCACAATACCCTGCTGTATGTATTTTTCCTTTATCTTACCTACTCCAATTATTCTTATGTTCATAACTACAACCAGCTTTCAACTTTCTCTATCAGATCGAAATTTGTAAGGTTGTACTGAAGAGGGGTTATAGTTACATACCCTTGGGCAATATAAAACCTGTCTGTGCCCTCTTCAGGCTCACGCCTTTCTCTGCCTTCTGCTTTAAATATGGATTGTCCTTTTATTTCACCATCTTCCATTAAGTAATAATCATATACTATTCCGCCTATTTTACATACCTTAATCCCTTTAATCCTATCCTCATCTAAATATGGAGTATTAATGCTAATTATCATTTTATTCTTCAATAGCTCATCCTTCATTTTATCCATTATTAACTTGCCATATCTTATAGCTGTTTCATAGTTAACATTTCCATCTACCCACTGAGCAGATAAAGCTATAGAAGGAATTCTATACAGATTAGCCTCTATTGCTGCAGATATGGTACCTGAATATAGCACATCCATCCCCACATTTAATCCCTTGTTTATTCCTGATATAACCATATCAACCGGCTTATCCAACAGCTTTGCCATAGCTACTCTAACACAATCTGCAGGCGTTCCTGAAACGCTGTATGCTTTGGATTTTATGCCTTCCAGGCTTACTTCCTCAACAAATAATGGCTTTCTAAGCGTAAGCGCCTGACTTTGGGCACTTCTCTCATCATCAGGAGCAACAATTATTACTTCATGCTCCTTTTCAAGTTCCATAGCCAGCTTATTTATTCCTTCAGCATGTATGCCATCGTCGTTTACCAATAATAACCTCATCTTAAACCTCCGTTATTCTGCGTATTAATCAGTGAATTGCAAGCATTATACCACAAGATACTTGGGCATCTTGTCACAGTAGTTACATCTATGAGGACTTGCCCAATCTGTAAAGGATACCTTTTCAAGTTCATATATATCCGGAGGCTGCTGATATACTTCTACAAAATCCTCAATTGCATCCTCCAGATGGTCATTACATACAACATACATATTATCAGCTCCAGGTTTTTTAATTATAGAATAGCATAAAATAATGTATTATATACAATAATTTTTACCAAACTATCTACCTTCAGAGAAAACCATATCAATCATATTATATCTTCCATCCCTTATTATTGTTACCTCAGCCCTATCGCCTATTTTATATTTATATAATATCCTCTTTAAGTGGTTTAAGTTTTCTACATTCTGATTATCTATCTTAACTATAATATCCCCCGGTTCAATCCCTGCTTTATCTGCTGGCGAATCTGGAACTACCTCTAATATTATTATTCCTGTATTAACACCAGTATTTACTCCATATTTTCTTTCATATAGCTCTACTTCCACACCATAGATTCCCATATAAACTGTTTCAAAACTTCCTGTGCTTATTACTTCGCTTATTATAGGCTTTATTATATTTATAGGAATGGCAAATCCCAGCCCTTCTCCAGTCTGTACCTTGGCAGTATTTATCCCTATTACTTCACCTCTGCTGTTTAAAAGAGGTCCTCCACTGTTGCCGGGATTAATGGATGCATCTGTCTGTATTAGATTTTCCATAACATTGCCATCCTCTGTTCTAATAGAACGGTTTAATCCCGATATTACACCGGCAGTTACAGTTCTTTGAAAATCAAGACCTAATGGATTTCCAATGGCTACTGCAATTTCTCCAACCTCCAGTAAATCTGAATCACCTAAATCTGCCACTGGCAGGCCTGTTGCATTGACCTTCACTATTGCTATGTCTAAAACGGAATCATTCCATAAAACCCTGCCATCCATGGTATCTCCATTTTCAAACAGGACATTTATGCTCTTGGCTTTTCCATCTGCTACAACATGAGAATTGGTGAGTATATATCCATTTGAATTAACAATTACCCCTGAGCCTATTCCTTCCACTTCAGTTTCCCAGATAAATTGCCTTTGAACCTGTATAATTGTAATTCCTACTACAGAGCTCATGGCTTTTTTTGCCACAGCCTGCACGGCGGATATTTCATCGCTTGGAGTTATATTTATGTTCTGTACTGTCGTTTTAGGTGCAGGGCTCTGCTTATAGATATCAGGCATTGGTATAAGCTTACCGTACAGGTAGTTAGGTGCAATGTAGGCTGTAATTATACCTCCTATTATTGCTCCAATTAGAGCTACAATAAAATAGGAAAATGGACTTCTTCTGGGTGGCCTTTCATAATACATGTACATTCCTCCATTCAACTAAAGAATATATACCTTGCTGGCTTTATCCCTGTATGTTAAGTCAAGGGTTATATTCTTTTGTACACTGAATCCATATCCTTCTATGTATTCTCTAACTGTATCATATGCTACCTCAGGCACATTATTCTCCTTGCTTAAGTGTCCTAAGAGCACTATTTCTCCATTTCCCCTTAAAACCTCAGCTAGTGTTCTGGCTGCATCCATATTTGACAGATGCCCCTTTGTGCTGAGTATTCTCTGCTTTAAAGGCCATGGATAGCTTCCTTCCTTAAGCATCTGCACATCATGATTGGATTCTATCAAATAAAGAGATGAGCCTTTAATAGCTTCCTTCATGTTATCATTTACCCATCCGGTATCAGTCATAATGCTGATTTTAATATTCCCATAATGGAAGCAGTATCCTACAGGTTCTGCTGAATCATGAGATATTTTAAAGGGATATACACCCAGTCCTTCTAATTCAAAAGCCTTTTCAGACTTAAATATCCTTATATTTTTGTCATCAATATTTCCTATCAGACATGCCATTGAAATCCATGTCTTTTCGTTGGCATATATAGGTATATCATATTTTCTTGATAAGACTCCTACTCCCTTTACATGGTCAATGTGTTCATGGGTTACTAGAATATAATCTATTTCATCTGGCCTTACATTTATTGATGATAATAATGACTCTATTCTTTTCCCGCTAAAGCCTGAATCTACCAGTATCCTTACCCTGTCTGTTTCAATGTACTGACAGTTGCCGCTGCTGCCGCTGGATAGGGAACAAAACTTAATTCCCATGTATATTCCTCCAATGCTTGAATTCTAATAAGTATATTATATAATAAGCTGATGAAAAAGACCAATAAAAAAGGAAAAGTGCTTAGGAGTACTTAATAAAGTAAAATCCTAAACACTTCATACTTTTCTCAAATATTCTCCATATTTCAAAAAGGGGGAAAGAAAGCTTATTCCAGTCTAATCAAAAGCTGCCCTGATTCCACATTTTGCCCTTCCTTAATGAATATGGATTTAACCCTGCCTTCTTGAGGTGCAGTTACATTTGTTTCCATTTTCATGGCTTCAATTATGGCTACTGTTTGGTTTTTTTCCACCTTATCTCCTTCTTGAACCAGGATTTTGGCTACTACTCCAGGTATATTGGCACCAATCTCCAGTTTATTGTCGGGATCAGCTTTGTGGACTAATTCAGATTTCTTCACTACATTGCTTGCCTTGTCAAATATCCTTATGGCTCTTCTGCTGCCATTTACCTCAAAATATAATGTTCTATATCCCTCATCATCCAGCTTTCCTATTTCAAGCAGCTTTACTACCAATATTTTTCCTTCCTCAATTTCCACTTCTGCAGTTTCACCTTCTTTTAACCCATAGAAGAATACATCACTGCTTACCCTGCTGAAGTCACCTTCATTTCTAATGGATTTCAGGTATTCTTCAAATACTTTAGGATAGAAGGCGTAAGACAATATATCCTTCATGGAAGGCTCCATGTTGTATTTTTCCTTTAAATACTTATGGATTTTATCGAAGTCTTCATCTTCCAGCAATTCTCCAGGCCTGCAGGTTATAGGTTTTTCACCTTTCAACACTAATTCCTGTAGCCTTTCAGGAAAACCTCCCATAGGTTGGCCCATCATGCCTTTAAAATATGATACTGCTGAATCCGGAAAGGCCATATCCCTGGCTTTTTCGTATATATTTTCAGGTGTTAAGCCGTTTTGAACCATGAATATCGCCAAGTCGCCTACAACTTTAGATGTAGGTGTAACCTTGACAATATCTCCAAGCATCTCATTAACAGTTCTATACATTTCCTTTACATCATTAAATCTATGTCCTAAGCCAAAGCTTTCCACCTGTGGCTTGAAATTTGAATATTGCCCTCCTGGGATCTCATACTTGTATATTTCAGCTGTCCCTGATTTCAATCCTGATTCAAATTTACTATATATTGGCCTTACATCGCTCCAGTAATCTGAAATCTTCTGCAGATCGTCTAGATTCAAGCCTGTTGACCTCTCAGTATGCTCTAAAGCAGCAACTACAGAGTTTAGTGCAGGCTGGCTTGTAAGACCCGCCATGCTGTTAAAGGCAGTATCCACTATATCTACTCCAGCCTGGGCAGCCATTAGAACAGTAGCTACACCATTTCCGCTGGTATCGTGGGTGTGGAGGTGGATTGGGATATCAATTCTTTCCTTCAAGGCGCTGATAAGCTTATATGCAGCCTGTGGTTTTAACAGGGAAGACATATCTTTAATCCCCAATATATGAGCTCCTGTTTTTTCTATTTCCCTGGCAGCTTTAATATAATAATCCAAAGTGTATTTATCCCGCTTTTCATCTAAAATATCCCCAGTATAGCAAATGCAGGCTTCAGCTACCTTGCCCTGTTTTAAAACTTCATCTATGGCTACTTCCATTCCCTTTAGCCAGTTCAGGGAATCAAATATCCTGAAAACATCTATCCCGCTGCTGGCTGCTTCCTTAATGAATTCCCTTATTACATTATCAGGATAGTTTTTATATCCGACGCCATTAGACCCTCTTATTAGCATTTGAAACAATATATTTGGAATTCTTTCTCTTAACAGTTCCAATCTCCTCCATGGGTTTTCCCTCAAAAGCCTGTAGCTTACGTCAAAAGTTGCTCCTCCCCACATTTCCAATGAAAATAAATCTTTTGCAAGCACAGATATGGCTTCTGCAATCCTCAGCATATCCACTGTTCTCATCCTGGTGGCCATTAAGGATTGATGGGCATCCCTCATGGTGGTATCTGTCAACAACAGCTTTTTATTGCTCTTAATCCACTGGATAAGCCCATAAGGTCCCTTCTCATCCAGTATCTGTTTTGTTCCATAATAATCATTAGGCTTATTCACCATTGGAACTTTTGGTATATTAAAGTCAGGTTTATACCCCTTGGTTTCGTTTACTACCTTTTCTCCAATGAATTTTAGCACTTTAAGTTCCTTATCCTCTTTAGTTTGTATTTCAAACAGCTCCGGATTGTAGGTAATAAATCCGGTATCACATTTTCCGCTTAAAAATTCCTCATGGTTTAAAACATTCACTAAAAATGGAATATTGGTCTTTACTCCCCTAATTTTTATTTCCTTCAATGCTCTAACAAGTTTTCTACTTGTATCTTCAAAGGTTCGAGACCAGCTTGAAACCTTAACCAAAAGGCTGTCATAATAAGGGCTTACTACTGCCCCTGTAAACCCATTTCCTCCATCCAGCCTTATTCCAAATCCTGAACCAGTTCGATATTCATCAATTATTCCTGTATCAGGTATAAAATTTTTCAATGGATCCTCTGTAGTTACTCTGCATTGGATAGCATATCCCCTTGGCTGGACATCATCCTGGCTTTTTATGCCTATTTCCCTGGAATACAATGGGTAGCCTTCTGCTATTAAAATCTGAGACTGTACTATATCTATGCCTGTAGTCAGCTCAGTAACAGTATGTTCTACCTGAATTCTAGGGTTTACTTCAATAAAGTAGTGGTTTCCGTATTTATCTAATAGAAACTCAACAGTTCCTGCTCCTCTATAGTTAATGGCTTTTCCAATCTTTATTGCATCATCACAAATCCTTTTTCTTTGCTCATCTGAAAGGGTAAAGGCAGGGGTATATTCGATAATCTTCTGATGTCTCCTTTGAATAGAGCAATCCCTTTCATACAAATGCACAATATTGCCATATCTGTCTCCTAATATTTGAACTTCTATATGCTTTGGCTTCTCAAGATACTTCTCTACGAATACATCAGCAACTCCAAAGGCTTTTCTGGCTTCATCCCTGGCGCTCTGGAATTTTCCCATAAGGTCTTTTTCGCTTCTTATTACCCTCATGCCCCTGCCACCGCCTCCTGCAGCAGCTTTCAGCATTAATGGATAGCCATATTGTCTAGCAAATTCAATAATTTCATCTTCAGAGTTGACAGCCCTTTCTATTCCAGGAATAATGGGAACCCCCAGGCTATCTGCCAGTTTCTTGGATTTTATCTTATCTCCCAGATTAAGCATCATTTCATAGGTTGGCCCTATGAATTCTATTCCCACCTCTTCGCATTTCCTGGCAAACTCCGGATTTTCAGATAAGAATCCATATCCGGGATGTATTGCATCTACCCCTTTCCTCAATGCCAGCTCTATTATTTCGTCAATGCTTAGATATGCTTCTATAGGGCCTTTATTTCTCCCGATTAAATAGGACTCGTCTGCCTTAACCCTGAAGAGGGAGTTTTTGTCTTCATCAGAATATACCGCCACAGTTCTTATGCCCAGTTCACTGCAAGCTCTAAAAATCCTGATAGCAATTTCTCCTCTATTTGCTACTAAAACCTTTTTAAATTTCTTCATAATATCCATCACCTTCAGCATTATATTCTCCAAAGAATAGCTATTTTATTTCCTGTATGACTTTTTCTGTAAATTCCTTAGTTCCTAGTTTTCCTCCCAAATCCATGGTTCTATTTATCTCATCTTTCAATACCCTGGATATGGCTTTTTCAATTCTTAAAGCTGCATCCAACTCGCCAATATGCTTTAGCATCATAGCCCCTGATAGCATGGCTGATACAGGATTGGCTATATTCATATTGGCTATATCAGGGGCAGAGCCGTGAACTGGTTCAAATATGGCAGCATCCCTGCCAATATTAGCGCTTGGGGCCAGCCCCAATCCGCCAACCAGCCCAGCAGCTAAATCCGATAATATATCCCCATATAGATTGGGTGCAACAATTACATCATAGTTTTGAGGAAACTGAACCAGTTTCATGCTCATGGCATCTACAATAACATCTTCAAATTCCAAATCAGGATAATCTTTGGATATCTTTCTTCCGGATTCCAGGAACAGCCCATCGGTTAATTTCATAATATTGGCCTTATGAACCAAGGTTACCTTTTTCCTATTTAAATCCCTTGCCAAATGAAAAGCAAATCTACATATTCTTTCGCTGGCCTCTCTGGTAATGACCTTAATGCCTTCTGCCTTATTTTCATCTACCATCCTCTCCTGGCCTGTATAGAGGTCCTCAGTATTCTCCCGGACAATAATCAGGTTTATATCTTTGTGAAGGCTTTTAATGCCATCAAAGGATTTAACAGGTCTAATATTTGCATATAAGCCAAATGTCCTTCTCAAGATCACATTTACACTCCTAAAGCCACCACCTATAGGGGTTGTTAATGGACCCTTTAAGGCTATCCTGTTTCTCTTTATGCTTTCAATAACATAGTCAGGCAAAGGTGTTCCTTCCTTCTCTATAGACTTAATACCAGCCTCCACAACTTCCCAGTTAATATGAACTCCTGCAGCTTCAATAACATCTGCTGCAGCAGAAATAACCTCCGGCCCAATTCCATCTCCAGGAATTAAAGTAATATTATATGCCATATTCATTCTCCTTTCAAATATTCTGCAATCCTTACTTTATATAGTTCAGCAGCCCGCTGGATTTGAGAATATCCCTCTGCCTGTTGGTTACATTCAATATTAAAGCATATTCTTCACCTTTAGTTATATTTTTTACTTTAATTCTATCCCCTTCCATTTGCGTTAGAGTGTTTTCTATAATTAATTCATCATATATATCAATGCCATCATAGTCCTCTTCATTACTGAATGTTAAAGGCAGTATCCCGTTGTTTATTAGATTTTGCCTGTGAATTCTTGCAAAGGATTTAGCAATTATAGCTTTAACTCCCAGATATAATGGCACCAGAGCTGCATGTTCCCTGCTTGAACCCTGACCATAATTATGTCCTCCTATTATTATTCCTCCGCCAAACTCTTTAGCCCTCTTTGGAAATTCCGGGTCACAAGGTACTAAGCAATAATCTGACAAATAAGGTATGTTGGACCTGTAGGGAAGCAGCTTTGCATTGGAAGGCATTATATGGTCAGTAGTTATATCGTCTCCTACTTTTATGAGGACCCTCCCCCCTATATCTCCTTCTATAGCTTTAGCCCTGGGGAAAGGCTTGATGTTTGGCCCTCTTATGATTTCTACTTCCCTGCCATTTTCTGCAGGGCTGATTATCAAGTTGTCATTGATTAAAAATCTCTCTGGCATTTTTACGTCTATATCCTTCTTGTACTTCTCAGGGCTTGTAATATATCCTGTTAGGGCAGAAACTGCAGCTACTTCAGGACTTGCTAAATAGACCTTTGCAGAAAAAGTTCCAGACCTGCCCTTGAAATTCCTATTAAAGGTCCTTAAGGAAACTCCCTCGGTATTGGGAGCTTGTCCCATGCCAATACATGGTCCACATGCTGATTCTAATATTCTAGCCCCTGCTGATATAAGCTTTGCCAATGCCCCATTCTCAGCTAACATGCTAAGTACCTGTTTTGAACCAGGTGATATAACCAATGAAACATCCTCTGCTATGGTTTTGCCATCCAATATGCTAGCTACCTTCATCAAATCCATGTAGGAAGAATTGGTGCAGCTGCCTATGGCAACCTGATTAACCTTAATCCTGTCTAAAGAAGACACAGGAACTACATTATCCGGGCTGTGGGGGCAGGCAATTAATGGCTCCAGTTTATTCAAGTCTATTTTAATTTCTTCATCATAGAAAGCATCATGGTCAGCCTCTATTCTAATATAGTCTTTTTCCCTTCCCTGAGCCTTTAAAAACCTGTAGGTTTCCTCATCTGAAGGAAATATGGACGTGGTGGCTCCTAATTCTGCTCCCATATTGGTTATTGTTGCCCTTTCAGGAACAGTAAGGTACTTAATTCCCTCACCGGTATATTCAAATACCTTGTTCAATCCGCCCTTAACCTTGTATCTTCTCAATACTTCCAAAATTATATCTTTGGCAGATACTCCAGGTCTTAACTTTCCACTTAACTCTACCTTTACTATCCTGGGCATTGTAATATAGTATTCTCCTCCAGCCATTGCCACTGCCACATCCAGGCCACCGGCTCCAAAACCTAGCATACCTAATCCACCGCAGGTGGGAGTGTGACTGTCTGAGCCTAAGAGGGTTTTACCTGGTTCACCAAATCTTTCTAGATGGACTTGATGACATATTCCATTTCCTGCCTTTGAAAAATATATTCCATATTTCTTTGCTATACTTTGAATGTACAGGTGGTCATCTGCATTTTCAGGTCCTGTTTGAAGCATATTGTGGTCCACATATGCTACAGATTTTTTGGTCCTTACCCTATCAATGCCAAGGGCTTCAAACTGTAAGTATGCCATTGTTCCTGTTGAATCCTGGGTTAAAGTTTGATCTATCCTTAACCCTATTTCCTCACCTCTAACCAACCTACCAACCACCAAATGCTCTTTTATTATCTTCTCTGTAACTGTTAAGCCCATTTTTGTCTCCTCCAGTCCCATCTATATTGCCTTTGAATCTTCTTTATCAAGAATATTAGGAATATATTTAAATACCAGTTCTTTTAACTCATCACTTCTAATAGTGGAAGTACGGCCATTGGCGTATTCATTATCTATCCACTTTTTTATTGCCAGAATCCTTGGATCAGCTTTATCTATTCTATTAAAGCCATCCAACCTGAAATATTCATTTATCCACGCTGCTATTCCTGCCAAGCCTGAATAGGAATTTACTGCTACCAATGGAGGCCTGCCTAGAATCTTCTCCGTGTCAAAGCTGTTATAAATCTCCTTATTCTTAAGCATGCCATCTGCATGGATTCCTGCTCTTGTAACATTAAACTCACTGCCCACAAAAGGGGTTCTATCAGGCACTTTGTAGCCTAATTCCCTTTCAAAGTAATCTACTATATCCATTATCACTCTCAGGTTCATGTTCCTAGTATTGCCTTTTAGCTGTCCATATTCTATGACCATGGATTCTAAGGGGCAATTGCCAGTCCTTTCTCCAATACCAAATAGAGTAGCATTGACGGAAGCTCCTCCATATAGCCAGGAAGTAGTGGAGTTTGCAACTACGCTATTGAAATCATTATGGCCATGCCATTCTATGGATTCTGAAGGCACATTGCAATAATATCTTAGCCCATGAATCAAAGCAGGTACCGACCTGGGCAACTCCACACCAACATAGGGTATTCCAAGCCCCAGTGTATCACAGGCCCTTATTTTTACATGCATATTATACTTTTCAGATAGCTTCATAAGGTTCTTTGCCAGCGGTGCAACAAATCCAAAAAAATCTGCTCTGGTGATATCTTCAAAATGGCACCTGGGGACTATTCCGTTCTCCAATGCACTTTCTGCAATGGAAAGGTATTTGTACATGGCTTCCTTCCTGGTCATTCTTAATTTATGGAATATATGGTAATCTGAACAGGACATAAGAATTCCCGTTTCCTTTATCCCCATTTCCTTCACCAGTTTAAAATCCTCCTCACTGGCTCTTATCCATGAAGTAATCTGCGGATAATCATATCCTTTGGCCATGCATTTTTCCACTGCTTTCCTATCTTTTTCCGAATACAGAAAAAACTCCGTTTGCCTTATAATGCCTGAACCATTGTCCAACTGATGGAGATAATCATAAATTCTAACCATCTGTTCCACTGTCATTGAGGACATAGACTGCTGCCCATCCCTGAAAGTTGTATCCGTAATCCAGATATCCTCAGGCACTTCCATTGGCAATTGGATATTATTGAACTTCACCTTTGGAAGTTCCTCATATGGAAATACATCCTTAAAAAGATTTGGCCTTAAAGTATCGACTCCATTGTAATACATTCTGCATCCTCCTTAGTTAATTATGCAAGTTTTATTATTTTTTTATTCATTTTTATTTTAGTGAATTCAAACAACAATCCACTTATATTACTACAGTTCTTAATATTAGCTGGTTTAATAAAATAGTTGAAATGATTTTACCACAAATAAAATTTAAATACAATATATTTTTGCAAGTTTTTATTTTTTTCCTTCATTTTATAGATTATTAATCTGTTTCAGATAGTTTTAGGGTGTTTTTTGCAAATAAAAAAGGAAGAACATTTTGTTCTTCCTAGTACTCGTCTATATACACTTTATATCCATCCTCAAATTGTATTCTCCAGGCAGGAACTGCTTTTCCCTGCTTTGCCTCCCCTGGCTCTTCGATGTATTCGTGTTTTTCAGGATCAAAGTAATAGCAGAGGGAAATATCTGTAATGGTGTTATTATAGACTTCCTGCATACCTAACAGGTTTAATAGTGACTTTGGAGCTGTGCTTATATATATCTTTGTATCTCCTATTTCCTTGGCATTGAGCCACAATCTCTCAAACCTCTTAACCCCTCTTTCATCTATCTGAAAATTAGTATAAGCTCTTTCAATATATGTGTCCTCATATACTTTAGAATACTCCAAGTAAAATACATTATTTTCCTGCTTTGAATATGTGAGCTTCATATCAGAGGTGCTGAAGTTTCCTTTCATCAGGAAATCTTCGGCTATTTCAATAGCATCATCAATGTTAAGCAGATTATACCTTGCCTTCTCATCATTATTTTCATATATAATAAGCCTGTTGTTTATTATTAGAATAGACTCCATGCCATAGGTAATCTCCTTTAGGCTCCCATCGCTGTGAATTACTCCATTATTATCAAAATATAGCCTATTCAGGCTTTGGCTGTCTGCCTTTTCAAATTCCACAATCATGGAGTTTAAATAGGCAATTTCCCTTGGTATACTGGCTTCTATATAGATGTTCTTATCCTTTAGGAGTTCTTTTACGTTAGAAATAAATTTATCTGTAATAGTTGGCTCTTCTATCGGTCTATCACTCAATAGTAAAAATACAATAAATACATTGGTGATAATAAAAGCAATAATCAATATGGTCTTAGCCTTTGACCAGTCCATCTGTTTTCACCATCCAAATTTCTCCACTGTTATTTTTTAATAACCAGGCTTCCATCATATACATCAAAAGCATATACGTTATCCCTCATCTTCAGTATCCATACTCCAATCAATCTTTCTCTAACTTTATTCTCGCATGGGTCCAGATATGCAATGGATATATCTTCTATGCTTAGTAAAATATCTTCTTTAAGTTTTTCTTCATCTATCATTTGTATATTGTTTTCAACTATATAATCATTTTTGATTAGATTATAATTCATGCTGATAACTTCATAGGCAGATAGCATTTCCGTCTTTTCCAATAAATTATTGCTTTTAGTATCCATCTCTTCTCTAATAAATCTCTTGTAGCTCCTAATGTATTTATTGAAAACCTCCAGCTGTATAAAATCCTCTATTTCCTCATCTTTTAATATTACTGGCAGCCCGCCTATTCTATATTTAAAAGTAAGCCTATATCCCAGGTTTTCTCCAAATTCTATTTCTTCAATATCATCTAAGTATAGATCTTCTGGTATTTCCATATTTGAAGATAGAAATTCAGAAGCTGTAACCAAACTTATATATAGATTTCTTTCAGAAACTTGTTCCTCTAGAGGGGAATAATACTCCAAAAATCCATTTTGGCTTACCTTTAATACCTTATCACCGTATAAGTACAGTACAGATCCGTTATTCTCAACTATTTCCCTGATGTAATCAATATCCTTTTGGAAAAAAACCTCTGCAATCTCCCTTATGTCCTCAATATTGTCTGTATTTATTTCATTTTTAACATAAATTGCCGGAATGGCTTTGCTCATTTTATAAGGAATATATATATCATTGTCTACATTCAATGAATCCCTCATTGGATAATAATAAGTGATATTATTGCTCTTTTCGATTTGACCCACCTTTGTTTTAACATATTCAAGGTCTAAATCGATTTCATGGATTTTCAGATGGAAATCCTTATGGCTGAACACAAAAAAGGGCTCTCCTTGTCCTAAATAAACATATATGCTATCCACTTTTTCTATCTTTTCAGTTATATCATTTGGCTGTGGTATATCCAGAAAACGGGCCAGTATATAGGTATTATACTCTTCTGGAAAATAAAAAACTATGGACCTGTTATCATGGTATGCAATAAATTCTTCATTGGAAATCTCATCTGTCTTAACATTATTCGAAGACAGAATATCCACCAAAGAAGAATGAATACTAGTCCATAGATTATTATTCGTATCGCTATAAAATATTGTATGGCTATCTTCATTAAAATTAAGCAGGTATTTGTGGGGTTTAATGATATCTATTTGCAAATAATCAGATGTATCTGATTTTCCGTCTTCAAATACCAAATCAGTCCTATAGGGGGACCTAATCCATATTTGCCTGGTCAATAACAAACTAATGCTTACCAATGACAGAAGCAGAATGGTTTTTAGTCTCTCTTTAGTCACTGTATTCAACTCCTTCTATCACTGGCAATTAGTTTGCTGTTGGAATTACAGAGCTGTTCTTCAAAGTCTCAAATATCTGCTGAGCCTCGTAATAATACACTATTCTCTCAATTGGAGCAATACCTTCTACGTTAAAATTAACAATAATCTTATTAATACCACGAATTAACTCTATTTCTTTGGCAAATCCTAAGGGCCCGGATTCTACATCTATTGTTGATATGAGAGTATAATCTTCCTTTTTTGGCAAATTTACAAGTGAGTATTTGCTGCCTGTTAAATCTACAACTCCATACAATTCTATAGAAACCTTTGTACCTATAGGAGCTTGCCCGGATATTAATAATACCTTGTTTTTATACGCAGAGGCTTCTTCTTTAGGCAAAATAACCTGATATTTTGAGCTGTCAACATCATCTGCAAAAGCAAAGGATGATATGCTGGTTATTATAATCAATACGAATAATAATGCCGTAAATCTCCTCCACATTTTCTATCCTCCTTTATACCTCTAATACGGGATAATATCATTATATACAAAAAATATTACATTCATATTACAATTATATTACATTGCAGTTAAAATTGCATCAGAAACAGGTAGGATTATGCTGACCTCTGTTCCTACATTGAATTCAGATTTCAACATGATTTTACCTCCCAAAGCCTCAATTATCTCCTTGGCTATGGATAAGCCCAGACCTGTTCCTCCTAATTCCCTGCTTCTTCCTTTGTCCACCCTGTAAAACCTCTCAAAAATTCTGTCCTTGTCCTCCACAGGAATACCTATTCCATTATCCTTTATTTTAATTACTATGTTTTCATCCTGCATTACTGCTGATACCACAATATGGCCATTATTAGGCGTATACTTAATTGCATTTGATATTATATTTAATATAACCTGTTCCATGCCGTCTTTATCTATAATAATGTTTGGCAAATCATCCTCTATATCTACATCTAGCTTATGATTCTTCTCCTTAATTGAGAACTCCAATTTTAGTATGGTATCTTCAATTAATTCCTTAACAGAGCATTCTACCTTTTTCCATTTGGTTTTGTTGTAATCAAGATTTGAAAGCTGCAACAGGTCCCTTACTATTCTAGCCATTCTGTCACATTCATTATCTATTACCCTTAAGAACTTATATGATAGCTCAGGGTCCACATCCTTGTAATCCATTAGTGTTTCCGTATATGATTTAATTGTAGTTATAGGAGTTTTCAGTTCGTGGGATACATTGGCTACAAATTCCTTCCTCATATTGTCCAGCTTATGCTGCTCAGTTATATCCTGGAATACAATAATAATTCCTCCCACATTGTTCTTTTCATTGCGGAAAGGTGCATATTTTAACTGATATATGGAGTTGTTTATTTCTACTATTTTACTCCCCTCATGGGTATCAGGATTATTAAAATCTATTATATTCAAATTAATCCTTTCCATAGGAAAAGGCATTTTGTTATTCAGCAACTCATCCTTTATTTCTTCCAGCTGCAGTATTTTTATTGCTACAGGGTTTGCATGAATCAGATGGCCATTAACATCTATGGCTATAACACCATCCGCCATATAGTTGAAAATGGTATTTAATTTGCTCTTTTCCAAGTCCATTTCCTGAATGGTATCCTTAAGCTTTAGTGTTAAATAGTTAAACATGCTTGCCAGCTGCCCTATTTCATCGTCAGATTTTACTTCAACAAACTGGTCAAAATCTCCCTTAGCCATTTTTTCAGCTTTTTCAGTCACATCCCTTATTGGTTCAGTTATGCTGCTTGCAATTAAAAAGCCTAATACCACTGTAATTGCCAGTGCCAGCATTGTGGCACTAATTAAAATAGTCTTGGTTTCATCAATGGTTTTATATACATCCTGTATGTCATCAGTCATATATAATATTCCTTTAACCTGACCTATTTCATTTACTACCGGGTAAGCTACATGCTGAAATATGGCATTTTTATTAAAATCCATCATTACGCCATCTGCTATTTCTCCTTCATAAGCTGAATAAATCAAGGATGGGTCCAAGGATTTATAAGCTAGGGCATTAGATCCAACAATTCTATCATACTTTATATGGGATGAAGCTATTATTCTTGGTATATCTATATCATATATTATGTATAGAACCTCGGTACCGCTAAATCTCCATTTATTTAAAGTGTTCTGTATATCTTCCCTATGATCCAGCCAGTTGTCCCCGGATAAATAATCTGATGTGCTGATTAAAGTTTCTACTTGTTTTATTAATGTATTTTTTCTGTTTTCCAGCTGCTGGGCCTCAAACCTTTCAACTATGAATACTCCAACTATTATCATGGCCATGAGTACGAGCAGTAAATATACTACTACAAATTTCCACTTAATACTTGAGAACATGAACTAGACCCTCCTGAAATAATAACCTACTCCTCTTTTAGTCATTATATATTTGTACTGTCCATCGGCATCTTCTATTTTCTCTCTTAATCTTCTAATAGTTACATCTACAGTTCTCACATCACCATAATACTCGTATCCCCAGACTTTTTCCAGTAGCTGTTCTCTGGTAAATACCTGGTCCATATTTGATGCCAAAAACTTCAACAGCTCATACTCCCTGAGGGTTAATTCTATTATTTGTCCATTTTTCCTCACTTCATATTTATTATAGTTTATAGTCAAATTCCCAACCTTCAGCACTTCTCCGCTATTCCCTTCAATATTGCTGATTTCAACTCTTCTTAAATTTGCCTTAACCCTGGCAACAAGTTCTCTCATGCTGAATGGCTTTGTAATGTAGTCATCTGCTCCCAGTTCCAGCCCCAATACCTTGTCCACTTCCTCTTCCTTTGCTGTTAGCATCAGTACCGGAGTATTTATATTTGCCCTTATTTCTCTTAAAACCTGAAAGCCATCCTTCTTTGGAAGCATTATATCCAGTATTATCAGGTCAGGATTTTCACTGTAAATCTTCCTGACTGCATCTTCTCCATCGTAGGATAATTCAACTTCAAAACCTTCTTTTTCCAGATTGAATTTTATAATATCTGCTATTGATTTCTCGTCATCAACAACAAGTATTTTCTTATTCATATGCATCACATCCATAATAAACTTAAATTTTAAATAGATAAACTATCTCCATATTAAATTATCTAATAATATATTCATGTTGTCAAACCCATAATCATTGTATAATATTCTCAAAAATTCTAATAGGTTTAAGATGGTAAATTTTATTTTTTTATTGATATTTGTAAAGCATTATTGTATAATTATTGTTACAAAGGGGAGTAGCTATCAAATAGTTAACCGTCAAGACGGATTGTTCCCGGTTAACTAGCTTATGGACTAAGTTAGCAAGACCTTTGTTTGGAGATAAATCCCAAACAAAGGTCTTTTTTGTATTTATATCTACATATAGCATTACTGCAGCAGCCAGATTTTATTTTTAATATTCAAGTGGAATACTAAAAAAAATTATGAAAGGGTGATTATTGTAATGGAATGGTACAAAAAGAAAATAGAAGAAGTAGCTTCTGAGTTAAATACCCTTATTGACAAAGGTATTACCCATGAAGAAGCGAAAAAAAGACTGGAAAAATATGGCCCAAATGAACTAAAGGAAGAAGCAAAGCAAAGCATGTTATCAAAGATAATGGAACAGTTTAAAGACTTCCTTATCATAATACTTATCATTGCAGCTATTATATCTTTTGCTGTTGGAGAAAGAATTGATGCTGTCGTTATTATTGCCATAGTAATTGTTAATGCTGCATTGGGTATTTATCAGGAAGGCAAAGCTGAAAAATCCCTCGAAGCACTGAAAAAGATGGCTGCTCCTAGTGCTAAGGTATTAAGAAATGGTACTGTTGAAATTATCCCATCAAGTAATATTGTTCCAGGAGATGTAGTTGTTCTGGAAACAGGTGATATTATACCTGCAGATTTAAGATTAATTGAATCTTCTAACCTGAAGGTAGAAGAAGCTTCTTTAACCGGAGAATCTGTGCCTGTTGAAAAGGATGCACATATTACATTTGATAAGGATGTTGCCCTTGGAGACAGGGTAAATATGGCCTACTCAAGTACAATTGTTTCATACGGTAGAGGTAAAGGCATCGTAGTTGGTACAGGCCATGATACTGAAATAGGTAAAATAGCAACTATGATTCAGACCATTGAAGATGAAAGCACGCCTTTACAGAAGAAACTTGATCAACTAGGTAAGGTATTAGGCATTGTTGTAATTGGAGTTTGCATTGTAGTATTTGGAGTTGGCTTGTTTTATGGAACAGGCTTGCTGGATATGTTTATGACATCCATAAGCTTGGCTGTAGCTGCAATTCCTGAAGGTCTGGCTGCAATTGTTACAATAGTGTTGGCACTTGGTATGAATAGAATGGTCCAGCGTAATGCCATTGTAAAGAAACTGTTATCTGTTGAAACACTGGGTACAACTACTTATATATGCTCTGATAAAACCGGTACTTTGACCCAAAACGAAATGACTGTTGTTAAAGCCTATACTGATAATAAGATTATAAATGTCTCCGGAACCGGATATGAACCAAAAGGCAAATTTACTATTGGAGACGAGGAAATATCAAATCCAACTGAATCCATTAATATAAATACACTTCTATCAATAGGCATACTTTGTAGCGATGCGAAATTAACTAAAACTGATGAAGGGTATAAGATTCTGGGAGACCCAACAGAAGGCTCTCTTGTAACATTAGCAGAAAAAGCTGGTATTAAACAGGAAGAGATTAACAGCAGATTCCCAAGAGTAGCAGAACTGCCCTTTGACTCTGACAGAAAGATGATGACAACTTTCCATGAAAGCTTTATCCCCGGTAAGGTAGTATCATTCACTAAAGGTGCACTAGATATACTTATTAATAAGAGCAGCAGCATTTATTTGAATGGTGAGATTATGCCATTTACTGACGACCTGAAGAAAAAGGTGCTTGATATAAACAGTCAGTTCTCAAGAGAGGCATTAAGAGTGTTGGCTCTAGCCTTCAGACAATATGACAGTTTGCCAGATGAAATTACTACAGAATCTATTGAAAGGGATTTGATATTTGTAGGGCTGGTAGGAATGATTGACCCACCAAGAGAAGAAGCCAAGGAAGCTATTAAGAAGTGTAAGACTGCAGGAATACACACTGTAATGATAACTGGAGACTACAAGGATACTGCTTTTGCTATTGCTAAACAATTGGGAATGGCAGAAAGAGAAGATCAAGCTATGATGGGTCAGGAATTGGACGGATTAACTGATGAGCAGTTAAGAGAAGTTGTCAAGGAAAAAAGAGTATATGCCAGAGTATCACCAGAGCATAAAGTAAGAATTGTAGAGGCTTTGAAAGCCAACGGCGAAATAGCTGCCATGACTGGTGATGGTGTAAACGATGCTTTGGCACTCAAAAAAGCTGATATTGGTATTTCCATGGGAATCACCGGTACAGATGTAGCAAAAAATACTGCAGATGTAATTTTAACAGATGATAACTTTGCAAGCATTGTTGCAGCAGTAGAAGAAGGCAGAATTATATACAGCAACATTAAGAAGTTTGTTTTCTTCCTTCTGTCATGTAACATAGGAGAAGTATTAATTGTATTCTTGAGCATTATATTAGGGTATAAGGTTCCATTGCTTGCAATACAGCTATTGTGGCTAAACCTGGTAACAGATAGCTTCCCAGCACTTGCATTAGGTATGGAAAAAGGCGACCCAGAGATAATGGATATACCACCTAGAGATCCTAATGAACCTATACTTGATAAGGAAATGGTAAAGGCATTGATAGTACAGAGCATTTCCATCAGTGCAGCAGTTCTAGGTTCCTATATCTGGGGAATGAAGACCTATGGAACTGAAAACCTCATTTATGCAAGAACAATTACCTTTACTACATTGATTACTGCTGAACTATTAAGAGCATATTCAAGCAGGTCATTAACACACAGCATATTTAAGATTGGAGTATTCTCCAATAAAACAATGACACTGTCTACACTTGTTTCATTCCTTCTGCTATTAGTAGTACTTTATGTGCCATTCCTACAGCCAATATTTGAAACCTATGCTGTAGGCTTGAAAGAATGGGGAATGATTATAGTATTTTCATTTATACCACTGGTAATTAGCGAGTTGTATAAAGCAATAAGAGATAGATAGTAAAAATATAAAAGCCCTTCGGGGCTTTTTCTTTTTTGAGAACATTTTGAGATTTATCGCATAGAATAAAACAAGAAAGGGGGTCAAGTATGAGAAGGATAAATAGCTCAAAGCTTTGTCCTATATTAAGTGCAAAAATCATGTCTCAATCAAATGAAGAATTACCCGTTATTGTTCAGTTAAGAAGGGACAATAGCAGGATAGAAAATGGAATTATGAACCTATCAACAAAGATTAAAAAGCGGTTGCCTATAATTAAAGGTATTGCTTGTAATCTTGATACAGAAACCATATATAGGCTAGCAAACAACCCTGATATTGAATATATCAGCTTTGACCTGGAAGTATATGCCCTTTTGGATATATCTGTTCCAACAATGGAAGCACATTTTCCCCATGATCAGGGCTATAAGGGAAAAGGCATTACAGTTGCAGTTATAGATACAGGAGTTGCTCCACACAATGATTTAACCAAGCCATATAATAGAATTATTGGCTTTAAGGATTTTGTAAATAACAAAACTTCACCCTATGATGACAATGGACATGGTACCCATGTGGCAGGGATAATTGCTGGTAATGGATATTCATCAAGAGGCCTATATACTGGTATAGCTCCAGAAGCAAATATTCTGGGCATTAAAGCCTTAAACAACAGAGGAAGCGGAAGCATGTCCGATATTATCGAAGCTATAGAATATGTTATTGAAACAAAGGATGAATACAATACAAAGATACTGAACCTATCCTTTGGAAGTCCTTCAAATAACAGCTATCTGAAGGATCCATTGTGTAAATCTGTGAAGGAGGCTAAAAATGCAGGACTAATAGTAGTAGCTGCAGCAGGAAATAGTGGCCCGGAAGCAAAAACCATAGTGTCACCTGGTATTAGCCCTGATGTCATTACTGTTGGTGCCGTAGATGATAAGAGAACCATAGACCCGTCAGATGATGAAATTGCAAGATTTTCAAGCCGTGGGCCAACAAAAGAAGGATTAGCAAAACCAGATGTTGTAGCACCAGGTGTAAATATCAATTCATTGTCTCACACTGATTTAAGCGGATATATTTCCATGAGCGGAACTTCCATGGCTACTCCTCTGATTTCCGGCTCTGTGGCTTTAATGCTCAATAAATACGGATCTCTGTCTCCTGATGAGGTAAAAAAGAAACTGATGGAATCCTGTATAGATTTGAAGGATTCTAAGGAAAATCAGGGGTCAGGATTAGTAAACTTACAGATCCTTTTCAATGAGGAGTCAAAGAATGATAAGACAGAGGATATAAAAGAATGTAACAATAAGAACTCCCCACCATTTGGAAAAAATGTACTAGAAGAGATTTTAACACTTTTTTTAGTATTATATCTGCTGGATAGGAATTAATAAAAAGTAAAAATTAAGGCAATATGCTTAAATCAATCATATTGCCTTAATTATTTTCGTTGTTTTCCTTTAATACACAAATCCTGCAGGATTTACATGCACCCCGTTTTTCAGTACTTCAAAATGTAAATGGGGTCCTGTAGAATTACCGGTACTTCCTACTCTCGCTATAACCTGTCCTTTATATACCCTATCGCCAACTTTTACTTCAATCTTGCTACAATGGGCATATCTTGTTCTATAGCCGTTTTCATGGTCTATTTCAACTAAATACCCATAGGAACCCTTCCATCCTGCATAAACCACTTTACCTCCATCTGCAGCCTTTATGGCTGTTCCTGGTGAAGCAGCAATATCCAATCCATAATGCATACGCCCATTTCTCATTCCATATCTGGATGTAAGCCTGCCTCTTGTAGGCATAAGGAACGCTCCAGTTGCAGCTGTTTTAGGTAACTCCTTGGTTCCCTGTACTACTATCTGATCAACAGGCTCTTTGATAACCTCTTCTTTTAATATCTCCTCATTTACAGTATTACCATTTTGTTTTGTGATTTTAGATAAATATTTAGTTTCTCCTTTTTCACCTTTTACTTTAACTTTACTTTGTGTTTTATACATGCTGTTATCATATTCCGTCTTTACTTCAAAATCAGTACTTGCTGTATATTCAATTTCTTCAACAACCTGTACGGTAATCAATGGCTTTGGCGTTGTAAGCTTTATTTCATCGCCTATCTGCAATCTTTCAGGAACCTTATCAGGATTTGCTGAAATCAAATCGTCTACTTTAATTCCATACATCTTTGCTATAGTCCACAGACTTTCTCCTACCTCTACAATATGTGTCCTAACCTCTTCTGATCCGGTCAATATGTGCTCTAGTATTTCATCTGTACTGCTTATTTTATTTAGAGAAAATTCTGTTTCTTCTATTTTTATATCCTCAACAAAACTTACATCTATGATTTTACCTTCTTTGCTGTTCAAATATGGTTCTTTGATTGTTTCCAATAGCTGTTCAAGCTTTTCCCTGGAATTACTATAACCTATCTCCTGACCATTAACTTTTAAGACATAGCCTTTGACGTGATAAGTCAGATTGGATTTGATATTCGATTCCAGTTTTTCAGGAGTTGTCAGCATATTATCCTTTGCATGCGTATCTTCAAACTTCAAGCTGTCTTCCAAAACAATATCACTGTCATATGTACTACACAACTCTTTTCTTATGTTATCCAATACGCTGTTAGCCTCTTCCTGTGTTCTGACTATACCTACTTCCTTATCTCCATAATAGACAATATAGCCTCTGGTTCTTATTTCATTGATTTTATATATGGTTACAAGAGAGGCTACAATCACTATCAGCATTAAGGTTATTACTATATTTTTAAGGCTACACTTTTCTTTAATTATATACCTCATGTTACTAAACATGCTGTCGGAATTACTGTTATCTGTAGGTGAAACAGGTGATTGAGAGTCTACATTACTCTGATCCGGCATGGTTTTAGTACCTCCTTATCTTTGGATTAGTAAAACCATAACAATTTTGTTGAGGTTTTGTAACTTATTTGTAACTTCTTTATGAATTATTATAACATAGAAGTATTGTTTTTCAAATCCTTAGCCTGTCTCAATATATTTTATTCAATGGGATGAAAAATATACCAAGCCCCGTAAACCGCTAAATTCAGCTATTCAGACTATTTATACAGGCATTATTTACCTCCATGTAAAATGTTAAGAATTCTTAATATTTCTTCACGTATTCTTAATAATGTCAAATTTGCATTATTAGTATTTATTTTCTTTATTATGGTAATACTTCTATTATGTCCATACATCTCATATATTATATAGAAAAATATTTTGCAATACTATCTATTATGGAGGTAAATAATGCTTGATATTCTCAACAATAACTATGTTGATACCAGTTCCCCCTACGCAGTCTCCAGATTTTCCAATTTAATCATAAAACACCTGGGGGAAAATTTAAAAAGAAACCAAGAGCTTATCATATTATGCATTGGCACAGACAGATCTACAGGAGATTCTCTTGGGCCATTGGTAGGGCATATGTTGGCTCCCCATATTACATGCTATAATGGAGTTTACCTTATGGGAACTCTAAATGAGCCTGTGCATGCCAAAAATCTTGAAGACAAAATTCATCATATAAATACATATTATAAGGATGCATTAGTCATTGCAATTGATGCCTCGCTTGGAAATATAGATAAGGTAGGATATGTGAATATTAAAAATGGCCCTTTAAAGCCTGGACTTGGAGTCAATAAGGACCTTCCTGTTGTTGGGGATATAAGTATTACCGGAGTGGTAAATATAAAAGGCATGATGGAATATATGATATTGCAAAACACAAGATTGAGCCTGGTAATGAATATGGCTGATGTCATAGCTAAAAGCTTAAACAGGGCTTTATTTAAGATATTTAATATCAATTATAAAGAAGGAACTAATTTATGACTGTAAATCAGTTCCTTCATCATTTTCCATGTCATATTGATATTTTAATTGAAGAAGAGGTTCATAGTACATAAATACTACATTATCTAAACTATCTCCCAATTCCATGTCAGTTATTATATACCCTCTATATTTATTGGAATCATCCTCCATAAAAGTACCCCTCCTTATAGACTATACTGCTTAGTAGAGGGTACTTTTATGCTGTATTTTGTTTCCACTAATCATTTGCTGTAACCCTAAGCTTAGAACTATTCATCTCAAATATTACTTCCCCATTAATTTCCTCAATTTCACCATCAACATTCAGATATGATTTTTCCATTGTTCTGACCTTAATATTTCTTGCCTTGTAGATGTTGACATATTTCCTTTGATTTATATGGCTGCCATTGACAATAGTTGGCAGAAGAAATAGAAGTTTTAACTTTGAAATCTTTTTTACTGTGCACACATGAAAATATCCGTCTTCAACATTTGACATGGGGAGTATTTTAATACCGCCTCCATAGTATTTCCCATTGCCTACAGCAATCAATAATATATTATCTTTTATAGTCAATCCGTCTATTTCCATTTCAACTCTAATACATTTAAATCTGAATATGGTTATCAGCAAGGCTATTACATAAGATATACTTGACTTTATTTTTGTCTTTATTCTATCAGTTACAATAACTACTTCTGCATCAAAACCAATGCTGGAAATATTCAAAAATAGATTGTCATTAGCTTTGCCTATATCAATATTTTTAGTTTTACCTTCTAATATTGTTTCCAATGCTTCCTTCGGGTTTAACGATATGCCAAGGCTTCTGGCCAGATCATTGCCTGTGCCACTGGGAAGTATGCCCAATATTCCTCTACCAGTTTCTATTATCCCGTAAGCTACCTCGTTTACAGTTCCATCTCCTCCTACCGCAACAATCAGAGTATATCCTTCATTGAGCCCTTCTTTGGCTAAATCTGTTCCTTCCTTGGGTTTTGTTGTGAAAACTATGCTGTATTCTATATTTCTATGCTTCATTGTGCTTTCTATGAGGGGGACAAGTTCTTTAGTTTTTCCCCCTCCTGCTACCGGGTTTACTATATATAGAATTTTCTCCATAATTCCTCCTGTTTTATAAGTTATTATAAAAGTCTCCCTTAATTGCCCTGTCTATTGCCTGAATCTCTTCTGCTGACAATGGATAAACAGACTTTCCATTCTTAATTGATTTAGCATAACATACAGATTGTTCGCGTCCAAAAATGCTTGTTAGCACAAATCCATTCAGGAAGCCATCTAAAAATGCGATAGAAAAGCTCAGCTCAGAACCCATATCTGCAAAAGCATTGTATCTTATAAATCCAACCTTTTGAACTGCAAAAGTCAACTTAACATCCAGTTCTTCTATCCTCTTTTGTAAATTGGCTATTTCATCTTTAATGTCATCTATTTCATGACCATTTCTTATTAATAAGTCCTCAATACTTGCATTATCCTTCCCTCTTACAAGCGCATTATACCTTTTCTTTATTTTAGATATCCTGACTGCAGAGAATATATTCATTAAGAATAATATTATAATTGCAATTACCAAACCTATTACTATCTCCATATTATATAGCGATATCAACTGTTTAACATATTCCATGCGCATTTCCCCTTCCTTATATTTCCCTGGATATTTCAAAAATTGCTTTTAAAGCATAGTCTATCTCCTCATGAGTATTGAAAGGGCCAAAGCTAAATCTGACTACACCCTGTTCAAAAGTGCCTATTGTCTTATGGGCCAAAGGTGCACAGTGAAGGCCTGGCCTTACCTCTATGTCATATTTTTCATCAAGAATATAGCTAATTTCAGAAGAATCTTCATCTCCAATATTTATTGAAACTACAGCTCCTTGTTCTTCTACATTTAATGGGCCATATGCTTTAACCTTGTCTATTTTGGATATGCCTTCAATAAAATGCTTAGTCAGTTCCTCTTCATGCTTTCTTATATTTTCAATTCCAGTTTTCATAATGTATTTGATACCTGCACCTAAACCAACAATACCTGGACCATTTAAGGTTCCACTCTCGTATCTATCCGGGAATATATCAGGCTGTTCCAGCATATGTGACAGGCTTCCTGTTCCTCCCTGTTTTATTTCCTTGAGCGCTATTCCTTCTCTTACATAGAGTCCTCCTGTTCCCTGTGGCCCCAGCAGCCCTTTATGACCAGGAAAGGCTAGCATATCTATATTCATTTTTTTTACATCAATGTCATATACTCCTGCTGATTGAGCAGCATCAACAAGAAAGTATATACCATTTTTCCATGCTAATTTCCCTATTTCTTCAATAGGCATAATAGTACCCGTAAGATTTGAAACATGGGTTATTGCAATGAGCTTTGTATTATTTTTTATGTTTTTGGCTATATCTTTTGCATCTATCCTCCCTTTTCTGTCACCTTTCACAATAGTTAACTCAACGCCTTCTTTCTCCAATGAGCTTAAAGGCCTTAGTATTGAATTGTGTTCCATGGAAGAAGTTATAACATGATCTCCTCTTTGCAGTATTCCTTTTATTGCCAGGTTTAAGCTTTCTGTACAGTTAGAAGTAAATACAACATTCATAGGATTATCTATGTTAAATAGCTTCGCAAGCAATTCCCTGGTTTCATATATTTCCCTTCCCATTCTCAATGCAAGTTTATGACCTGACCTTCCAGGATTAGCCCCATATTCTTTCATGGATTTCATTATAGCGTCATAAACTTCATCTGGTTTAGGGAATGTGGTTGCTGCATTATCAAAATACACCATACATATCACCCTTATCTATTAGTATATTTTTGATTATACCACAATCCCATGTATATTAGATAGAAAAAGAAGCCATATCAGGCTTCTTTTATCATAATCTTTTATATACTGTTTCCATTAATTCATTTTTTAATTTTAAACCTTCTGTCATTAAAATATTTATTCTCCCTTCAATCCTATTTTTAAACTCTAGATCCTTTATGCTGTTTAGATTAATCCTTACGTTTAAAATTGCTCCCTCAAGGCCTGTAGCTGCAAGCAATGCCCCTACACCAACATCTGTTATTGCATTTACATTTCCGTAATCAGCAAAAACCTTTTGTAATTTCAATACCTTATAGCATTCCTCAGCACATCTTAATGGAACCTCTAAAGCAACCTTATATCCTTCCTGGATTGCATCAGATCTAATTTTTTTCTGCTCATCAGTCTCCTTGGGAAGCTTCAAAGCTTCCATAACCTTATCAAAAGCCCTGGTATCTTCATCTACAATGCCGTTTAGCTTTTCAATACTTTTTTTTAATTCTTCAAAATTCCTGTTCATAATCTCTTTTACATCATCAGATAGCTGGTCATATTTTTTTCTGCCAATGGTCAGGTTCCCAACCATTACTGTCAATGCTGCTCCCAGGCTTCCAGCCAATGCTGCAACACTTCCTCCTCCTGGAGTTGGTTCCTTAGAAGCCACTTCTGCAACATAGTCACTTATTGGTTTTTGAATAAACATAAAATCACCACCGTTTTTATGTATTTTAAATATATTATACAAAAATGAGAACTGAAGATGAAATTACTTCCAAGCAATATTTATTTTCTATATTGATAAGACTATAAGTTTATTTCATTTAGTTTTCTTACCCTCTGTATAATCTTTATATTAAATAATCCATTTATACTGATAAGTTGCTTCTACAGATATATATTTCTTATATGTAGTATACAAAATGTTAAAATATTTATGTTTTCTATTTAGGTTTTATTTGTAATTTGAATGAATACCATCGACCTATAAAGGTTTCATCCTTCATAGGCCGACCATTTATTAAAAACACATTATTCCTTGCATTACAATCCTGGCTTCTCCACCTACCCTTACATCATAGGCTCCATCCCTGTCTTCTATATAGCAGTATATTCTGCTTGGCCTATTCATTGGCTCTCCTTGTATTGACACTATTTCATTTCCGGTGATATATCCCTGGCTTTTTAAATAGTAGATTAAAGCCCCGTTTGAAGTACCTGTAGCAGCTTCTTCATTTATTCCTACCAGTGGAGCAAAATTTCTTGTATAAACAACATCAGAGTCATATCTTGGTAAATAGAAAGCATGTACTCCAGTTACACCTAATTCCCTTGATACTTCTGTTAGCTTATTCATATCAATCTTAAGATTGTATAGTTTTTCCTTGCTGTTTATAGGCAGCATTATATCTGGAAGGCCTGTGGAAATTATTTTGGGAGGTGCATATTCATTATCTATTCCTATTTCTTCCTTATTGAGATTGAAACACTCAATAAGAGATTCAATATCCTCTACAATGCCTAAATCCTTTGGTGCTGATTGCTGCATCATAACCTTGGTTACTTTTTCGTTTTTAAAATGTATGTCCACCTGTAATCTGCCAGCTTTTGTTTCCTGGTATATGGTTTTTACTCCTTCATCCAGAGGAGCCAAATATCCCATGGAAGCCAAAGTATAAAAAGTAGCTATAGTTGCATGTCCGCAAAGATCTACTTCTTCCACTGGTGTAAAAAACCTGACTTTATAGCTGTTATTATCTATAGGAATCACAAAGGCTGTTTCTGACAGATTCATTTCCCTTGCAATTTTTTGCATATCTTCATCTGAAATACCTCTGGCATCTGGAACTACTCCTGCAGGATTACCACCAAATGGGTTAGGTGAAAATGCATCAACCTGATAAATATTTACTTGCATATCTTATCTCCTTTCAATAGTGTTCCACGTGGAACATTTATTATTGTTCATTAGCAATAATTTCCACTATTCTTTGTAAATCTTCATCATTGTAAAATTCTATTTCAATTCTTCCTCCTTTTTTACCGGGTATCAAGTTTACCTTTGTCCCAAGTGCACTCATAAGTTTTTCTTCCACTTCTTCAACAAAAGGATCCTTTTGTGAAACCTTCTCTTTGATTTTCTTGGATTTTGACCTCGATACCAATTTTTCAGTATCTCTTACATTTAAATTCTTGTCCACAATTGCTTTTGCAATATCCAGCCTTTCCTTTTTATTCTTTACACTTAATAAAGCCTTTCCATGACCAGCACTGATTTTCCCTTGAGATACATAATCTAGTATTTCTTTATCAAGGTTCAAAAGCCTAATCGTATTAGCTATATATGACCTGCTTTTTCCTACAGCCTCAGCTACCTCTTCCTGTGTTAAGCTGAAATTATCCATTAGGGCCTTAAAAGCATTTGCCTCTTCTATTGGATTCAAGTCCTGCCTTTGTATGTTTTCAATAAGTGCAATTTTTATAGCCTCCATGTCATCTACTTCTTTTATTATGCATGGCACCTTATCAAGATTGGCTTCCTTTGCTGCTCTCCATCTTCTCTCTCCAGCAATTATCTCATACTTACCACTTATCTTTCTTACTACAATTGGCTGAATAATACCATATTTTTTAATTGAATCCCTAAGCTCTTCCAAAGATTCCTTTTCGAACTCTTTTCTTGGCTGGTCCTTATTGGAAACAACAAGGTTAACATCTATTTCTACTATTTTTTCCTTTTTTGCATCCTCATCAAAAATGTATCCTTCTGATTCATCAGGTATTAGTGCTGATAAACCTCTGCCCAGACCTCTTTTCCTCGAAGCCATCTAAATTCCCTCCTCTAATAAATATAGAAACTCTTCAGCCAACTCGGAATATGCTTCAGCGCCTCTGGATTTGGCATCGTAGTCTAAAACAGATAAGCCATGACTGGGAGCTTCTGCAAGCCTCACATTTCTAGGAATAATTGAAGTATAAACCTTGTCTTTAAAATATTTCTTTACTTCCTCAACGACCTGAATTGAAAGGTTTGTCCTGCCATCAAACATGCTTAGTATTACTCCTTCAATTTCCAAATTCGGGTTCAAACTCCTTTTTACAAGCATTATGGTTTCTACAAGCTGGCTTACTCCTTCCAAAGCATAATACTCGCACTGTATTGGGATAATAACACTATCAGAAGCAGATAATCCGTTTATACTCAATAATCCCAGTGATGGAGGACAATCAATAAATACGAAATCATATTTATCCTTAACTCCATTTATGGATTTTTTTAATGAAAGCTCTCTTTCATCCCGTTCTATCAGCTCTATCTCTGCGCCTGCCAAATCTACATTTGAAGGTACAATATCAACATTACATGCAGATGTACTTTTGATAACTGCATTTATGTCCATATTATTTATAAGTACATCATATATGGAAGCTTGAAGGCTTTTTTTATCAATACCTAAACCACTTGTTGCATTTCCCTGTGGATCAATATCTATGACCAGTATTTTCTTATCCTTTTTCCCCAGGGCAGCAGCCAGGTTTATAACAGAAGTAGTTTTGCCAACTCCGCCTTTCTGGTTAAATACTGCAATAACTCGGCCCATTCAATCACCTCTATGATGGTCTTCAATAACATCTATCATGACTTATAACCCTGAAATATGCTACATTCTCGCACTAATATTCCTTATTTTCAACACTAATAATTATTTTCAATACTAATAATATTGTATCATATTGTTAGTCTTAGTAGGAATTATTTTTCAATTCATTTTTACATACAAAGCAATAGAAAATACAAAAAATGAAAATGTTCCACGTGGAACATTTTCATTTTTTGCTTCTTATTGCCCTTTAAATAGAAAATCCTCACATAGACCGCAAAAATCTATTTTTCGCTGATTTACACAGTTAAAAGTATAGCAATCTCCTTTTGAATGTGCTGTATTACAGCCTGTGCATTGCCCCTCTGCATAAGTAGGACAGCTACCACAATAGAAACCGCATTTTCCAATTTGGTTTTTAATATCTTCCTTCACGTTTCCCACCTGATTTCATCTATGAAATCGAATTATTCCTCAACAATTCAAATATAAATCACAATACATTATTTTGACTATTACGTTTTGGACAATTCATTGCTATCTTCCTTCAATATTTAATATTTTATTTATACTCTAAGTATCTACGTATAACCATTCCATGTGATTTCAACATGCTGAATTTTCATAGAAGCTTTGTATTTTTTTCATAAAGCTTCTACCAATTTCCCTATGCTGATATTATGGTAAAACCTCCAACATAGGAATGACAGTTACATGATAAAAGTCAGCAGATTGCTGACTCTATTCTTCTATCTCTAAATATTTATTCCAAATATTCTTATAACCTCCTTTAGTCCCTCTTCTATTTCCTGTCTGGAAAAGTTATTTTCCTCAAGAAACTCGTCTTCCATTTCATTTAGCCTATTATAAAAATCAATTGCTACTTCCAAATATTTTGGATTGTCTACATCCATCGCTTCAAAAAGCAGGTCCTCTGCTTCGTTAATTTTTCCTTGACTTATTAAAAAAATAAGCTGTTTATGCAATAAATCAGTTCCTGATAAATTTTCTTCATCTGATATGTAATAATCAACACAATCCTTATGTAAAAATACCCTTGCAATGAAATTCACCAAATCTCTTACTAACCTCATAATATAATCATGTTCATACATTTTACTCTCTCCTTTTATACTTACCTGCCCATCATATCATAGTAATCCTCTTTAGTCATTGAATAGCATACATCATCATATACAGTTCCATCATATAATACTGATGCTTTCCTCAAAACTCCTTCATACTTGAAACCGCATTTTTCTATTACCCTTCTGGAGCGCATATTATGAGGATAATGATAAACGCTTATTAAATCTAAATCCAATTCTTCAAAGCCATATTTTAACATTCTCTTTACAGCTTCAGTTGCATAACCTTTACCCCAGTAATCTTCAGACAATACATATCCTATCATTTTTGCATTCCTTAATTCTCTTTTCCTGTCCTTATGCAATCCAATGGAACCAATTACCTTATTCCTTCTCTTTTCTACGATTGCCCATACTTCATCACTTTTTATGAATTCAATTATAATTGCCATTGTTTCCCCTCTGTTTTTATGAGGTTTCCACCCTGCATTAGGGCCAACATTTGGGTTCTTTGCATAATCATATACATCGTTTACATCACTTATATGAAACTTTCTAATAATCAATCTATCAGTTTCTAAAACAAACATACAAATCGCAATTCAAAAAATTGCTGCCCCCTTTCTGTAATTATACCCCTTTTTGTCAGCCAGGTTATATTATAATATAATTTCAACTAGTTTAATTCCAGTAAAAAAATGTTCCACGTGGAACATTTTATTTTGGTATCTGTATTATTACCTCTAAATATTCACCTTTATCCACTTCTTTGTACTTTGCGTTAACTCCGCTTTCCTTTATAGCCTTAAATGCATTCTTTATTGTATTAATATATATCTTTGTACTGATTAATCCCTTTACATTTTTCTTCTTCTTTTCTTTTACTCCTTCCTTTATTAAATCATCCAATACATCGTTCACAAGCTTCTCTGTCTGACTTACATTAAGCTCATCTTTTATAATTCTATCTAGTATTCTCCTTTGAAGCTCATAATCAGGAAGCTTTAACAATGCTCGTCCATGTCTTTCTGTCAAATTATGCTCTAATAAATCCTTCTTAATATCATCAGGCAATTTTAAAATTCTCAGCTTGTTTGCAATTGTAGACTGGCTCTTTCCAATCTTTTCTGCCAGCTGTTGCTGTGTAAATCCATGGTCTTCAATTAAATTTCTATAGCCTTCAGCTTCCTCAATAAAATTCAAATCCTCTCTTTGCAGATTCTCTATTAAAGCAATCATTGCAGATTCCTGATCTCTATACTCTACAATAATTGCAGGTATTTCCTTTAGATTTGCCAATTCAGAAGCTCTTAATCTCCTTTCCCCTGCAATCAGTTCATAGCTATTGTCCTGAAGCTTCCTAACACTTATAGGTTGAATTAATCCAAAGGACTTTATGGATTGACTCAATTCCTCTAAAGCCTTTTGATTAAAATCTTTTCGTGGCTGGTATGGATTTGGCTTAATGGATTCTATAGGGATATACTTTATCTCTGATTGAATATTTTTCATTGTATTATCCACTCCCAATGAATTTTACTAATTAACTATAATATTCTATAAATAAAAATTATTTCCTTCTAATTTCCCAAACTTTCGTTCGACAAATTCATTGAAATTACAAGGGTTTCTTCTTTGGCTTTCCTCCACCTCTAGGATATTTTGTCGGAGTTTCTTTTATTTTTTCTATAATTATCAAGCTATGATTTATATCGCTAAGTGGCAATTTGAATGTTTTAACATCCTTTATTTCTCCCCCCAATGTCTTAATGCCATTCTTTGCTTCTTTTATTTCTTCTTCTATATCTGAACCCTTCATAGCTATAAAATATCCTCCAACCTTTACATATGGAAGGCAGTATTCACTTAATGTATTCAATGATGCAACTGCTCTTGATATTGCTATATCAAATTTTTCTCTGTAATTATTATCTCTTCCAAGATCCTCGGCTCTCCCATGGATAGCGGTAATATTGCTTAAACCAAGGCTTTTTATCACTTCATTCAAAAAGCTAATCCTTTTCATGGTGCTGTCCAATAATACAACTTCTAAATCCTTTTTCATTATCTTCAGTGGAATTCCGGGAAATCCTCCACCTGTACCTATATCTATTATCCTCATGCCATCATCAATCAAATTGGTTTTTATAGGTGTAATACTGTCAATAAAATGCTTAATATCAATTTCCACATCATCTGTAATTGATGTAATATTTATTCTTTGATTCCATTCTTTTAAAAGCTCCTTATAAGCTATGAACTGATTTATTTCATTTTGTCCCATTTCATATCCTAATTCCTTGGCTCCTTTAATTAAAGTACTCACATCAGTCATGGTCATTCTCCTTTTTTTCTTTCTTTTCTCTTCTTTTCTGTTCTAGATAAATTAAAAGAACATTTATATCAGCAGGCGAAACACCAGAAATCCTTGATGCTTGACCAACAGAATCAGGTTTTATCTGATTCAGCTTCTGTATTGCTTCATTGCTTAACCCCTTTATCTTAGAATAATCAAAATCCAAAGGAAGCTTTTTATCTTCCAGTTTTTTGAACTGTTCAATTTGAATCAACTGCTTTTTAATGTATCCTTCATATTTTATCTGAGTTTCAACTTGTAGCCTTATTTCTCTAGGTAATTCCGGTCTATTCTCATCCAGCACCTTCAAAGAATCATAGGTTAATTCAGGCCTCTTAATTAAGTCATATAAGCTTAATGGATTCTTTATCGCTGAACTTCCCAGGTCTACTAAAATATTGTTATTCTTATCCGTTGGGGTAATCAATACCTTTTTTAGCCTGTCAAGTTCTGCATCAATTAGTTCCTTTTTTCTAAGGGTTTTTCTATATCTTTCTTCAGTTGCAAGTCCAATTCTATACCCTTTTTCCGTCAGCCTTAAATCTGCATTGTCCTGCCTTAATGTCAATCTATACTCTGCCCTTGCTGTCATCATCCTATATGGTTCATTGGTTCCTTTGGTTACAAGATCATCTATCAGCACACCGATATATGCCTCAGACCTATCCAATATAAATGGTTCCATGCCTTTTATATTCATTGCTGCATTAATACCTGCTATTATTCCCTGTGCTGCTGCTTCTTCATAGCCTGATGAACCATTTATCTGACCGGCAAAAAACAGGTTTTTAATGCTTTTATGCTCTAATGTCCTCTTAAGAATAGTAGGGTCAATACAATCATACTCAATGGCATAGGCAGGCCTCATGAATTTTACATTTTCAAGCCCTATTATGGTTTTATACATTTCAACTTGTACTTCCTCAGGTAATGATGAGCTTACTCCCTGCACATACATTTCCTTTGTATCCAATCCTTCAGGCTCTATAAATACCTGATGCTTTTCTTTATCAGAGAATCTGACTATCTTATCTTCTATGGATGGACAATATCTTGGTCCTATTCCTTCAATCTCACCTGCATATAAAGGAGAGCGTTTTAGATTTTTCAGTATTACTTCCTTTGTTTCTTCTGTTGTATATGTCAGATAGCATGGTACCTGGTCTATGTGCAAATCCTTATCCATATTCATAAATGAAAATGGTATAACTTCCTCATCTCCAGGTTGTATTTCCATCTTTGTAAAATCTATTGAATCCCTGTGAACCCTTGCTGGTGTGCCGGTTTTAAACCTTCTTAATTCAATACCCAATCTTTTCAATGACTCTGAAAGCAGAGTTGAGGGTGAATAACCGCTTGGTCCACTCTCATAATTTACTTCACCTATAAAAATCCTTCCCTTCAAATAGGTACCAGTAGCCAGTATTACAGCCTTAGCCCTGTAGATACCACCAGTTCTTGTCATAACACCCTTTACTTCGTTATTCTCCACCAATATATCTATTGCTTCACCTTGCATAAGGTCAAGATTTGGCTCATTTTCTAAAACCTTCTTCATCTCTGTATGGTATTTCTTCTTATCTGCCTGAACTCTTAAGGAATGAACTGCAGGGCCTTTTGAAGTATTCAGCATTCTGCTCTGAATACATGCTCTATCAATATTTAAGGCCATTTCCCCTCCAAGAGCATCTATCTCCCTTACCAAATGCCCTTTTCCTGTTCCCCCAATATTTGGGTTACATGGCATATTTGCAATAGATTCAAGATTCATGGTAAGCATTAAAGTTTTCATGCCAATCCTTGCAGAAGCTAAAGCAGCCTCACATCCTGCATGTCCAGCTCCTACTACAACAACATCATAATCTCCTGCTTCATATCCTTTTATTTCTCTCATAAAGTCTTTTCCTCCCTCTTGCTATTTACCTATGCAGAAATCTGAAAATATCCTATCCAATATATCCTCACCTACAGTATCTCCAGAAATCTCACCCAGGTTCTCCCAGCATGCCTTTATATCCACTTCTATGCAGTCCAATGGCACATTTGCAAGAATCCCCTCTATTCCATCCTCAATATTCTTTTTCGCTTTTATAAGCTGATTTTTATGCCTCATATTAGTTACAACTACATCGCTTTCAATATCAATATCTCCTGAATAGAATAAACGCTTGATTTCCTCTTCCAATGCGTCTACTCCAATACCCTCTAAAATAGAAGTATATATTATGGTTTTATCGGGTAATAGTTTTTCAAAATAGTCTTTATCATATTTTTTGGGCAGATCAGATTTATTCAGCAATACTATTGCTTGTTTATCCTTTATAATCTCAATAATTTCGTAATCCTCATCAGACAGCTCATTTGATATATCAAAAACTGCTATTATCAAGTCAGCTTTATTTACCATTTCCTTAGCCTTATCAACGCCTATTTTTTCAACTATATCTTCCGTATTTCTTATGCCTGCTGTATCTATTATTTTTAATGGTATGCCATCTATATTCACATATTCTTCAATAATATCCCTTGTGGTACCTGGTATATTTGTAACTATTGCTCTATTTTCCCTTAAAATAGAATTTAAAAGAGATGATTTTCCTACATTAGGTTTTCCTAATATCACTGTATTTAAACCGTCCCTCAGTATTTTTCCCCTGTCAGCAGTTCTGAGAAGCTTTTCAATTTCATCTTTAACCAACCTTGCTTTATTCTCCAATTCCTCATAACCCATATCCTCAACATCATCTTCTGAAAAGTCTATTGAAGCGTTTATATGTGCCAGCATTTCAAGAAGCATATTTCTAATATCCCTTATTCTTTTTGAAAGCCCTCCTTCCAACTGACTTAAGGACACCTGAAGGGATTTGTCAGTTTTTGCCCTTATTAAATCTATGACTGCCTCTGACTGGGCCAGATCCAGTCTTCCATTTAAAAAAGCACGTTTAGTAAATTCCCCAGGTTCCGCCAATCTTGCACCGCAGCTTAATACAGCCTCCAATATCCTTTTTACAGATATTACTCCACCATGACAATATATTTCCACAACATTTTCTCTGGTGTAGGTATAGGGCTCCTTCATGTATGCTATCAATACTTCATCTATTATTTGCCCTGTTTCCGGGTCTACTATATGTCCATATGTTAGCTTTCTGTTTTCTGCCTCATCCAGGCTTTTTACCTTATTTCCTATAAATATCCTATTGGCAATTTCTATGGAATCCCTGCCGCTTAACCTTACTATACCAATTCCAGCTTCTCCTATTGCAGTAGAAATAGCTGCAATTGTATCACTCATATCATTCACCATACCTTTCCTTATATAAGAGAAACCCAGTTAAAAACTGGGTTTCCAAAAATTATTTAGCTTGGATAACTACTCTTCTATATGGCTCTTCTCCTTCACTGTAAGTAGTAACTCCACTGACATTCTGTAATGCTGAATGTATTATTCTTCTCTCATATGGGTTCATTGGCTCAAGCTTTACAGGTTTGCGAATACTTCTTGATTTTTCAGCCATCTTATTGGCCAGTTTTATTAAGGTATCCTCTCTCTTCTTCCTGTATCCCATCACATCAATAAGAACCTTAATGTAATCCTGCCTGTTCTTATTTACAGATAAGCTTACCAAATACTGCATTGCATCCAGCGTATTTCCTCTCTTTCCTATAACAATGCCCATATCTGAAGAATCAATATCAACAATTTCAATATATAGCTGCGAACCTTCCCTTATAACGGAAACATTTGCCCTGACATTCATACACATAAGCATCTTACTTAAAAAGTTTTCTGCTATTTCAACTGGGTCATTGATTACAGTCACTTTTACAGCTGCATCCTTAGTACCAATCAATCCAAAAAGTCCTTTACTAGGCTCTTCCAACACCACAATCTCTACATCATTCCTGCTTACCTGCAACTCCTCTAAAGCCTCTTTAATCGCTCCTTCAACGGTTTTCGAAACCTTTACAACGGATTTCATATTATTTAGTCTCCTCCTTAATATTACCCAAAGACCTATTAATTATGATTTGCTGTACTATCTGGAATATATTACTTATAACCCAGTATAAAGCCAAACCTGCTGCAAAGGACCTTGCAGCCCAGAATATGAAAAATGGAAGGAATATGTTCATCATCTTTTGAGTAGATTCTACCTGATCATTTCCCTGAGTGCTCTTAACCATCATTAGCTTGCTCTGCAAATAAGTAGTTAATCCTGCTAACAGAGGTAATCCCCAGATGAAAGGATCTGGCTGTCCTAAATCAGGAATCCAAAGAAAACCTTTGTTTATGGCATCATATATTGCCTGATCTTTAAATACAAATTGTACAGGCCCTCTTAATACATTAAACATTGCAATAATTATAGGAAATTGGATTAGTAAAACCAGACATCCTGACATTGGATTGTAATTATTTTCCTTATAAAGCTGTAGCATTTTTGCATTCAGAGTCTGTGGGTCATTCTTATATTTCTGCTGAATTTCCTTTATCTTTGGCTGTAAATCATTCATCTTTTTAGTAGATTTGCTCTGATGTATACTCACTGGTAAAAGAATCAGCTTAAATATTATTGTAGTTATAATAATAGTGATGCCATAATAAGAAATAATTTCTGTTTCTGTTCCTACTTTTGATACTAAGTCAAATATCAGTTTCATGATGCTTCCCAATAAATTGCCCAGAAAAGTCATGTATTAACCCCCAATCATTTTAATGGATCATATCCTCCTTTGTTAAAGGGATGACACCTTAAAATTCTCCTGACAGTCAAATAAGTGCCTTTTAGAAAACCATACTTTTGATATGCTTCCAGAGAATATTGTGAACAAGTTGGATAAAACCTGCAATGACTTCCCACTAAAATATACCTAGAAATATATCTCTGATAGAACTTTATCATTAAAACAGCTATTTTAGCCATTCTTTTCACCTGAATCCTTTAACAGACCTGCTAACTTAAGAATATGAATCGTGGCGCTTTCCAAAGTCTTATAATCTATATCTGCAACGTTTTTCTTAGGTACTAGTATTATATCATATTCTCCACTAATATTATCAATATTTTTCCTTATAATCTCCTTCATTCGCCTTCTTATTTTATTCCTTACAACGCTGTTCCCGATTTTCTTCGTTACAGTAAATCCTATTCTGCAATGATCCAACTCATTTTTCCTAAAATATATCACCAAATTTCGGTTCCAATAGCTTTTCCCATATTTATATACTTTTTTAAAATCCTCATTGCTTCTAAGTCTCAGCTTTTTATCCATCACAATCTCCTCGTACACAAAAAGGCCACTTTCTGCGGCCTTAAGCTGACAATCTCTTTCTGCCCTTATTTCTTCTACTTTTTAATACTCTTCTACCAGCCCTTGTACTCATTCTTTTTCTGAATCCGTGTTCTTTGCTTCTCTGTCTTTTCTTTGGTTGATACGTTCTTTTCATCGTATAACACCCCCTCAATACTATAGCATCTATAGAAATTATTATGGTTTTCTGCTGAAGAAAACATGAATACTACTATAGATTATATTTATAGGAAGAATATATGTCAAGAAAATAAAATTATTCCTATCCACAGAATTAGTTATTAACAGCATCTTAATATTGTGGATAATATTGTTGATATAATCAATAATATTTGTTATTATAAAATAAAATGTGGATAAAATTTATTGCAAACAAATCTTTTGTAGTTATACACAAGTTGTTGATAAAATTGTGAATAAATCTGTTCTATTTTTGGAAAAAACCCCTTAGTAATTGGTAATTTGCCTTGTTTTTATCCACATTTATATTATCTACATCGCTGTGGATAATTTTGATTAATACATACAATAAAATATATTTCAACATTTTGTTGATAACTTATCCACAATTATTATTCCATTCTTTATTAATTTTAATATAATTATTTAGCACATTTTTGTGGATAATTTTGTTTATATTTCAGTATTACCGTTTAAAAATATATTTAGATGGTTATAATTTACATAAAATGGGAGGAATTATAATATGAGTTCAGAGTTGGAAATCATCTGGAATGAAGCTCTAAAACTTATAAAAGTTGAACTGACGGAAGTAAGCTTTAATACTTGGCTTAAAACAATAAAACCTATTGCAATGACTGAAAGCATCATCATTCTGGCAGCTCCAAATGAGTTTACAAAAGGTATATTGGAAGGCAGGTATTTAAATCTCATAAAAAATGCCATAAAGCAGGTAACAAAAAAGGAATATGAAATTCAGTTTACAATTCCAGGTGAAGACATAAGTATTAACATTGGACAATCTATTTCAAATAGTATTAAAACAACCCAAAGGTCACAGCTAAATCCAAAATACACTTTTGACACATTCGTAATAGGAAACAGCAACAGATTTGCCCATGCTGCCTGCTTGGCTGTAGCTGAGGCACCAGCTCAAGCATATAATCCTTTGTTTATATATGGAGGCGTTGGGCTGGGAAAAACCCATTTAATGCATGCCATTGGACATTATATACTGAATCAGACACCTAATGCTAAAGTTGTCTATGTTTCCAGCGAAAAATTTACAAATGAACTGATAAATTCCATAAGAGACGACAAAAACAACCAGTTCAGAAACAAGTACAGAAATGTAGATGTGCTGTTAATTGACGATATCCAGTTTATTGCAGGAAAGGAAAGCACTCAGGAGGAATTTTTCCATACTTTCAACGCTCTCCATGATGCCAACAAACAAATTGTCATATCAAGTGATAGACCTCCTAAGGAAATACCTACACTGGAAGACAGATTGAGATCAAGATTCGAGTGGGGCCTAATATCAGATATACAGCCACCTGACCTGGAAACCAGAATTGCAATACTGAAGAAAAAGGCAAAAGTAGAGAACATCAACGTTTCTGACGATGTAATGCTGTATATTGCCTCCAAAATACAATCAAATATAAGAGAATTGGAAGGAGCTTTAATCAGGATTGTTGCATATTCATCCTTAACAAATAGGGATGTTACAGTAGAGCTGGCAGAAGAAGCCTTAAAGGACATAATTTCAACCAATAAACCTCGAAAGATTACTGTAGATTTAATTAAGGAAGCTGTTTCCAAAGAGTTCAGCATAAAAATGGAGGATTTCAATTCCAAGAAAAGAACCAAAGCCATAGCATACCCAAGACAAATTGCCATGTATCTCACCAGAGAGCTGACTGATTTATCACTTCCAAGAATAGGAGAAGAATTTGGAGGAAGGGACCATACTACAGTAATACATGCCTATGACAAGATTACAGAGGACATAGCCAATGACGAAGACTTTAAAAATAGGATAAACAGCATTATAAAGAATATCAAGGGAGAATAATCAACAAAAAATGTTAATACTGCTGTTAATATGCTGTGAATAGTTTACCGAAAAAAAAAGCTTATTTTATCTGTGGATAATTTAAAAAATTATAATTGAATTATCAACATGTTAATAAATAAAATAAATGTTATTATAATCGTCCTGAAAAGGATTATCAACATATTCACAGCCCCTACTACTATTACTATATTCTTATATATCCTTATATCTATCTTTCAGTTAAAAAAGGAGGATTGCAATTGAAAATACAAGTTAGTCAAAAAACATTATCAAATCACATAGGAATAGTGCAAAAAGGTATTCCTTCCAGAACTACACTTCAGATTTTAGACGGAATACTAATGGAAGCGTATGGAGATAAATTAAAACTGATTTCAACAGATATGGAAATAGGCATAGAAACATATTTGGATTGTCATGTTATTGAAGAAGGTTCAACAGTAATCAATGCAAGAATTTTTGGAGATATAGTCAGAAAACTTCCTGATTCGACTATCCACATTGAATTAAGTGATAATAACATTAATATAAAATGTGAGGATTCTGAATTCAATATCATGGGATATAACCCCAATGAATACCCTGAATTACCATATATAAGTAATGAAATATTATTTTCAATTCCAAAGAACCTGTTTAGATCAGCTATTAGACAAACTGTGTTTGCTACTGCACAGGATGAAACAAGGCCTATTTATACTGGTGTTCTATTGGAAATTATGGATGGCATGGCTTCTTTCGTGGCCCTTGATGGATATAGGCTGTCTTTTAGAAGCATTCCTGTAAGCTCAAGTGAAAACATAAAGATAGTTATTCCTGGAAGGGTGTTAAATGAATTAAATAAAATTTTAGGTGATGAAGAAGAAGACATGACTATATACATAGCTCCAAAAAATGTAATGTTCAATCTTGGTGATACTGTAGTATCATCCAGACTAATAGAGGGGCAGTTCTTAAACTACAGGGAAATGATAAGGCAGGAGCATAAGACAAGTGTAAAGGTAGATAGAAAATCATTTCAGGATAGCCTGGAAAGAGCAAGCCTTTTGGCAAAAGATGAAAAGGCAAACTTGGTAAGGCTTAATATAGTTGACAATCAGGTATTTATTAAATCCAACAATGAAATAGGAAATGTAAACGAAAGAATTAGTTCAAACAAGAGTGGTGACGATATAAATATTGCTTTTAATTCAAAATACCTACTGGATGGAATAAAAGTAATTGATTCTGAAATGATAGAGCTTTTGTTCATGGGAAGCCTAAACCCCTGCATCATCAGGCCAATAGATGATATAGATTATACTTATTTAGTATTACCTGTAAGATCAGCTCAGGAAGACTTTTAAGATCTAATATAAAACTGCGTAGTAGAGGAGAAGTATATGAGAGAAGTTAAGATAAATACAGAATTCATAAAGCTGGATCAGCTTTTAAAGTTTGCTGGAGTAACTCAAACGGGAGGAGAAGGGAAACTATTGATAAATGAGGGAATAGTTTCTGTAAATGGACAAACTGTAAAAGAGAGAGGTAAAAAAATTAGAAGAGGGGATATTGTAGAAATAAAAGATATAGATAAATTTATTGTGATATAATTATTGAAGGAGTAATAAAAGCCTCAACCAAATGGTTGAGGATTTATAACTTATAAACATTTTTTGAGAGGTGCTTTTATTGAATGTCAAGAACCTTAGGCTCATTAATTTTAGAAATTATAAAAACATATTCATGGAATTAAATGACAGGCTCAACATATTTGTAGGCAAAAATGCACAGGGAAAAACTAATCTACTGGAAGCAGTCTACATGTGTGCAACTGGCAAGTCCTTTAGGACCAGCAGAGACAGGGAACTTATAAACTTCAATAAAAATGAGGCTTATATTGGTGCAGCAATAAAAGTTGACGGAAATGAAAAAATAATTGAGATAAAACTGGAAAAAGAAAAGCCTAAAAGGATAAGGATAAACAAACTGGAGTTAAACAGGCAAAGGGAACTTGATAGCGGATTAAACATAGTCATGTTTTCACCTGATGATCTATCACTGGTAAAAGGAAGTCCAAATGAAAGAAGGCTATTTTTGGATATGAGCATTTCTCAGATTAAGCCTATTTACAAGTATAATATAAACAGATATAATAAAATCCTGTTTCAGAGGAATAACCTATTAAAATCAGATAAAAGCAAAAACGACCTAAATAACCTGTTGGATATATTTGATATGCAGCTTGCAAATATTGGTACTGAAATAATAATTTCCAGAATTGAATACATAGAAAAGCTATCTAAAGTATCTTCGAGTATACACCATAGGCTTACCTTAGGTAAGGAAGCTTTAACTTTAAGTTATAGTTCAAGTATTAACTTTAATGGCCTGAACAGGAAAGAAATGGAGAGAAGCTTTTTAAAAAGCCTTATGGATAACAGAAGCAAGGATATAGCTACAGGCTCAACTTCAATAGGACCTCATAGAGATGATATAAACATATATATAAACAACGTTAATTCCAGGATATTTGCTTCTCAGGGTCAGCAGCGGACAATAGTATTATCAATAAAATTATCTGAAGTGGAGATAATTAACTTAGATAGGGGAACTTATCCTGTATTATTATTGGATGATGTTTTTTCAGAACTGGATTATGATAGAAGAAAATATCTCATAGATTCCTTTAAGAATACTCAAACCCTGATAACAACAACAGATATGGATAATCTATACGAATTAATCAGTACTGATAAATCAGTATTTTATATAGAAGATGGAAGTATAAAAAGTGAGGAGTAGATTTGATGTATATAAACATTGGTGAGAATACTTATATACGGAAAAAAGACATAGTTGCTATATTAAATGCAAAAACCATGGACCCAAGGGAGAATAGCACATTTATTAATAGACTACTGGAATCCAGCAAATCAGGAAAAAAGGAAACAGCTGATATAAAAAGCTATGTAATTGTTTGCAGCAAAAGGATAAACAGAAGAAGGGGAGTTTCCACAAAAAGATGCAAAATATATGTTTCTAATATATCATCTACAACACTTCTAAAAAGGTTCGAAGATTTGGAAACAAGATTGGAGGTATAAAAATGGCTAAAGATAATAATGGAAGAGTATATACAGCTGAAGAAATTCAAGTACTTACAGGATTAGAGCCCGTTAGAAAAAGGCCAGGTATGTATATAGGAAGTACAGGGGAAAAGGGACTTCATCATTTGGTATATGAAGTGGTAGATAACAGTATAGATGAAGCATTGGCTGGAGTATGTGATACTATCAATGTAATAATAGGTAAGGATAATTCCATAACAGTAGAGGATAATGGCAGCGGAATACCTGTGGAAATACATCCTCAAACAGGAAAATCCACGGTAGAAACAGTTCTAACAATTCTTCATGCTGGAGGAAAGTTTAACAACTCTGCATATAAAGTATCTGGAGGATTGCACGGTGTTGGAGTATCAGTAGTTAATGCTCTTTCAGAATGGCTTATTGCAAAGGTAAGAAGAAATGGAAAAGAATATATGCAGAAATTTGAAAGAGGAATACCTGTAACTGAACTAGAGGTCATAGGGGATGCAGATGATACAGGTACAACCATTTCATTTAAACCTGACAAGGAGATATTCAATTCTATTGAATTTAACTATAATACTCTCCAATACAGGCTTAGAGAAATGTCTTTCCTGAACAAGGGTGTTAAGATTACATTAGAGGATAAGAGAACAGGAACAAAAGAAGTGTTTCACTATGAAGGCGGTATAAAGTCATTTGTTGAATACCTAAATAGGGATAAGAATCCACTCCACAAGGAGATTTTATATTTTGAAGATACAAAGGACAATACTGTTGTTGAATTAGCACTTCAATATACTGATTCTTATTCTGAAAACATATATACATTTGCAAATAATATTAATACTGAAGAAGGAGGATCTCATCTAAGCGGTTTAAGGTCAGCATTAACAAAGGCTATAAATGACTATGGAAGAAAGTATAACTATCTAAAGGATAAAGATGAAAACCTTCAGGGAGAAGATGTTAGAGAAGGACTGACTGCCGTACTGTCTGTTAAACTTACTGAACCTCAATTTGAAGGACAAACCAAGACTAAGCTTGGAAACAGCGAAGTAAAGGGGATAGTAGAATCCATAGTCTATGACTATTTAAACAGCTATCTTGAAGAACATCCAAATGAAGCAAGGATAATTCTTGAAAAGGCAATAAGTGCATCCAGGGCAAGGGAAGCTGCAAGAAGAGCTAGAGAGATTTCAAGAAAGAGAAGTATACTGGATAATGTTACATTGCCCGGGAAACTTGCAGATTGCCAGGAAGATGATATAGAAGTAACTGAAATATTCATAGTTGAGGGAGATTCAGCAGGAGGAAGCGCTAAACAGGGAAGAGACAGGAAAAACCAGGCAATACTTCCTTTAAGGGGAAAGATTATGAATGTGGAAAAGGCAAGGTTGGATAAAATACTGGATTATGAAGAAATAAGGGCTATGATAGCAGCCTTTGGCACTGGAATAGGCAAGGACTTCGACCTGGAAAAATTGAGATATGGAAAGATAATAATAATGACAGATGCTGATGTTGATGGTGCACATATAAGGACTTTGCTGTTGACGTTCTTCTATAGATATATGAGGAAATTAATCGAAAATGGAAATGTATATATAGCACAACCTCCACTGTATAAGGTATCAAAAGGAAAATCCGAATACTATGCCTATAGCGATGAAGAACTTGAAAAGCTGCTTAATGAAATAGGCAGGGGAAACTATACAATACAGAGATACAAAGGTCTCGGAGAGATGAACCCAGAACAGCTTTGGGAAACAACAATGAATCCGGAAAACAGAATACTATTAAAGGTTAGCATAGAAGATGCAAAAGCAGCTGATGAAATATTTACTACATTGATGGGAGATAAGGTAAAACCAAGAAGGGATTTCATTGAAAGAAACGCAAAATTGGTTAGAAACTTAGATATATAGCTGAGGAGTGAAGTATTTTATGGATAACGGAAGCAACATAATAAATGTAAACATAGAAGATGAAATGAAAAAATCGTATCTGGACTATGCAATGTCTGTAATTGTAAGCAGAGCACTTCCAGATGTAAGGGATGGTTTAAAGCCTGTTCACAGAAGAATACTATATGCTATGAATGAGCTGGGAGTAACTTATGATAAGCCATACAGGAAATCCGCCAGAATAGTAGGAGATGTACTTGGTAAATATCATCCTCATGGGGATTCTTCTGTATACGATGCAATGGTAAGGCTTGCACAGGATTTCAATACAAGATATCTGCTTATAGACGGCCATGGAAACTTTGGTTCCATAGATGGAGATAGCCCTGCGGCTATGCGTTATACTGAAGTTAGAATGACAAAACTGGCGTCAGAAATGATCAGAGACATAAACAAAGATACAATAGAATTTAGGCCTAACTTTGATGATACATTAAAAGAACCTGTAACATTGCCCAGCAGGTTTCCAAATCTGCTGGTAAATGGCTCATCAGGTATTGCTGTAGGTATGGCTACAAATATTCCGCCTCATAACCTGAGGGAAGTTATAGATGGAATAATAAAGCTAATAGACGATCCTTCCATAAGCATTGAAGAATTGATGAAAACCATAAAAGGGCCTGACTTTCCTACAGGAGCCCTTATTATGGGCAAGGAAGGCATAAAGTCTGCATATAAAACTGGAAGGGGTAAAATTACCTTAAGGGCAGTGGCAAATATAGAAGAGGCAAGCAGAGGAAAGATAAGGATAGTTGTAACAGAACTCCCTTACCAGGTAAATAAGGCAAGATTAATAGAAAAGATTGCTGAACTTGTAAGGGATAAGAAGATAGAAGGAATATCAGATTTAAGGGATGAATCTGACAGAGAGGGAATGAGAATTGTTATAGAGCTTAAAAGGGATGCAAATGCCAATGTGGTTTTAAATAACCTTTATAAGCAAACTCAACTGCAGACAACCTTTGGTATCATAATGCTTGCTCTTGTAGATGATGAACCAAAAATATTGAGCTTAAAGAAGATGTTAAAGCATTACATTGATTATCAGAAGGAGATAATCATAAGGAGAACCAGATATGATTTGAATAAGGCAGAGGAAAGGGCTCATATAGTAGAAGGATTAAAGATAGCAATAGATAATATTGATGAAGTTATAAACATAATCAGAAGTTCCAAGGAAGAATCAACAGCAAAGGAAAGGCTTATTGAAAGATTTGGCCTTTCTGAAAAACAGGCTCAAGCCATTCTGGACATGAGATTGAGAAGATTGACAGGGCTGGAAAGAGAAAAGCTGGAAGAGGAATATGAAGCTCTTATTAAGGAGATAAACAGATTGAAAGAAATACTGGGAAGCGAAAGGCTGGTATTAGAAATTATTAAATCTGAATTACTGGAGATAAAGGAAAAATTTGGCGATGACAGAAGAACAAAGATAATGCCTGCACCTGATGATATTGATATAGAAGATATGATTGAAGAGGAAGATGTAATCATTACTTTAACTCACAGCGGATATATAAAGAGAATACCTGAAAGCACTTATAAAACCCAAAAAAGAGGCGGCAAAGGCATTACAGGCCTTACCACAAAAGAAAATGATTTTGTAGAGAACCTGTTTATTACTTCTACACATGATAATATATTGTTCTTTACAAATAAAGGCAAGGCATATATGTTAAAAGCCTATGATATACCTGAAGGGAAAAGGCAATCCAAAGGTACTGCCATAGTCAATTTGTTAAATCTTTCAAAGGATGAATCCATATCAGCAGTAATACCTATAAAGGAATATGATCCGGAAAGCAATCTGGTGTTCGTTACAAAGAACGGCATTATCAAGAAGACAAAGATGGATGCTTTCAAAAATATCAGAAAGAACGGTTTAATAGCAATTAGCCTGAAAGAAGGAGATGAACTGATTCAGGTTAAAAAGACTGATGGAAATAAAGAGATAATTCTGGTGACTTCTATGGGAATGGCTATTAGGTTCAATGAGGAAGATGTTAGAGAAATGGGAAGAAATGCTACCGGGGTAAAAGCTATAAAATTAAGGGAAAATGATGTAGTGGTAGCAATGGATTTGGTAGAAGAAGGAAAAAGCCTTTTAGTTGTAAGCGAATACGGATATGGGAAGAGAACTTCTCTGGAAGAGTATAAGACTCAAAATAGAGGCGGAGTAGGATTAAAGACTTATAATGTAAAAGACAAGACAGGCAAACTGGTATCTGCAAAGGTAATTGATGATAAGGATGAAATTATAATGATTTCAATGTCAGGGGTAATAATAAGATTACAGGCAGAGGATATTTCTCTAATGGGAAGAAGTACACAAGGAGTAATACTGATGAAGCTGGATAAGGAAGAAGACAGGATAATGGCAGTAGCAAAATTTGTAGATGAAGAATAGGAAAAAAGCAGCTTAGCTGCTTTTTTCTTATACTTTAAATCCTACCATTTTACTTTACATTGAATGATTTTTATTATAGAATTAAGTAAAAAAGAGATATAAGGGGGTATATAAATGGCATTGAATATTATGATTAAATTTGATGAAATAAATAATCATTGGTCAGTGGAACCAGAAGGGGAAATTGATATTTATACTTCTCCTGAATTAAAGGAGAAGCTGTCTAAGGCATTAGATGACAAAATGGCTGATATAGTAATAGATGGTGAAAAACTGGACTATATAGACAGCACCGGTTTGGGAACACTGATAGGCATTTTAAAGATAATAAAGGAAAACAAAAACAAAATATATATAAGGAATATTAAGCCAAATATAAGAAAACTGTTTGATATAACTGAATTGGACAAGGTATTTGTGATTGAGGAGTGATTTATATGAAGAAGGATATATTTAGATTGACAATTCCCAGCAAGCCTGATTATATATCAGTGGTTCGGTTAACCTCGTCATGTATTGCCAGCAAACTAGGACTTTCCATAGATGAAATAGAAGATATAAAAGTTTCCCTGTCAGAAGCATGTATAAATGCATTAACAAGAACTGATGAAATAAACATTAAATATGAGATATCTGAAGACAGATTAGCAATTACAGTTGATAATGTTGTACTATCTGAAAACGATGAAAGAGAGTCAAACCTTGGAATACTTATTATGAAATCCCTTATGGATGAAGTAAATTTTACTGAAAAAGGAGTTGAAATGATAAAATATTTAAAGGATGGTAATAGATGAAAGCAAAAAAGGTCTATGAAAATAAGAAATTCAGTGAGCTTAAAGACGTGGATACTAAAACTCTTTTTAAGAAGCTTAAAGAAACCAATGACAAGGCTATTAGGGATATTTTAATAGAAAGGCACTTGTATATAGCTGAAATACTGGCAAAAAAATATGCTAACAGAGGCATAGATTATGATGATATATTTCAGGTTGCTTCCATTGGTCTTATATATGCTATTGACAGATATGATGTAGATAAAGGATATGAATTTTCCAGCTTTGCAACTCCTACTATCATCGGTGAGATTAAAAAGTATTTTCGTGATAAAGGGTGGACCATAAGGGTACCAAGAAGAATTCAGGAATTATCGAAGAAGATTAATAATGCAAAGGCAGTATTAAGCCAAAAATTGCAGCGCTCTCCCACAGTAGAGGATATTGCTGAATATTTAGGCTCCACAGAAGAGGAAGTATTGGAAGCAATGGAAGGAAGTAAGGTATATACCCCCCAGTCATTGGATTTATCCTATGATGCAAATAGTGATGATAAGGATTTAAACCTGGCAGATTTAATAGGTGAAGAAGATGTATATTTCAGTAAAATTGAAAATAATGATTTTTTAATAAGAACTATGGAAAAACTAAATGAAATAGAGAAGAAAATATTTGTAGACAGATATTTCAAGGAGAAGACACAGGTTGTTATTGCAAAGGAATTGAATATATCGCAGATGACGGTATCAAGGATTGAAAAGAAGGTAATTGAAAAGCTGAGAAAAGAGATGCAAAAGGTATATTAAAAAATATTTATAAAAGGTGTTGACAAAGTAATAATAATTTGCTATATTAATAAAGCTGTCGAAAACAAGATAAAACAAGTTAAACAAAAAAATGAAAAAAAGTATTGACAGCAACTAGAAAATTTGTTATAGTATGTAAGTCAGCTGTTTGAAGCTGATAACAAAATGAACAATGAAAATTAAACAGTGTGAAGTACTTTGAGTAAAGTCAAAAGAGCTAAGGGAAC
>ENA-UPSB01000554-UPSB01000554.1-bioreactor-metagenome-genome-assembly--contig:-NODE-554-length-60378-cov-19.621902_pt1 | contig 60378 bp, 63 predicted proteins | sample MGYA00238182_ERZ773286 | MGnify/ENA primary metagenome ERZ773286 (study PRJEB29026, sample SAMN07631240) | bioreactor metagenome | isolation source: Switchgrass digestor | place: USA: Dartmouth...
AATTTAAAAACGGAGTTACATTTGAAATGGACGGGCAGGTTTACCAGGTACTTGAATTTCAGCATGTTAAACCTGGCAAGGGTGCCGCTTTTGTGCGCACAAAACTGAAAAATATCATAACAGGGGCTACAATCGAACGTTCATTCAGCCCGACCGACAAATTCCCGCGCGCCCAGGTCACCAGAAGGGATATGCAGTATCTTTACAATGACGGAGATTTATATTATTTCATGGATGAAGAGACTTTTGAACAAATGCCGCTGAATGCCAACACCATTGGTGATGCACTGAAGTTTGTAAAAGAGAATACAACCTGTAAGGTACTGTTTTTCAATGAACAGGTTATAGGTGTTGAACCTCCGATATTTGTTGAGCTCGAGGTAACACATACCGAACCCGGTTTCAAGGGTGATACCGCAACAGGAGCTACAAAACCTGCAACAGTGGAAACCGGAGCTCAGGTTAAAGTACCTCTGTTCGTGAACCAGGGTGATATTATCCGGATTGACACCCGTACAGGTGAATACCTGGAAAGAGTATAACAGTAAATTGCAAAAAATAAGCCACCTCGTAAACTCAATGAGGTGGTTTTTTTTATACAGTAATATTTGAAATTCCGTCTGCATAGAATTTAATCAAAACAGGACAACCTTGTATCTGCAGTATATACATCAGAAAAAACAGGGAGGTACGCTATGCAGTCGGGAAATACGCAATCAAACAGAATTCTCACCGATATTATACCTTATCTGCCGGGAAGGGTCCGGTATGCCGTTTCAAACCTGGACAGGCCTGTTCTTAAGGATATTGACGAAATACGTCTCAGGGCAGGCAGGCCGGTGATGCTTTCCTGCTCAGGAAGGGATTTTTTTCTCTGGGAGACAGGCCAGGTATCTGAATATCCGGAAAATGGTCTTGTTCTGTCTGTTGACGAACTTAATGACATGGTCCTGAGGATCTGTGAAAACTCTTTTTATGCCTATCAGGATGACATCAGCAAAGGTTTTGTCACAATAAGGGGCGGGCATCGTGTAGGTCTCGTCGGAACACCGGTTGTTGAAAACGGAAGGATAATAAACATACGCGACATATCCTCGGTTAATGTACGTGTTGCACGTGAAATTACAGGATGTGGAGACGGTATTGTAAAAAATCTGTTCAAAAACAACAGGGATATTTATAGCACACTGATAATTTCACCTCCCGGAATGGGTAAAACCACACTTCTGAGGGATATAATACGCACGGTAAGCAACGGGATTAAGAATATATTTGACGGGCTCAAAGTCGGTGTGGTTGATGAACGCGGCGAGATTGCCGCCTGTTACAGGGGAATACCCCAGAATGACCTGGGCTGCCGTACGGATGTTATCAGCGGGATTAACAAGAAAGAAGGTATGGAGATCCTGTTAAGAAGCATGAGTCCTAATGTTATTTCACTGGATGAACTGGGAAATCCCGATGATGTTTCCACCGTACTACAGGTTATGAACGCGGGCATCCGCCTGCTGGCCACAGCCCATGGTTATGATGCAGACGGATTAAGGGAAAGGCGTGGTTTCAGAGAATTATTTGAAGCAGGATGTTTTGAGAGGTTCATTATTATATCTGCAAACAATGAATATTTATATGAACTGAAAGTTATGGATGGTGAAGGAAATGTCCTTGGCATTGATCGCAAAAATTACAGGCAGCACATTAATTCTTGCGAGTTCAGCGATGGCAGGGTTTATTTATTCCCGAAAACTAACAGAGAGAATAGAGTATATTCGGGAAATTCAGTCATTCTTAATGGAACTTGAAAATGAAATTCTGTATATGGGCCGCCCGCTGGGATATGCTTTGCTGCAGTATTCGCAGAACAGGAATACACCGGTATCGGAATTTTCAGGGCGTGTATATGAACTAAGCAAAACTGAAGATGGGGGGATAGATGCAGCATGGCAAAAGGGTATAGATGAGTTCAGGAACCATTGGCCCGTAGAACAGGAAGACTGGATTCTTTTGTCACAGGTTGGCGAGGTTTTGGGGAAAACCGACAGGGCGAACCAAAGTTCATTTATTAAAATGATGCGGGAAAAGTTTTCGGTTCAGGAGAAGAAAGCAGAAGAAGACAGGGCGCGTAAGGAAAAACTGTATAAAAACCTGGGGATACTTGGCGGACTTGCAATCGTACTTGTATTGATATGAGGGGATGAACATGAATATAGATTTGATTTTCAGAATAGCGGCAATAGGAATTTTGGTGGCGGTACTGAATTCTCTTCTTACAAAATCGGGCAGGGAAGAACAGGCCATGATGACCACCCTTGCAGGACTGATTGTAGTACTGCTGATGGTTGTAAGGGAAATAGCAAATCTTTTTGACACTGTAAAAGCTCTTTTCGATTTTTAGCCGATGGGAGCATTTAAGTATGGAACTGATTAAAATAGGAGTACTGGGGATTACTGCTGCAATCCTGATACTTGTTATCAAAAACTACAGGCCCGAAATCGGGCTCCAGATATCCCTGGTTTTCGGCGCAATGGTAATGGTTTTCCTGGCCTCAAGAATCAGGACCGTTCTGGATTTCATAGAGATTTTTGTTGAAAGGGCAAATATAAGCGGTGTCTATATAACAACCCTGTTTAAGGTAATAGGAATGGCCTACATTACCGAATTTGCCGCGGAAAGCTGCAGGGATGCGTCGCAGAATGCCATAGCTGCAAAAATAGAACTTGCCGGAAGGATTCTGATAATAATAACTGCGATGCCGCTGATAACATCGGTGATGAATATAATTATCGGTCTTATCTGATTCAACGCCCGAAGACACGGAGGTTACCCCGGATGAAAGTTTTTAGTGGAGTTTTACATACAAATGCCCATAGGATCATGTTCGGTATTCTGCTGTTTTTGGCAGTTTCATTTTTTCCGAATACAGCAGCTGCTGAAGACAATACTTCACTGATGCAAGATGTCTTAAGGGATCAAATGGAAAGCAGGGAAATCAGAGAGTTGCAGAAAAATCTCGAAAACATCATGTCTGATGAAGCAAGGAACCTTTTTCCCTGGTATTCGGCAAGGCAGCTTATGCAGGAACTTGTTTCGGGCAATATAACCGGGAATATGGATACCCTGCCCCAGAAATTCATAAATCTTTTTATTGCAGAGATTAAAACCAATTTCAGCCTTGTACTGAAACTGATTTTAATTGTTTTCCTTTCAGCATTTATCAAAAACCTGCAGAATTCATTCAAGGAAAGCGCTGTGGGTGAACTGGCGTATTTTGCATGCTATGCTGCAACGGTTACACTGCTTGCAATAGGCTTTCAGACTGTGCTGGGTTATGCCGGCGAAGTACTGGATACCATTGACGGAATAACGGGTTTTGCAATTCCGGCACTGCTTGCATTACTGATATCCAGCGGAAATATTGTTTCGGGAAGCGCGCTGAGGCCTGTTTTGCTTTTTGTAATCCAGGCGACTGTTAAAGTGTTCAGGAACGTGTTTCTGCCTCTGTGTCTTATGGCAGGGATTCTGTATATAGTCAGCGGGCTTTCTGAAAAAATCAAGGTTTCAGGTATGGCTTCACTTCTGAGACAAATAGTGACCCTGGGGCTTTGCGGGATTGTTATTGCCTATTCTTCACTGGTCGTTATACAGGGTGTAACCGGAGCTGTAATAGACGGGGCGACGGTAAAAACTGCAAAAACAGCAATAAGCACTTTTATTCCGGTAGCAGGCAAATACATGGCAGACGCTGCAGATACGATAATTAACTGTGCGCTTGTTGTCAAAAATTCCGCAGGCGTGGTTACAATGATTGTGACGCTGATTGCCTGCTGTATCCCGATAGTAAAAATATTTGTAATTATACTCATGTACAGATTTGCAGCAGCCATTATTGAGCCCTTTGCAGAAGAGCGTTTTTTTGACTGCATTACCGATGTATCCGACTGCATGAATGTTGTTCTGGGTGTGGTGGGAGCCTCGGTTTTCATGTTCCTGCTGTCAGTCGGCGCACTTCTCGGGGCAGGAGGAATAAGCGGAATGATGCAATAACACGGCGAAATGAAGGGATATTATGGATGAAATCAGGAACTGGATACTGAATATTGCAGCCATTGCCGTGCTTATGGTAATTCTTGACATGCTGATGCCCGAAGGGAAAACCAAAAATTTCACCCAGCTTGTTGCCGGATTCGTGATTATGTTTGCAATGATAAATCCGGTTCTGCAGCTGATAAACAGGGGTGTGACGGCATCATACGCCGGCTGGCAGGACGAATTCTATCTGCTGAATACGAGATTCAAATATTCAACAGAATTACTCAGGGAGGAGCATCAGAAACAGGTTCTGGATTTATACCGGAATATGCTTATTTCAGAAATAACAGGCAGACTGGAAAACAGCAAACAGGTAGTAAAAGCAGAGGTGGACGTGGTGCTTAACGAAAATGTTTCTTCGAACAGGTTCGGTGAAATTCGAAAACTCTATATAAACCTTTTTACTGAAAGCACGGCAGATTCAAATGCTCTGAATCAGCAGCGCATTGCTGATGAAATACGAAAAGAACTGAAACAGGCGCTCTCCATTGAGGAGGACAAAATAATAATTCATATAACTGAAGGGAATTGAGGGGGATATTATGTCAGGCTGGTTTGATAAAATCAGGGATTTTATGCGGAATAAAAAAGGCGGACGGGGAATTGAAAATTTAGTCATAATCCTGATCCTTGGCGTAATAATTATCATAGTAGCAAGCACTTTTTTAAGTGACGGTGAAAAGACAAAAGACAAACCCAAAGAAGTGGAAACTATAGCCTTTTTATCAAACAGTGCGACTGATGAACTCAGGGAGTTTGAAAAACGGCTTGAACAAATCCTGTCTGAGATAGAAGGAGCGGGAACCGTAAAGGTTATGGTGACATGGAATTCGGACGGAGAGGTGGTGCATGCATATAACGTGACAGAAGAAAGTACAGTACGTGAAGAACAGGACGGTTCCGAAAGAACAGGCAAAACTGATGAAAGAAAACTTCAAAGGGAACTGGCCTTTATGGACGGCAGCAATGGGCGTGTACCTGTTGTAACGCAGAAAATCAGGCCTGATGTCAAGGGAGTTGTGGTAGTCGCTGACGGGGCAGGCAGCACAGCAGTCCGTCAGGATATCATAAATGCGGTTGAAGCCCTGTTGGGGATACCAAGACACAGAATTCAGGTTTTAAAAAGAAAATAAAATGACAGAGGGGTGCTATAATGAATAAAAAGCAGATACTGGTAGTTGCTTTGGTTCTTGTAATAATAACGGCCGGGGTTCTTCAGTTCCTGTACGGCGACACAGGATTTTCATCAAAGAACGACGGAGAGGAACGCCTTGGAGAAGCTGTTTATGTAGATAATATAACAGGGGAAGCTGTAAATTCAGACGGCGGAACTGATGCAGACGGAACAGTAGCCGAAAATACAGATACTGTTGCTGATGCAGAAAAAGATTATTTTACCCAGGCAAGACTTGAACGGGATGCGATCAGAAGCAGGCAGAAGGAAGAACTGAAGGATCTTACCAGCAGCAATGCAGGAGATGAAATAACTGCAAAGGCTCAGCAGGAATACCTGGACCTTATAAGACGGGCAGAAATAGAAGCCACGATTGAATCGCTGATAAAACAGCGGGGTATTGAGGACGTTGTTGTTATCTTCGGTTCAACCGGTACAGTGGATCTTGTGGTTAAGGCCGAAAGCCTGTCACAGAGTGAAACAGCACAGATTTCGGATATCGTTATGAGGCATGCCGGTGTGGAAATGAAGGATATACATATAAAAAACATGAAATAATAAATCCGAAAGGGCAGGTAAAACCTGCCCTTTTAACATACCTTAACGGATTTATTAAGTTCATTCTCAGTTATTTGCAGCCTGTGCAGCATTGAAAGCTTTCATAAGCTGTGATTTCTTTCTGGAGGCTTTGTTCTTGTGAATCAGGTTCTTTGAAGCCGCCATGTCCAATTTTTTGATTGCCAGCCTGAGAAGTTCTTCCTTGTTCGGGCTGTTTGCGGCAAGAGCTTCCTTATAACGGCGAATAACTGTTTTCAGTTCGGAACGTTTTGCTTTGTTACGCGCAGTTCTGATTTTTATTTGCCTCATTCTTTTGACAGCGGACTTTGTATTAGGCATCATTTCACCTCCCAGCAACAACTCAGTATATAACCAGGCTTAGTACAGGCCTATTTTTACTTCAGGTCATTTCAAAAATAATTTCACAGCAGCTTTGCCGTTTCGCCGGCAAGTTCCTGCGTGCATATTATGGTATCATTAAGTGGTCACAATGTGGCACTTTGATATAATAGCATGAAGCTTTTGATTTGGCAAGCACTTTTTGCGTTATTTTTTTTGCGGGCCGCTCAGCTTCACGCTCGAAACCTATTACTGTGCAGAAATGCTTCGCAGCATGCTTCCCTTCGTCGGCATAATCACCCACGGCACCCTTTCCAAATTTGAGTTTTTAATGCGGGTCCTGCTGCCTTGAAGAAGCGTTGCGAAATAATGTATTGCTGTTTCGCATTTTTTTATTAACTTTCGCTGCTGAATAGTTGATTTTAAAATGCAAAGAATATGTATATCAAAAATGGATCTGTGAAACAAAAAGAAAAAATATGGGTTACGGAGGTATGAAGGGACATATGGACGATTTTACGAGGGAACAGTTCAAGGGAGTACGTACCGACCTTGCTCTTGAAGTGCACGAGAAAAACCAGGAGAACATAAGGCGATCCGGAACCGCGACAACCTACCCGTATGCCGAAGGCGTAGAGGTGACCGAGGACGGCAACCAGGACATTCACGTTACAAGGGTAAGGATTACGTCGCCCGCAGGGGAACAGAGCATCGGTAAGCCGATGGGTAATTATATTACTCTGGATGTGCCGAGACTAAAGGAAAACGACCGTGATCTGTACGAGATGACCTGCCGCGCTGTGGCTTTTGAACTTCAGCAGTTGCTGAAACTGAAAGACAATGATACCGTTCTTGTAGTAGGTCTTGGGAACTGGAATATAACCCCCGATGCGCTGGGCCCGAAAGTTGCATCATACTTAATGGTTACAAGGCATTTGCATGAATATCTTCCCGAACAGGTGGATGACGGTGTAAGGCCGGTGTGCGCCATTGCACCCGGAGTGCTGGGTTTAACGGGTATTGAGACCAGCGATATCGTCAAGGGAGTTGTCAACGAGGTAAAACCTGCCCTGGTTATTGCCATAGACTCGCTGGCATCAAGAAAAATGAACCGTATCAATACAACAATACAGATAGCCGATACAGGAATCTCTCCCGGTTCGGGTGTGGGAAACAGGAGAGCCGAACTGTCGGAAAAAACCCTCGGAGTGCCAGTAATAGCAATAGGCGTTCCGACAGTGGTCGATGCCGCTACAATGGCCAATGATACGATTGAACTCGTTATTGATAATCTTATGGCACATTCGGAAAAAGGATCTCAATTTTATAAAATGCTGAAGGAAATGGACCAGAATGACAAATACGATTTGATCCGTGAAGTACTTGAACCTTACGGCGGCAACCTGGTGGTAACTCCAAAGGATATGGACGACGTGATAGACCGTGTTTCAAAGGTAATAGCAAACGGAATAAACCTTGCCCTTCACAAGAACATTGATTTTGACGATATTGACAGGTATTTGCAGTAGAACGCTGATTAAGTAAAATTTCCGGAGGGACTTTCAGAATTACGGGATTTATAGTAACATATAATTATTATACGAATAACCGGGCAATGATGCCGGGTTTGCATCATTCCGGGTGGTATCGTCAAGTGGCTGAGAAAATTTGACTGGCACAAAACACAGGCTAAAGGAAGGAGCCGGAAAACGGTTTATGAATATATATCCAAGACGCAAAAGGTTTCGCTTGAAAAACGCACCAAGGTTTTTCGCTTTGCTGCTGTTGGCTTTGCTGGTAATTATTGCAGTATATGTAATTCTGGGCGGGGATTTTCGGGCGGTAAAGGAAGTAATGTCCGCAATAGCCCCAACACCTTCGCCTACACCAACTCCTACACCGACAGTAACACCAACGCCTTCTCCGACACCCATTCCATCCCCTACACCGCTTCCACCGGGAAAAGTACTCCAGGAAGTTATTGTATGCATAGATCCGGGACACGGAGGCCGTGATCCGGGTACGGTATCACCTTATGATGATACGTTACTTGAAAAAGATATAGTCCTTGATATGGGGCTCAGGTTAAGAGACAAGCTTGAAGAAGCCGGTGTCAGGGTTATAATGACCAGGGAAGAAGACAAGGAACTGCACAGCTACTGGAAAGAGGATGTATGGGCAAGGCCAAGGATTGCAAATGAAGCAAAGGCCACGTTTTTTGTAAGCATACATGTCAATGCCTTTGATACAAAAGCGAAGAATTTCGATATATATAACGGAACCGAAGTATACCACTACGGCAAAACTCACGGTGAATTTACCAGTAAACAGTTTGCCCAGATTATGGCGGAAGAAATAGATGCTGTAACCGATACGCAGTTTAACGGCATTGCAACTGCAGACCTCGGTGTGCTTCGTCTGTCTGAAATGCCTGCACTGCTGATCGAAACCGCCTATATTACCAACAGGGCAGATCATGAAAGGCTGAGATCCGACGAGTTCAGGGAGAACATGGTTCAGGGTATCTTCAACGGGACAATGCGCATACTGGAAACAATGGGCGCATTCAGAGAAGACGGAGTATATAAAATGCTATTGGACCAGTAAGGAGATAAATTATGGATGAAAAAATTAACAGGATGAAAGAGTTGGTCAACAGGCTGAATGAGGCGTCGAAAGCCTATTACCATGAAAATCGCGAGATTATGTCCAACTATGAGTATGACAGGCTGTATGACGAACTTCTTGAACTGGAAAGGGAAACGGGTATTGTCCTCTCTAACAGTCCTACGGTAAAAGTCGGTTATGAGCTGCTCAGCAGCCTGCCCAAGGAAGCGCATGAGCAGCCCATGCTTTCACTGGATAAAACAAAGGATATCAGTGCACTGATACAATGGCTTGGCGATAAAAAAGGCATACTTTCATGGAAACTGGACGGACTTACGATAGTACTTACATATTCAGGCGGAGAACTTGTGAAGGCGGTAACCCGCGGGAACGGCGAAGTGGGGGAAGTGGTTACAAACAATGCCAGGGTTTTCAAAAACCTTCCCCTGAAAACTTCATACAACGGGAATTTCGTTCTGAGGGGCGAAGCCGTTATACGTTATTCTGATTTTGAACGGATCAACAGGGAAATAGGAGATGCGGATGCAAAGTATAAAAATCCGAGAAATCTGTGCAGCGGGTCGGTCAGACAGCTGAATAACAGGATTACCGCCGAAAGGAACGTATATTTTTTTGCATTTCAGATTGTGAGAATTGACGATCCCGAAATAATCCGATTCAGAAGCAGACAGCTGAACTGGCTGAAGAGCCAGGGGTTTGACGTGGTTGATTTCAGGGAAGTGGATGCATCAAACCTAGAGCAGACGGTAAACTGGTTTTCAGAGCAGGTTGTCAGCAACGATTTTCCTGCCGATGGCCTGGTACTGGCATATGATGATGTGGAATACGGTCGTTCACTCGGAACTACAGCAAAGTTCCCGAGGGATTCCATAGCGTTCAAATGGCAGGATGAGGTAATGGAAACAAGGCTTGTAAAGATAGAATGGAGTGCATCCAGAACAGGTCTTATTAATCCTATCGCAGTTTTTGAACCGGTTGAACTGGAAGGAACCACTGTAAAACGGGCCAGTGTTCATAACATAAGCGTTATGGAGTCGCTGGAACTGGGAATCGGAGATACAATAGGCGTTTACAAGGCCAATATGATTATACCGCAGATAGCGTATAACGTTACAAAAAGCGGTAATATAGAAATACCTGAGACATGCCCTGTCTGCAGCGGCAAGACCTCAATACGCCAGGAAAACGGTGTCAAGTTCCTTTACTGTGTCAACAGTGAATGCCCTGCCAAGAGAATAAAATCTCTAGTACATTTTGTCAGCAGGGATGCAATGGGTATTGACGGTTTTTCTGAAGCAACCGTGGAAAAATTCGTGGAAAGAGGCTTTATTAAGGATTATGCGGATATATTCAGGCTGGAAAGGTTTAAAGACGCAATAGTCGAAATGGAAGGATTCGGGGAGAAATCGTACAACAACCTTATGAATTCAATCAACAGGGCACGCAGAACGAATGCCGTACGACTTCTTTACAGCATGGGAATACCCGGTATAGGTCTGTCAAATGCAAAACGAATCTGCAGTTATTTCAATCATGACTGGAATATGATAGAAAACGCTACGTATGATCAGCTGATTAACATACAGGGCATTGGAGAAGTAATGGCAAGGGAATATACAGCGTTTTTTGAAAACGAAAATAACAGGAGAAGAATAAGGGACCTGTTTACAGAAATAGAACTGGAGAAAGAAAACGTATCGGATAAAAGCCAGATATTTAAGGATATTACCTTTGTTATTACGGGTTCGGTATATCATTTCAAAAACCGTGCGGAACTTAAGAATGTAATTGAAGAAAGAGGGGGGAAGGTTACAGATTCGGTTACGTCAAATACAAATTTTCTTATAAACAATGACATAAATTCGACATCGACAAAGAACAAAAAAGCTAAGGAGCTGGGTGTACCGATTATAACCGAAGAGCAGTTCCTCAGGTGGATAAACGAGGGAATTATTCCCGGCGGTTAATTTTTGTGCAATTTCAACCATAACTCAGCGATTTTCTCTCTATATATTACATTGCTTAATAACCTTATCGTTTTATATAATATATTTGTACATTTTGTACAAAGTATAAAGCAACAAGGGAAATTTGCATAAATGCGTGTAAACTTTAATTTTTGTGGTAATAATCAGCATTATAATACCTGCATTGTAATACTATAGAGAGGAAAAGGCCGATGAAGAACAGGTATGAGGATGTTTCACTGGATTATAAGGCCGAAAGGCTGAGTTTAATGTATACATTACATGCCATTTCGCGGCTTTCAAAGGATGAAATAGAGCTGTTAAAGGCGTTGCGTCGGGATATTACTCTGTTGGACAAATGCAACGAGGAAAGCGGCGAAATATTTCCCAAAATAAGGAAAATACTTTCGCAATTTAACTTAAGTTCGATTGAAGAAGTTATTGACGCGGTTGAAAACTATAATTTATTCGAACTGTACAACTTTTAAGCCGACCCGTTATTATTCGGGTCGGTTTTCTTGTCATGTCCGGTGTTTTCCATGTCTGCGTTTCAAAATATACCTCCCGGGAAAGTATTGTATATATCGAAAAAAATCCTTACAATATAATCATAAACTTGGTTTCTGCCTGTGCGGGAGTGAATTAACCGTATCCTTAATAACACGGATTGCGTATGCCTGTGCATGGATTTTACCAGGAAAGGGAGGTGGATAAAATGCGCGGATCAAAAGGAGTTCTTTTCGTGGTATTCCTCCTTTTCGGCATGATTATTACAATGCAGTTCAGAACCATTCTGCTGGCCCAGCAGCAGAATAATACGGGACAGACATCGGTGCAGGCCCTGGCTAGTGAGCTGGAGCAGGCAAAAAATGAGGGTATCAAACTGCTGGAAGAGCTTCAGAGGCTGGAAAAGGAAAAAAATGAAATGATGAGGCAAATAAGCAATGACGGAAACCCGGTGATTAATGAGCTTTTGAATAAAAGACAGGAACTGCTGGTGCTTAACGGTTTTACCGATGTTAAAGGCAGCGGAGTGGTTATTACGTTGAATGATGCCCCTGCAAGGGAGGAAATGGACCCAAGCCAGTTAATCATTCACGATATGGATATAGTGCAGATTCTTAATGTGCTGAGGTCTGCAGGTGCCCAGGCCATATCCATTAATGACGAGCGCATTATAACCACCAGCAGGCATTTCTGTGTAGGGCCAACTATACTTATAAATCAGAAGCGTTATCCTGTTCCGTATGTTATTAAGGCAATAGGCGATCCAGATGAAATGTATAATGCCATTGAGCAGAGCGAAGCGGTTATTATTATGAGAATATACAATATACAGGTGGATGTGCGGAAGGAATCTGAAATTCTGATACCTGGATATAAAGTTTACGGTAACATTGAAAATATGATATCCGGGCTGGAGGTAGTAGAAAAATGAAGTTATTCAGAGAGGCTGCATTAACAGTTGTTTGTCTTGTACTTGGTATAACCATTGCCATGCAGTACAGAAGCGTAAAGATTAACAATACGCTGGCTGTATACGAACAGCAGCGTGTTAACGATTTGATTACCGACCTTTTGCGCGAACAGGAAAACAATAAACAACTGCAAAGGAGAATAGATGAACTCCAAAAGGACCTCGAAAACCTGCGGACGGGAACAAACAGTGAAAATGAGACGATACAGGAGCTTAAAAAGGAAAATGAGAAACTGGAGATTCTTGCCGGACTGAAAACGGTAAAAGGCAAAGGAATTATAGTAACGCTTGAAAGTATGGACAATACACCCATTGACGACTACAGCATTCTCACAGTTTTAAACGAGCTCAGAGCTGCCGATGTACAGGCTCTGGCTGTAAACGATGAAAGAATTATTGCAACCAGCGAGGTAAGACGTGTAGGAAGCTATATGGTGGTCAACGGCAGAAAACTTCTTCCGCCGTATGTTATAAAAGCCATAGCAGATCCGCAGAAACTGGAGAATTCCCTTACCGTTATGGCAGGCGTCGTGGACATGCTCAAGTATTACAATATTAAAGTGGACATCAAGAAGGATGACAATGTGATTATACCCGCCGTACGTGATGACGGAACGGTTCTGCGCTATGATCTTCTGACTCCTGTTGAATAATGAATAAGCCTGTAATTTATTCTATCAAATCAATATATATATATTAATAGGAATTTACGGAGCAACGGAAAGGATTGTGTATAACTAACAAAATCCGTTCTGATTCTTAAGCAGTAAAGACTGCTGGGGAAGTTGCTCTTTTTTTATTGGGGAAAATGGTATGAAAAAAAGAAGAGTAATTGTTATAATCCCTTCGGTGTTTCTGATAATTTCACTGACTGCTTATATTCTCTGGCCGCGTTCTGCGCAAAACAACGAGTATAAAACACTTTTCGAGCTCAGCTTTGCAGATCTTGATTTTGGGAATGAAATTACGTCACTCAGCGAAAACGGCCTGCCGGCAGCTGCTGTATACCAGGCAGAGAACAGCGGTGACGAAAACCGTATCAGAGGCTGGGGCATTGTACGGGCGAAAAACAACAAAACACCCCAGGCCGATCCGGGAGCTCCCGAGCTTCTCAAAAAATATAACGGCATTTATATTGCCGACACAAATAAGCCTGTTATCTATCTAACCTTTGATGAAGGCTATGAAGCCGGGTATACCGCGGGAATTCTTGATACTCTGAAAAAGCATAATGTCAATGCCATTTTCTTTATAACCGGGCCGTATCTCAACAAGCATGAGGACCTGGTACGGAGGATGGTGGAGGAAGGGCATGCCGTGGGTAATCATACTGTAAGTCATCCCAGTCTTCCCACCCTCAGCGACGAAAAAATAAAGAAAGAAGTGGCAGACCTGGACATGGTATTTTACGAAAAATTCAAAAGACATATGGTTTTTCTGAGACCACCGAGGGGCGAATACAGCGAACGTTCCCTCAGGGTTACCTCCGAGATGGGATATATAAACGTATTCTGGAGTTTTGCCTACAAGGATTGGGACAGGAACAACCAGAAAGGCTGGGAGTATGCCTATAACAATGTTATGTCGAACCTTCACAACGGGGCAATATTATTGCTCCATGCAGTTTCAAGTGATAATGCCCAGGCCCTCGATCGTATTATTACAGATGCGAGGAAAAAAGGTTATGAATTTGGAAATGTGTTTGACCTTATAAAGCTGGCACGGGGTGAAGGTGAATGAGAAGAAGAAAAACCGGCAAAACGGCCAAAAGGAAAAAAGAAACCGATACCGTAAAGGAAAAGGTGGCCAGGATGCTGGAAATACCCGAAGAAATAGTTTCAGATCGTCCCAAAATTACCACCGTGGGAAGAAAGGAAGTCTTCATAGAAAACTACCGGGGTATTATAGAATTTACGAATGAAATTGTAAGAATCAACTCCAATTACGGGATAATCACGATAACGGGCAAAAACATGAAAATACGTGAGATTACGAATGAGGACATTATAATAACAGGCGACATAGACAATATCGATTATGTTGTCTGAATTCCTGAAAACATTAAGAATAATTATTCCAACTGCTTTATGGAGGTTGTATGTTCCTTATTCGGTTATGGCATTATTTAAAAGGGTATGTTATTATTATTGTAAGCGGATTTGCAGTTGAGAAGTTTATAAACATATGTACCCGAAGGCAGATTCTGCTTTGGGATATAGAAAGAACCGGTCCTGCAGAGGTAACTATGAAAATGAGCATCCGCGGCTTTAAAAATGCCCGTTCGGCTGCAAGAAAGTCCGGATGCCGGGTACGCATTAAAGCCAAAAAAGGCTTACCGTATCTTCTGTCGCGGTACAGAAAAAGAAAAGGCTTTGTAGCAGGCCTGGTCGCTTTTGCCGTACTTATATACCTGATGACATCGATTATATGGTCCATTGAGATTACCGGGAATTACAACGTAAGCAAGGAAGAGTTAATGAAACAGCTGAACGAAATGGGCATATTCAGGGGTGCGTCAAAGCGATCGATAAATCCGAAATATGTGGCGGATAAACTGATGCTGGAAAACAGGGAACTGGCATGGACCGGGGTGGAAATAAAGGGAACCAGGCTGATCATATCTGTAAAGGAAGGTATAGAGCCTCCCCCGGTAATACCGACGGATCAGCCGTGCAATGTGGTTGCAAAAAAAGATGGAATAATTATTTCTGTAAGAGCAAAAAACGGTTTGGCGAAAGTAAAGGAAGGAGATACTGTTAAAAAGGGGCAGGTACTTATTTCGGGAGTGGTTGAAAGCATACACCCCGAGTTTGGCACAAAATATGTGCATGCGTTGGGTGAGGTGTTGGCCCGTACCTGGTATGAAGTGAAAAGAGAGGTACCGGTAAAAAAGATTAACAGAATAAGGACGGGGCTTGAGTGGAACCGGTATGCTGTTTACTTCCTTGATTTTAAAATAAGGCTTCCCTCAGGAAATAACCCGTTTGAGTTATATGAAACCAACATTCTGGATAAAGCTCCTGTTATAATGAACCGGTTTAAACTTCCGTTTGGTTTAATAATAGAAAAATATTACGAACTGAAAGAGGAAGAACAGGTGCTTGAACCGGAAGAGGCAAGAGAACTTGCACAGAAAATGGCTATGGATAAGCTTTCGGAAATTGTACCGAAGGAAGCTGAAGTAGTTGACCGGCAAATGCAGGTTTTTACTTCGGAGGGAAAGGAGTATTTGCTGGTTACTGTTGAATGTACGGAAAATATAGCAATGCAGCAGGAAATTGGAGGGAATTAATGGAAGCAGTTATAGAAAAAAATATTGAGATACCTGACATTGAAACCGAAATGAACTTGTTCGGACAATACGATCAGAATATACGGATAATTGAAGACGCACTGGATGTGAAAATTACGAACAGAGAAAACGAAGTGAAAATATCCGGATTCGAATCAAAGGTTGATCAGGCGCTGGAAGTTATAAACAAACTGCTGGAACTCATAAAGCTGGGTGAAACAATAACTGCCCAGAATGTAAAGTATCTCATATCGGTCAATGAGAAAAATATTGAGGAAACGGACGGGCTTCCCCTTGATCTCGTCTGTGTTACGGCAAGAGGAAAACCGGTTAAATCAAGGACTTACGGTCAGAAAAGATATATAGAAGCCATAAGGAAAAATACGATAGTTTTCGGTATCGGGCCTGCAGGTACGGGAAAAACGTTTCTGGCAGTGGCAATGGCTGTGAAAGCTTTTCGGGAAAAAGCCGTAAGCAGGATTATTCTTACGCGGCCGGCGGTTGAAGCAGGAGAAAGGCTTGGATTCCTGCCCGGAGATTTGCAGAACAAGGTTGATCCGTATTTAAGGCCTTTATATGATGCCCTGTATCAGATAATGGGACCCGAGGCATATATGACAAACCTGGAAAAGGGAATTATTGAAGTGGCACCCCTGGCATATATGCGCGGAAGAACTCTTGATGACTCATTCATTATTCTTGATGAGGCCCAGAACACAACACCTGAGCAGATGAAAATGTTTCTGACGAGAATCGGCATGGGGTCAAAGGCTGTTGTTACCGGTGATATTACACAGATAGATCTTCCGAAGGATAAAAAATCGGGGCTCATTGAAGTGCAGAAGATACTTTATGGAGTGGAAGGAATTGAATTTGTTTATCTTACCGGACGTGATGTTGTACGGCATGAACTGGTTCAGCGCATAATTGACGCATATGAAGAGTATGAAAACCGAATAAATCAGAAAAAGGGATAAATGGACGGCCGATTACCCGGTGAAAGGCGGTGAATTGGATTGGCGGATAAAAAGGAAAAGGATAAACGAAAATATCCAAAAATAGGACAAGTCCTGAAAAACAATACGTTTCAGCGTATCCTTACAGGAGTCGTTTCACTTATTCTGGTTTTTATCATGGTATCCAACGGCGCTGCGCCAAGAAAATACAAGCTGACTCTGGGAATGGCTTCGGGTTTTGACATTCGTGCTCCAAGAGATATTGAAAACACAATGAAGACCGAAGAACTTGCCCTGGAACGTGTTAAGGAAATACCACCCGTTATCAGGGAACTGGAACTGGCAAATACCGAAATGCTGGGAAATATTTATGATTTTTTTGACAGCCTGGATAATCTCAGGGCCAGGATCATCCCGGTACTGGAGGCAGGTACCGGAGTCACCCTTGCGGAACTGCTTGAACAGGAAAATTTGAGCATTGCAAATCCAATTCTTTCGAAAATGCCTGAGGAATTGAAAAATTATCTTTTTCTGCGGGATACACAGAGTGATATCAGGCAGCTTAAGGAACTGCTTGTAAGACAAGTTATGCCTCAGGTGACCACTACCGTTATAACAGAGGATAACCTTTCGGAAGTTCTTCAGGAGTTTATAAAGAAAATTGAAGAAAGAACTGTTTCACCCGAAATACAGCAGATTGCAAAGCATATCCTGTCAGGCGTGCTGATTCCGAACAGCATGGTGGATGAAGAGGCAACAGAAAAGCAGAAAAAAGACTTCATTGAAGCATATAAGCTGGAAAATCCGGTAATGATCTATAAGAATGAAAGGTTTATACGAAAGGAGGATATCATTACCCCAGACAAGCTTGACGTGGCAAGGCGTCTCGGGCTGCTTGACGAACAGAAAGGCCCGGATTACCTTTTCCTTGTTTCGGTGTTTTTAATTTTACTGCTGCTTTGGACCATCATGGCATTATTCCTGAAATATTTTGCAGGAAAAATATTTGAAAGCCGCAATGAACTGATGCTTATTGCAAGCGTTATTGTCCTGACGGTTTTTCTTGCTTTCATGGCAAAGGAATTTATTCCTGAATATGCGGCATATATTACTCTTGGGTTTATTGCCCCGGTACTGACCGTTGTTTTTCTTAATATACAGATTGCAGTTATAGTGAACCTGGTTACCTCTTTATCGGTATCGCTTATTTTCAGGGACAACCTGACGTTTTTGATTATGCTTGTCATGAGCGGTACGATAGCTGCTTTCCTTTCGGCCAATGCCAATCAGAGAAGAAAAATATCCCTGGCCGGGCTTGTAACGGGAGCGGTAAATATTCTGGTGGTGGCATGCATCGGTATAATAGAAAAAAAGGACTGGACCACAATCCTTTATGAAGGCGGAATTGCCTTTATTAACGGTATTCTTTCGGTGATACTTGCAATAGGTATTCTGCCGTTCTTTGAAGGTATTTTCAATATGATAACACCGTTGAAACTCCTTGAACTGGCAGATCCGAACCATCCACTGCTAAAACGGCTGCTGATGGAAGCTCCCGGAACATATCACCACAGCCTGATGGTGGGTAACCTGGCTGAAGCTGCTGTGAGGCAGATAGGAGGAAATCCGTTGCTGGCAAGAGTAGGTGCGTATTTCCATGATGTGGGTAAACTGAAGAGGCCGAACTTTTTCAAGGAAAACCAGATGTCTGAAAACCCGCATGACAGGATTACCCCTAATCTGAGCACCCTTGTGATAACCTCCCATACGAAGGACGGAGAACAACTTGCGATAAAATATAAACTGCCAAAGGCAATACGAGATATAATTGTACAGCACCATGGCTCCACTCTCGTGGCGTATTTTTACCATAAAGCCAAACAGGCTGAAAAGGGAGCCGAGGTAAAGGAGAGCAATTTCAGGTATGAAGGCCCGAAGCCTCAGTCAAAGGAGGCGGCAGTTGTTCTCCTGGCTGATTCGGTGGAAGCTGCGGTCCGCTCATTGCCCGATAAGACGAAGGGAAAGATAGAAGGCTTGATAAGGAAAGTGATTAAGGATAAACTTGATGACGGGCAGCTGGATAACTGTGATTTGACACTCAAGGACCTTGATGAAATTGCAAATGCGTTTATGACGGTATTGAGCGGATTCTTCCACGAAAGGACCGAATATCCCGATCTGGAGAAAAAGACTACCCTCAACGAACTGGACAGGTACAGCGCATTTGCGGAAAATAAAGAGGAGCAGGAAAACAATGAAAGTGGTAGTTCAAAATAAGCTGAAGAAAAGGTATTTCCCTGTCAGGGAAATCAGGGAACTGATTACAAAAGCAGTAAAAGCGGCACTGACTTGCGAAGAAATACGGTATCCGGTACTTGTGTCTGTTCTTCTTGTTGAGAATGATGAGATCAGAAGAATAAACGCAGAGTACCGCAAAAAGGACAGTGTCACCGATGTTTTGTCATTTCCGATGCTGGATATGGAAGACGGAAAGTTCATAACCGAACCGAATGAAATGGATATGGACCAGGGAAGGCTTTTTCTCGGGGATATTGTAATATCCGTTCCAAGGGCAATTGGGCAGGCTGAAGCCTATGGGCATTCTGTTGAAAGGGAACTGGCTTTTTTGGCTGTACACGGTGTTTTACATTTACTGGGCTATGATCATAATATGGCAGACAGGGAACAAAAAATGAAGCAGAGGCAGGAAGATATACTCTTATCGATTGGCCTGCCGCGTTAGGATTTAAACCTGGGGATAAATTATGAAGAACAGAGTGCTGAAAGACAGTTTCAAATATGCCGGTCAGGGTATCAGGGAAGCGTTTATAAGTGAAAGAAATTTCAGGATTCACTGTTTTGCAACACTGCTGGTTATTGTATTCGGAATTTTACTGAATCTGCCGGTTCAGAAATGGATTGCGCTTTTTTTCGCAATCGGTTTTGTACTGGTATGTGAACTGATTAACACTGCCGGTGAAATTTTGGTGGATATGATAACAAAGGAGTATTCACCCGAGGCAAAAAAGGTAAAGGACCTCCTGGCAGGTGCCGTTCTTATTTCAGCAGCTACCGCATTTGCCGCAGGTATCCTGGTGTTTTTTGAACCTGTAATAAAACTTATTGGAAACATTACTCACATTAAATAAAGGAGCATGTGATGATTAGGGGAAGACTGGAAGATTACCTGTTAATGATACCTGTATTGCTTATTTCATTAACAATACACGAGTTTTCTCATGGTTATACTGCATACCGGCTTGGGGATCCGACTGCAAAAAACGAGGGGAGGCTCAGTTTAAACCCCTTCAGGCATCTTGACCCTATCGGTACGATAATGATGCTAATTGCAAGAATCGGCTGGGCCAAGCCTGTCCCGATAAACCCTGTTTATTTCAGGGACAGGAAAAAGGGTACAATGCTTGTAAGTTTAGCCGGTCCTCTTTCAAACCTGGCGATGGCATTTATAGGCGTTTTTTTGTATAAAATAACGTACATTATCGGGTACAGGAATATAATGACCGGTGACACCTTTACGATGTATTTCATTAACTTCCTGCTGCTGTTTTTCTCTGTAAATATTAATCTGGCAATATTCAATCTGCTGCCTGTACCGCCCCTTGACGGTTCGAAGATTCTTTCCGGGGTTCTGCCGTATGACAGGTATTTTCGTTATATGCAGTATGAAAGGTATATAGGTATGATTTTTCTTGTGATAGTTCTGGTTGCACCTTCGGTATTAAGCACCGTCCTGTCCTTTTTTACACAACCTATTGCAAAAAGCATGGTATGGTGCGCAGACCTGATTATAGGACTTTTCCTGTGAGGGGGTAGGATGCGGGAATGGAATATACAGGTTCCCCCAATAATGATATATGCACAATTAAACTGAAAAACTTTGAGGGGCCTCTTGATCTGCTTTTTTACCTGATCGAAAAGAATCAGATTGATATTTATGATATTCCGATAGTCGAAATAACCGATCAGTATATGGAATATCTCTTTGCCATGCAGCAGATGGATTTGGAAATTGCCAGCGAATTTCTTGTCATGGCGTCCACTCTTCTGCATATAAAGTCAAAACTGCTTTTACCGTCAAGAAAGGAAGAGGAACAGGAAGAGGAAGACCCGCGCGAGGAACTGATAATTAAACTCGTGGAATACAAAAAGATAAAGGAGTTTGCAGAAATTCTGAAAGAAAAGGAAAAAGTCTGGAGCAGGGTGTATTACAAACTTCCGGAAGCCCTGCCTGAAGCGGCATTTGAAGTTATTCTGGATGTATCGCCCCAAATGCTGAAGGAATGTTATCAGAAATGCATGCAGAATTATTACGACAGGCAGAATGACGTCTCTCAGAAGATGGAGAGGATTCTCAGACAGGAAAAAGTATCGCTGCGACTTAAAATAAAGGAGTTGCTGGCTAAACTGAAAAGGGGCATAAGACTTTGTTTTTCACAGATTTATAATTTAAGGCACATGTCGCGCATTGAAGTGGCGACAGGTTTTCTGGCCGCCCTTGAGATTGCAAAGATGGGCAAGGCTGTAATTCATCAGAAAGAAGAATTCGGCGAGATCTATATAGATCCAATAATCAGAAGGGAGGGATAATCAGGATCATGGAGGATTTAAGGGAAATTGAATCCGTACTCGAAGCCGTATTGTTTGCTGCGGGTGATTCAGTTTCGCTGGACAAGCTGTCCGAGATTATCGGACAGGATAAAAAGACTACCGCCGGCATACTTTCGGGCATGGAGATGAAATATAAAAATTCCAACAGGGGAATAATGCTCAGGCAGTTGGGTACGAATTACCAGTTGTGTACAAAGCCCGAGTATGAAGAATACATAGCATACCTTGGAACGGGGAGAAAGAAGCAGGGGTTGTCCCAGGCGGCTTATGAAGTTCTTGCGATTATTGCATACCATCAGCCGGTGACAAAAGCCCATATAGAGCAAATTCGCGGTGTGAATTCGGATAACGTGATTGCAACCCTTCTGGAAAAGAATTTAATATGTGAAACCGGGCGGCAGGACGGGCCGGGCAGGCCGAAACTGTACGGCACGACTGAGGAATTCCTGAGGGTTTTCGGTTTCAGTTCGCTTAATGATTTGCCCAGGATGGGAATGAATGATATCCAGGTTGTGATGAATGATGTACCTGTGGATTAGTATTGGGCATGTTTTTATATACCGGAATGTGTTGGCCCGCAAAATCTATGATGAGGAGGCATAAGTCTATGGACAAATCCAAGGTACCGCCTGCTCCGCTTTACCGGGATCCGATTTACGACAGCCCGACAGATCCGGTTGTTATCTACAACAGGGAGGAAAAATGCTTCTGGATGCTTTATACGCAGAGGCGTGCCACTGAAATCAACATAGGTGTTTCCACCGTGCACGGAACAAAAATAGGAGTGGCTTCTTCATCTGATGGTATTCGCTGGCTTTACCGGGGTACTCTTCCGAATCTTGAATATGAACCCGGAATGAATACATTCTGGGCACCGGAAGTTATATATGCAAAAGGCAAATACCATATGTTTGTCTCCTATGTCAGGGGCGTACCCACTGATTGGAACTGGGAACGCCATATAATTCACTATACTGCAGACAATATGTGGGAATGGAAGTTTGAATCCGTTCTGTCGCTGTCTTCGGACAGAGTTATTGATGCATGCATATACGAAATTTCTCCGGGAATATATAAGATGTGGTACAAGGATGAGGTTAACGGCAGTCATACATACAGCGCCATAAGTGATGACCTTTACAACTGGAAGATTCTTGGACCAGAGATAACCGATGTACCCCACGAAGGACCAAACGTTTTTGAACTGGGCGGTATAAAATGGCTTATAACCGATCACTGGCATGGCCTTGGTGTATATTCGTCTGATGATTTTTCTTCATGGACACGGAAAAAGGATATACTTGATATACCGGGCAAAAGGAAATGGGATAACGCGGTCGGGCACCATGCCGATGTTGTGGTATGCGGTGATGAAGCCTATATTTTCTACTTTACTCATCCGGACGCGGAAAATACCCCCGCTGAATGCGGACTTCGCGCCTGTGTACAGGTGGCAAGGCTTACCACCGACGGTGTAAACATTTTCTGTGACAGGGATGAGGAATTTGAACTGAAAATTGATAAGGCTGCGATATAAAATTGACTGAGTATATAAAGCATACTGTATGGATAAAATAACCGGGAGGTGAAAAAAATGTACCTTCCGGTTATTTTATGTATTGCTGCAGTGGTTCTTTTGATGCTTTTCATGAGTCTGAGGATATCGGTGGAACTGACGGCAGAAGAATCCGGGATTAGTTATACCATCAGGGGAAATATATTCAGGTATATCAAAATAATGGAGATTAGAAGCGGCAGCGGAAGAAAAAGGGTAAATAAAAAAAAAGGTGAAAAAAGGCAGGATAAACTTCTGGGAATAATAAAAACGGCGATACGGAAAAATAACGGAAAGGTAATTCATATAGAAAAACTTTCACTTACCGGAACCTTTTCAATTGAGGATGCAGCTGCCAATGCAATATTGTATGGCATTTTTCTTATTCTGTGGCAGTATATAATATTATTCCTGTCTGCGAATTTTACATTTGAACATCATAACTACAATTTGCGTCCCGATTTTCAGAACAATAAAAATTCGCTGTTTTTCCAGATTGTAATGCGCATTGTCGTTTTAAAAGCTTTATTGCTTTTAATAAAACATTATTTAGAGACAAAAATTAAAAACAGGACTGAATAGTTTAATCCATAATTGTAAAGTATAAACAGTGATCCGGAAATTAAGGAGGTGAAAGGATGGGAGCGCATCCTATTGATGAACTGATGAAGACCGCCATGGAAAGTATCAGGGATATGGTGGATGTTAATACAATTGTAGGAGACGCGGTTCAAACTGCAGACGATACCGTTATAATTCCTGTTTCCCGCGTAGCATTTGGTTTCGCGGCAGGAGGTGGTGATTACCAGGGACAGGGTGACGGAAGATCAGGTTCTGAAAGCAGCAGTTTTCCGTTTGCAGGCGGAAGCGGAGCAGGAGTTACGATTCATCCGGTAGCGTTTCTGGTAGTAGGAAAAAACAATACTATCAAGCTGTTACCGGTAGAGCACAATACAACCCTTGACAGGATTATGGATTTCATTCCCGCCATGATTGATAAAATTGCTCCCCTGATGACGGGCAGAAAAAATAATGAAGAAGAAAGAGGCAGGAACAACAGCAGGGAAGAAAAGAAGCAGCAGGAACCTTTTTAAGGTTCCTGCTGCTTTTTTGTTGGATTTGGGCTTTTCGGTCGGTGCAAGTCTGTGGTATGCCCTGATAGCGGGAATTACCTGGTCAATGACAGGGGTGTATTTAATTATGGCATATTCAGTTACTTACAAAGTGCGGTAAAATTATTGCTGTTTGTTTACGTCATACTGAGGATACTGGTTTCCGGTATAGCTTTCGAAAACCTTCTTAACTATATTACCTCCGATTGTTCCGGCTTCTCTTGAAGTTAAGTCACCGTTGTAACCCTGTTTGAGGTTGATACCTAACTGGTTGGCAATTTCATATTTCATATTTTCAAAAGTAGTTCTGCTTCTTGTATTGCTTCTTGCCATTTTCTTTTCACCTCCTCACTACCTATTATGGCTTAAAGCAGATATAATATGAGTAGTAAGTTATGGTGCAATTGGCTGCTTTATATAAAGTCTTTCAGAAATTTATTACGAATAATACAAGTATTCCGCAAAAAAATAAAAAATATTTCAAATTTCGATTCATTATTTATATCATTTTGTTGTATTCCGATATTTAGTATGATAATATATCATAGAATAGATAATTTATCCAATTGTAAATCTTTAACAGAAGAAGAAGCGTTAAGGGGTGATTTACGTGGTTAACAGACTGCTTTTTTCAGGCCGACAGATAGAAAAAGCCCTGGATGTTGCTTGGAAACGTAATGAAATCATCTCTGAGAATATTGCTAATGTTGATACACCCGGATATAAAAGAAAAGATGTGCAGTTTGAGGATTATTTCAATTCAGAGTTAAAGCTTGGCCGTATCTCAAATTTTAACTCAAGATTGTCAGGCAGCGAAAAAATAAAGGTAATTTACGACAGCAGCAATTACAGCTATCGGCTTGACGGCAACAATGTGGATGTTGAAAGAGAAATGGCCATTATGGCTGAAAATACGATAAGGTATAACACTCTTATTAATCGTATTACCGGCCAGTTAAACAAAATTCGCACAATTATTAAAGGAGGATAATGAAATATGGGTTATTTCAATGCATTGCATACCAGTGCCTCCGCTCTGACTGCACAAAGATTCAGAATGGATATCATTTCAGAAAATATAGCCAATGTTAATACTACAAGAACCGAGGACGGAACTCCGTACCGGAGAAAAACAGTCATTTTTGAAGCCAAGCCTGGTAACATTCCATTTACTTCCTATCTGACCGAGGCCAGCAGGAAACTCATCGGCAGCAGTACCGGAGGAGTTCGTGTATCTGCTGTTGTTGAAGATCCGTCGCCTTTCAGAAGCGTATACGATCCCGGGCATCCCGATGCAGATGAAAACGGAATGGTTCAAATGCCCAATGTTGACATAGTTACCGAAATGGTGAATTTAATATCGGCTTCAAGAGCATATGAAGCAAATATCACTTCAATCAATACCACTAAATCCATGGCGATGAAAGCACTGGAAATAGGCAGATAACTGCCGGTTATTCCTAAACGGAAATTAACAGGGAGAGATAAAAATGAGTATTGCAGGAATATCATCTGTTATGGATAATATTTCAGTTCAGGGTGTTCTTAACAGGGTCCCTGAAAAAGAAAGCATAAGTTTCAGGAATGTACTTCTGAATGAAATTTACAAAGTCAGTGATCTTGAAAAGGCAGCCGATGCCGTTACGAATGATTTTATAACAGGCAAAACAGACAGTATTCATTCAGTGTTAATTGCAGCCGAAAAAGCTTCAATAGCATTACAGTTGATGATAGAAGTAAGAAACAAGGTTATCGATGCATATAACGAAATAATGAGAATGCAGGTATAATCTCCGGCCTGCAGGTTAAATGTGAACAAAAGAAGAAACCGCTCTGGGGGGAAGAAAAATGCCGGAAGGTTTAGCTAATTTATGGAAAAAAATTAAAGATTACTGGAATGATCTGGATAAAGGACAGAAAACGCGTTTATTTGTTACAGTGGGAATAATTGCAGCAGCAATAGCGGTAACATTGTTTTTTGTTTTAAAGACCGATTATGTACCACTTCTCGAAAGCGGCAGCGAATATGATCTGAAAGCAATCGTGGAATATCTTGATTCAAAAGATATTAAATACAAAAAAGGAACAAACCAGATATATGTTGACAGCAGGATGAAACAGGACATTGAGTTTGACCTGGCAAGTGAGGTTGGAGTCATCAGTCCTGACGTTATTTTTGATCAGAGCTGGTCCAAACTGTCACTTACCGTTACCGAGGAAGATAAGGAAAAACTATGGAAGCAGTTTGAACAGAACAATCTTGTGTATAAACTCAAAAAATTTGAAAACGTAATAGATGCATCGGTTCAGTATACGAAGCCAGAAAAAACCTACTGGGCTTACAGGAATGAGAATGAAGACAAAGGTTCGGCATTTGTGGCCTTGAAAACCAGGGCCCCGTTAACGACGGACCAGATAGAAGCTGCTGTTCGTGTTGTGGCTGCGTCAATAGGTATACCGAAAGAAAACATAACCATTGTGGACGAAAATTTGAATCCCCTGAATCTTACCCAGCAAAGCGATATATATGATGCAAACACACAGGAGGAAATGAGAAGGCAGCGGGAACTAGAACTGGAGCAGAAAGTCTACAGGCATTTCAAGGTTGGAATTGCTCAAAACGCCAATTTTGACACAATGAGTGTCACTGTCAGTGCAAAGCTTGATTTTGACGTGTTAAACAGTACTGAAATCCAGTACACCGCCCCTGACAGTGATGGTGAAGGCTTTATTAAAACACAGGAAACCCTTGAAGAAAGAATGGAAGGTAGGCAGGCCGGACAAGCACCCGGTCTGGATTCAAATCCGGGAACAACCACCTATATGGTTGGATCAGATGGCACTTCTTCTTACAGGAAAGAGCACAACCTGGAGGAACGCATTTTCAATCAAAAACAGATTGAAAGCAAAAAAGCGCTGGGAAAGCTGATCCCGGAAGAAACAAAAGCTTCAATTACACTTTGGTATGGACACAGGGTTGAAACTGCGGATGCACTTACCAGCGAATATATTGAACAAATAAAACAGGATGCCGGTTATGCGATGGGCATACCTGTGAGCAATATTTCGGTCAGTATACAGAAACTTGTCCCAGAAGTGGTTTCTGAAATTGAATCAGACGATATCGGCAATTTTGTTGAAAAATACGGTCTTTACATACTGATGGCAATTCTGCTTGGAATTATGGCATTTCTGGTGATACCAAGAGGCAAAAAGGCTGACGAACAGGAGGTTCCCATTGCCCTTGGTGAGGCTGCACTGGCCGGCGCAGAGCTCGCCATGGCTGATACCGGAAGGAATTTGCCTGAGATAGAGTTCGAAGAGAAAGACGAGCTCAAACTGCAGATTAGGAGATTTGTCGAAACAAAACCCGATGCAGTTGCACAGCTTCTGAGAAACTGGCTTGCTGAAGATTGGGATTAAAGGAGTGAGCTTATGGCTGCTGGAACCACTTCCAGAGAATACTCAGGCAGGGAAAAGGCGGCAATGCTTCTGATAACGCTTGGACCTGAACTGTCTTCAAAAGTTTTCAAACACCTGAAGGAAGAAGAAATTGAGCAGTTAACCCTGGAAATAGCAAATATAAGGAGTGTTTCACCCCAGGACAAGGATAAAGTGCTTGAAGAGTTCTATCAGATTTGTCTGGCTCAGGAATATATTGCCGAAGGCGGCATAGGGTATGCGAAAGAGGTACTGGAGAAAGCTCTCGGTACCGAAAAAGCTATGGAAATTATTAATAAACTCACCGTTTCCCTGCAGGTAAGGCCTTTTGATTTTGTGAGAAAGGCTGATCCTTCACAGATACTTAACTTTATTCAGAGCGAACATCCTCAGACAATAGCACTGATACTGGCATACCTGAAGCCCCAGCAGGCGGCGGCTGTTCTTTCTGCACTTCCGCAGGAAAAACAGGCCGATGTTGCCAAACGGATTGCACAGATGGACAGAACTTCCCCGGAAATTATAAAGGAAGTTGAAAGGATACTGGAAAAGAAACTTTCATCCCTTGTAATTGAGGACTATACCGCAACAGGCGGTCTGCAGGCAATAGTTGATATATTGAACTCGGTGGATAGAAGCACTGAAAAATATATCATGGAAACACTGGAAATAGAAGATTCCGACCTGGCAGAAGAAATAAGAAAGAGGATGTTCGTATTCGAAGACATTCTGCAGCTTGATAACCGTTCAATACAGCGCTTCCTGCGCGAAGTGGACAATTACCAGCTTGCCGTTGCATTAAAGGGTGCAACCGAAGAGGTGCAGAATGTCATTTTCAGCAATATGTCCAAGCGTATGGCTGAAATGATTAAGGAAGACATGGAATTCATGGGACCTGTGCGTCTCAAGGATGTTGAAGAGGCACAGCAGAAGATTGTCAATGTAATAAGGAAACTCGAAGACGCGGGTGAAATTATTATTTCAAGAGGCGGAGGAGACGAAATAATTGTATAACGATTACAGCAGAAATGTACTGAAAAGTTACCAGATAAATATGGGCATGCCATACCAGGTAAAGATAAGGCAAAAGGAGGCAGTACCTTCTGACAACAGGATTGAAGAAAAGGCTGTCCCTGTCGAAGAAAAGCCTTCTGCTGATGAGATCCTGGAAAATGCCCGGAAAGAAGCCGAAAAAATAATTAACGAGGCCAGAATCAAAGCCGAGTCAATACTTAATTCGGCCAGTGCCGCGGTCGCAGCAAGGGTTAAGGAAGCCGAGGAAAAGGCAAAGGAAGAAGGCTATATCCATGGCGAAGCCCTCGCGAGGAAGCATTACCAGAGTTTGATAAATGAAGCCGAAGAACTGAAGCAAAAGGCCAGGGAGATTCATGACAATACAATTGCCGGACTGGAAGCCGAGATTGTCGATTTGATAATTCAGATCTCCAGAAAAGTCATCGGAACGGAACTGACACAAAACAGGGAAGTAATACTCGGCCTTATCAGGAATGCGCTTTCCGCTGCTTCACTGGCAGACAGGGTATTGATACATGTTTCTGATGAAGACTATGATTTCGTAGCTGAAAATAAAGACAGAGTAACGGAAGGAATTAAGGGTATCAGGGGCTTTGAGATAGTAAGGGACAATTCACTGAAAAAAGGAGAATGCCTTGTTGACACAGGATTCGGAACGGTGGACAGCAGTATAGACATCCAGCTAAGGACAATGGAAAAAACACTGAGGGAACTGCTTGGTGAAACCGACACCGAAGAATCAGTTCCTACAGAAGAAAAAATGTAACGGTGCAGAGGGTACATATGAATATTCAGATTAATCTGGATAAATACAAGGAAGCTGTTTCAAGCAGACGCTTTGTTTCTTTCAGAGGCCAGGTAACTAAGGTAGTCGGCCTGACCATCGAATCAACCGGCCCTGAAACACGGGTCGGCGAATTGTGCCGTATAGTTAATCCCAGAACCAACCTGGAAGTATTCGCGGAAGTTGTTGGATTCCGTGATAATCATGTTCTTCTGATGCCCCTCGGGGAAATGACCGGAATCGGTCCGGGAAGTCTCGTAATTGCTACCGGTAATGAATTAAAGGTCAGGGTAGGTCCGGGACTTCTCGGAAGGGTATTGGACGGTCTTGGAAATCCTATTGACGGAAAAGGAAATATTCAGACCGAAGGTTTTTATCCGGTGGAAAATGTGCCGCCGCATCCTCTGACAAGGCCAAGAATTCACGAAATACTGCCCCTTGGCGTCAAATGTATCGACAGCATGCTGACTCTCGGCAAGGGCCAGAGACTTGGAATATTTGCCGGCAGCGGCGTTGGCAAAAGCACACTGATTGGAATGATTGCCAGGAATACGAAAGCCGATATCATAGTTATCGGCTTAATCGGGGAACGAGGAAGAGAGGTAAGGGACTTCCTTGAGAGAGACCTTACCGAAGAAGGTCTGAAGCGTTCGGTTGTCGTTGTCGCAACATCGGATCAGCCTGCACTTATAAGAAAAAAAGGGGCATTTGTCGCAACCGCAATAGCCGAATATTTCCGTGACCGTGGTCATGACGTGCTTCTGCTTATGGATTCATTAACACGTTTTTCAATGGCTCAGCGTGAAATTGGTCTTTCCATTGGCGAACCGCCTGTATCAAGAGGTTATACGCCTTCTGTTTTTTCGGTAATGCCAAAACTGCTGGAACGCTCAGGAACATCGGATAAAGGTTCGATAACCGGTTTATATACCGTTCTGGTTGACGGAGACGACATGACAGAACCGGTAACCGACACTGCAAGAAGTATCCTTGACGGCCACGTTGTCCTGTCAAGAAGACTGGCTCATAAAAATCACTATCCTGCCGTTGATGTACTGGAAAGCATAAGCCGTGTCATGAACGATATTGCCACTAAAGAGCATAAAAAACTGGCAGCGGAAATCAGAAAAAACCTTGCCGTATACAAGGAAGCGGAAGATCTTATAAACGTCGGCGCTTATGTTAAGGGAAGCAATCCCGAGATTGACAGGGCAATTTCTGTTATCGGCAATATAAATGCTTTTCTTACCCAAAGCGTGACAGAAAAGTATGAGTTTGAAGAAACACTTGAATTAATGAGAAAAGCGCTGGAGGTTGACCAATAATGGCACGGTTCAGTTTCAGGCTTCAGACTTTTCTTAATCTGAAAGAAATGATGGAGAAGAATACTAAAAATGAACTGGGGATTGCTGTTCAGAAGTACCAGTACCAGATGTCGGTACTTTCGGGGATCAGGCAGGAAATCAACGATCAGCAGGAAGAGTTCAGGAAGGAAGGAACATCGGTAACCACGCCGTTAAAACTGAAACAGCGGATGGATTACATCAAGGCTGTGCAGGTGAAGGAAAAGGTGCAGGTTGACATAGTTAATGAAGAAAAAAGAAATGTCGATAAAATAAGAAAATGATTAATTGAAACAATGAAAGAAAAAAAGATTCTTGAAAAGCTCAGGGAAAGGCAATTAGTTGAGTTCAAAAAAGAACAGGAGAAAAAACAGCAGCTGATTGTGGAAGAAATTGTCAGCTTCAATGAAACTGTAACACCACACAATAAGGCATAGGGGATATAAGATGGCTCAGAATGTAAAAGTATTAACACCGCAAATGAAAAAAGGCGGAAAAAAAGATGCAAAATCGGTGATACTGGACGGGTTACTGACAATTCTTGTGTCAATAATTATAGTTCTTATTATTTTCGGAGGAGCTTTTTACTATCTCCTGAAAAATGACATAGGAGGGCTCGGGGAATATTTCAGACCGGGCATAGAAAGGATACCTGTACTGAAACATGCTCTTCCGCCCCTTCCGGAAACCGAAGATCCTTATGATCCAAAACATCTTACTCAGCAGGAACTTCTTGAAAAATACAGCGAGCTGCGCAGTGAGAACAGGGAACTGAAAGAACAGCTGGAGTCAGCCAGCAGGCGTATAGCAGAGCTTGAGAGTGAGAAGCAAAAGTGGGAGTCCATGGCTGAAGAGGCCCGGCAAATACTTGAGAAAAATGAAGGTACTTCGAGACAGATTCTTGAACAGATTGAACAGCTTGAAAATGACAAACGGGAACTGGACAGGATTATAGCCATGGGAAACCCGGAAGCTTTTGCAAGGTACTTTGAAAGAATTAACCCCGAAAATGCCCAGGAACTTTACAGGGAAGTTGTTGAAATACAGGCTGCAAAAGAGAATTATAAAAACCTCGCCGTTACATATACCGAAATGGAGCCTGCAAATGCGGCAGCCATTTTAACAGAGCTCGGGAAAACAGATATGGATCTTGTTGTAAATATTATCGAAGCCATGAAAAACGATGTTAAGGCAGAAATCATTGAAAACATGAACCCGGCGTTTGCTGCCGAACTTATGAAAAGCATAGCCGGCATAAAACTTTCAAATTAAGCCCATATACGCTTATTGCGTTTTATGAGGATAATAAAAAACCGGAAAGGAGGTGAGGGAAAATGGTGCTGGTAAACGGTCTTTCACATGTTTCTGTCGGTACCCGGCAGAATGAAGTAAAATCAACAGGGGAAAAAACAAACCAGGGAGACAGTTTTTATGCTTTTCTGAGTAAGAGCATGTTAAGCGGTGAATCAGTCCGAACAGCAGGAAAGGAAAGGTTTTTTCCTCCGGCTTCGTCGGGTTACCGGCATGATATAAGAAATGACTCCGTTTCAAGCAGCGACCGGATGTATAAAGAAGTACCGAAGGATTCTGACAGTGTCACGGATATCCCGGCTCAGGATGATGGCAGTCCCCAAAAGAAACGGGAAAATCTTTTGTACCTTATTGACGAAGTAATTGCAGTTCTCAGGCAGCTTGCGATGTTACTGCAAAAACCTGAAACCTCTGAAGAATCCGGCGCAGGTATTTCCTTACCGGATGAGATTAAAGCCGCTCTGAGCGATATAATTAACGGTCTGACCGGGATGACGGACTTAACCGGTGGCAATGTTAAAGAACTTGTACAGGATTTATCAGTGAAAATGCAGCAGGTATTTGAGGACGGTTCTTTCTTCGTTTCGGCCGAAACCGGTATTTCAGAGGGAAACGGTCAGCCCGGCGAGCTTATTGCAAAAATGCTTAGTGAAGCAGAAAACTTAAAGGCTGTGCTTGTTTCGGATGAAGCCGGCGGAAATATATATACCGAAACAGGGGAAGAAAACAATGTCTGGACGGATGACGGAAACTTGCTTAAGCAGCGGACGGAAATCAACGGATCAGACCAGGAGAACAGTGCAGGAATTAAGACTGATGACAATGTTGAGGAGAACTGCGAAGATGAAAGAAAAGTGTCTTCGGATACAGAGAACGGTATTACCGGTAAATCCGGTTCAGGTATGGTTAATCTCCGGGATGATTTCAGAAGGGTTACCGACAGCAGAGTCGCTCAGAATGAGCAGGTTAATGAATCCGGACATGTGGTTCCTGAAAAATTAAGCGTTACCGAAAAGACCGACATATTGCGCCAGGTTGCTGAAAAAGTTCAGGTACTGACCGACAGTGAACGTTCCGAGATGATTATACAGTTAAAACCTGAAAGTCTCGGAAGAATTCAACTGCAGGTTATCCACGAGCGTGGTGAGATTGTTGCAAAATTCCTGGCCGAAAATGAACAGGTTAAATCAATCCTTGAAAACAACATGCAGTTCCTAAGGGATGCGCTGGAAAAAAGCGGAGTCGATATACAGAGCCTGTCGGTATCGGTAGGGCATCAAAACCGCGGCGAAAACCGGAACGATTACGAAAGCAGGTATCCTCAGAACGGTCTTCATCGGAACTATTATGAAGAACTGCCAGAAATGGCTGATATAAGTCACACTTACCGATATACCGGCATTACGGATGATTCGTACGGATTCACGGGTTCCGAAATTAACCTCATTGCTTAGGGAGGGATATTATGTCTGAAATCAGCTCAGTACGGCAGATGACAATTGAAGAAATTATAAATTCGGGCAGCAGTTCCACCCGTGAAGTATCAAACGAACTGGGAAAGGATGCTTTTATGAAACTTCTGATTACCCAGCTTCAGTACCAGAATCCGCTGGAGCCGATGGATGACCAGGACTTCATAGCCCAGATAGCCCAGTTCAGTGCCCTGGAACAGATGCAGAACCTGAACCACTCATTTTCCTATTCAATGGGGTTCTCACTGCTCGGCAAGTATATTTCTGCAGCGGTAACAGATGAAAATACGGGGAAAATCCGGTATGTAACCGGAGAAGTGGAATCCGTATACTCTCAGTCCGGCAAGATTTACCTTGTGGTGGACGGCTATGACGTACCGCTGGACAGCATAAGCCATGTTTCCGAAAAACCGGCCGATTACAGCAGAATGGAAATTGAAAAGTACAACAGCCTTATTGGTATGCTCAGTACAGTAAATACAACACTCATTAATGGTGATAATCCGTACAGGCTGGAAGGAATTGTCGCAAAAATCGAAAAAGGATCGGACGGCATTTATATGACACTCGACGAGGTAATACTGAGTGTTACGGATATCGACAGGGGAGCCTTTGAAAGTGAAGAAGCATACATAAAGGGAATGAAGGGCCAGTTTGTTTCTTTCACGGCCAAAGATGCTGAAACCGGACAGAAAATCAAACTGGAAGGAATTCTGAGAGATGGCGTCAGGGACGAAGAAATGGGCTGTTACCATGTAATACTGGATAATGTCAAGGTTCCGCTGGAGGATATTGTATCCACACAGAAGGTGGATTTGGTCTCGCCCGAACAGCAGCTTCTGAAAAATATTCTTGATACCCTGAGATCAGTTGAATCAAAGCTGTCAAAGGAATTGCCCGAAGCGGTGGAAAACGGTGAAGGAAGCGAAATTCCGGAAGAAACGGGCGACAACACTGAGGAAAACGAGATTCCGGAAGATACAGGCGAAACAGGGGGCGGAGGTCAATGATTTTCAACAGCAGACCTGTTCAGGGTATACCTTACCTGACACCCGCGGGTGAAATACAGAAAAGGCAGAATTTACAGACCGCAGGAACTTTCCGGGACATTCTTAATGAACAGCTTAAAAATGATGTTAAGATATCGAAGCATGCACAAATGCGCATGCAGATGAGGAATGTAAATCTTACCGAGGCACAGCGGGAAAAACTTGCAAAAGCAATTGACAAGGCTGATGCCAAAGGTATCAGGGACACTTTGATTGTAATGGACAGGATGGCATTTGTGGTAAACGTTAAGAACAGAACGGTAATAACGGCATTAAGCAGCAGTGAAATGAAGGAAAATGTATTTACAAACATTGACGGAGCCGTATTTACCGACTGAATCAAGTTTAAATTAACATTTATCTGCAGAAAAGCCGATATATTGAATAAAGGTTTTTTCAGCCGGACCCGCTCGGGAGGCTGACCGTTTTGGAATGACAGAAGAAACGGAAACCTTGGGAGGGGATTTATATGATGCGTTCGATGTTTTCAAGCGTTTCAGGCTTGAGATCACATCAGACCAAAATGGACGTAATCGGAAATAATATAGCCAACGTCAATACTGTTGGATTTAAAGCAAGTCGTGTTACTTTTGCCGAAATATTTGCGCAAACCGTGGCCGGAGCAGGAGCTCCTGACCCGTATACAGGACGGGGGGGAACCAATCCGGTTCAGATAGGTCTCGGAATGAATGTAAATTCAATTGACACACTGATGACCCGAGGCAGCCTGCAGCGTACCGATAATCCTACCGACCTGTCAATTGAAGGCGAAGGATTCTTTATTGTGCGCAACGGATATGAAGGTACAAACATGTTCACCCGTGCAGGCAATTTCACCATTGACAGGCTTGGAAACCTTGTTACTGCCCAGGGATTGAATGTCCTCGGATGGCAGAAATATACTGTTGATGATGACGGAAACTATGTTTTTGACACCCAGGAGGAGTTGAAGCCGCTTAATCTTTATGAAGATGAATACAATATGAACAAGCGCATACTGGCTGCCAGGTCAACAAGCAGGGCAATTCTCGCAGGTAACCTGGATGCCACAAAAGCTCCTGCAGGGAACAACTTTGACCAGCCACCCGATGTAACCGGGGTTGATCCTCATTTTATAGTTCCTATGACGGTGTATGACGACCTGGGCAATGAATACAAACTGAACATAAACTTCTGGAAAAATGCCGTGGGTTCAGCTGATATTGATGGTGACGGTGAAGATGATATCGTAACCACATGGTTTTATACCGTTACCCCAGCCGGTTCGGATGATCCGCTGGAAGATGCATCAGGTCTTCTGATGTTCGACAGCAAAGGTAAAATAGTAACAAATTATTCCGGTACAGGTGGGGAAACCTTTGATGTAAAACCTACGATCGAACTTACTCCGGGTGCAGATGTAGGAGCAGATACATTCAGATTCGAGCTTAATTTTGAAAAACTTACGATGTATGCCAGCGACAGCTCGGTAAAACCTACCCAGGTTGACGGTTATCCGCCCGGAACACTGGAATATTTCAGCATAGGTACGGACGGTGTAATTACAGGCGTCTACAGCAACGGAAGACAGCAGCCGCTGGGTATGGTAGCCCTTGCAGTTTTCGACAACCCTGCCGGACTGCAGAAGGCAGGAAACAATCTTTTCCTTCCGACAACCAACTCCGGGGAGTTCATAAGAGCATACAAACCGGGTACCGAAGGTGCCGGAAGCCTTAATCCGGGAACTCTGGAAATGTCAAATGTGGACCTTGCCCAGCAGTTTACCGAAATGATTATAACACAGCGCGGTTTCCAGGCAAACAGCAGGGTAATAACAGCGTCGGATGAGATACTTCAGGAACTGGCCAACATGAAGAGGTAATCATTATTATGGTGCAGATGACGGAAACCGGTGAGGTTTGCCGGTTTCCGCTGCAGTCCTGACAGATTTTGAACCGGGCCGGTGATAATTATGATAGAAGTTACCCGACTGAACAATAAGCTGTTTGTTCTGAACTGTGAATGGATAGAAACGGTTGAATCAACACCTGATACCGTTATAACACTGACAAACGGCAAAAGGTATGTTGTTGCTGAAACGGTTGAAGAGGTTGTTCAGAAAGTGATAGAATATAAACGGAAAATTATGTCTTGCGACATAAAGTAATTTTATGAGGGGTGTACCGATTGGAAAGGAAGGGCATATATACCGTTTTACTGTCGATAATTGCGGTTTTGTCTCTGGCATTGGCAGTGCTTATAATTTTTTTGTTTATATCATACCCTAGCATGAAAGGTGAAAAAGCTGCCATAGTAGATTCCGAGATCAGTGAACGGGTTGTTCCCGATAACGAACTGGCAGAGTATAAACTGTTCAACGGAGAAGAGAAGATATTCGCATTGAAATATGAAGCCGATTATCCTGATTCAATTGCGCTGGTTTCTGTTTCAATAAAATGCGATGTTGGAGAAAAGCGTAAAAATGAAGAAAAAATAAACAACCTGATATCATTGTATACAAGCGAGCTTGAACAGGCGGTGGGTGATTATTTCGCAAACATGACGTATTCCGAGGCAAAGGATATTGATACTCGTTACAAGGCCCGCGATGATCTCCTTGAGATTTTCAACAATATACTGAATGAAAACAAGCAGACAAAACAAAAGATAGTCTATAAGGTTACGCTGAATATACTTCCGCAGTAATCCGTTTTAACAAATGATAAAGGGGGTAGCAATTTGGGGGACATATTATCCCAAACCGAAATAGATGATTTACTGGCACAGCTTATTGCAGGCGAAATAAATGCCAATGAACTCAAATCAGGCAAGAACGAAAAGAAAATAAAGAAGCATGACTTTAAGAGGCCAAGCAAATTTGCAAAGGATCATCTGCGTACCCTGCAGATCATTCAGGAGAACTATGCCAGGCTGGTAACCAATTTCCTCTCAGGCTATTTAAGGACATTGGTTCAGATAGATGTAATATCAATGGAAGCCGTACAGTTTTCGGAATTCACGAATTCAATAGCAAATCCGGCCATACTGGCAATTATAAATTTCAGTCCGCTGCCCGGAAGTATAATTCTGGATCTGTCACCAGCGCTTGCCTATGCCCTGATAGAAAGAATGCTTGGCGGGAAGGGCGGCGGCAAAATAGAGAAAATACGCAGCTTTACCGAAATAGAAATTGCCATACTTATGCGGATTATATCGCAAATGCTCACATATATGCGTGAACCATGGGAAAATGTCGTAACAGTCAAGCCTACCCTTAATACCATTGAAACCAACGCCCAGTTCGTTCAGATAATAAATCCTACAGAGATGGTTGCTCTTGCGACATTCCATGTAAAAGTCGGTGAAGTTGAAGGGTTTATGAACCTTTGTATACCGCATATGGTACTTGAACCCGTTATGGACAAGCTTAGTACGAAAATATGGTTTTCAATGATAGAAAAAGAGGCAGATGATGAAACGAAACTGACCATTGAGCAAAAGGTGGCTGAAACACTGATTCCCATAACGGCGGTACTTGGCAGAGCAAATCTTTCGGTAGCTGAATTTCTGGAGTTGCAGCCAGGGGATGTTATACAGCTGGATACACCTGTGGATGGAGATATACAGGTTATGGTGGGATCATTACACAAATTTAGCGGCAAACCCGGGGTTAAAAACAAAAAGGTTGCGGTTAAGGTAACCGGGATTGTCAGAAGGGAGGACGAATAAATGGGAGACATGCTTTCCCAGGCTGAAATTGATGCGTTATTGAGCGGAACATTGAATCTGGGTGAGGATATAGGTAACGACAATACCGGAGAGAAAGTTCTTACTTCCGAAGAAATTGATGCACTGGGTGAAATCGGAAACATCAGCATGGGAACCTCGGCTACAACGCTGTATATGCTGCTGGGACACAAGGTTACTATTACAACCCCGAAAGTATCCGTTAAGACATGGGAAGAACTTTCAAAGCAGTATCCTGAGCCATATGTTGCAGTAAAAATAAAATATACTGACGGAATAATGGGAGACAATCTCCTGATTATAAAACTGCATGATGTGAGAATTATCACAGATCTGATGATGGGTGGTACCGGTCAGGTTGACGACAGTGTGGAAATAACCGAACTTCACCTCAGCGCAATAAGCGAGGCAATGAATCAGATGATTGGTTCGGCTGCCACTTCTTTATCCTCGATGTTCCATAAAAGAGTGGAGATTTCACCACCCGAGTCGCTGCTGGTCCATTTTGCCGAGGATATTGAAAAAATACGTTTCGACACAAAACAGGAAGTCGTTGTGGTAGCCTTTTCACTGCAGGTAGGGAATCTGATTGACAGCTCGATGATGCAGTTGCTGCCTATAGACTTTGCAAAAGAAATGGTTGGAAACCTGATTGAAACTCAGATTGGAAGCAGCCGCGAGTTAAAACAGCCAAAAACCGAACAAACTGAAGAAACAGTGGTTTACCAGGCAAGTCAGCTGACACACCGGACAATTGAGCCGCAGCAGACTAACCAGGCGCCCCATACGGCTTACAGTGCCCCGCAGCAGGATTACCATCCGGCGCAGCCGGGCATGAAACAGCCAGTATATAACGAACCTCCGGTTAATGTCAGACCAGCTGAATTTCAGTCATTTGATTCAGGTACACAGACATTTGGTTCACAAAACATAAATCTGCTGATGGATGTACCTCTTCAGATTACTGTTGAGTTGGGAAGAACAACGAAAAAAATCAAGGAAATACTGGAATTCGGACAGGGAACCATTATAGAGCTGGACAAGCTGTCGGGTGAACCGGTGGACATACTTGTTAACGGCAAAAATATAGCAAAAGGTGAAGTAGTCGTAATTGACGAAAGTTTCGGTGTCCGCATAACAGATATAATTCATCCGTCAAAGAGGCTTTAATAATACAAAATATACATAAATATTTTTGTTTTACAGAAAAAACAAATGACTTGTTACATGTATGCAAGGAGAGGATTCAGGGTATGGCGAATATACTAATCGTGGATGATGCTGCATTTATGAGAATGATGATTAAGGATATTCTTGTGAAGAACGGTTACAATGTTGTCGGGGAAGCAGAAAATGGCTTAAGGGCGGTAGAAAAGTACAAGGAACTCTCACCCGACTTAGTCATCATGGATATTACTATGCCTGAGATGGACGGAATTCAGGCAGTAAAACAAATTAAGAAGATAAACGCTGATGCCAAGATAATCATGTGTTCTGCAATGGGTCAGCAGGCAATGGTTATAGAATCTATCCAGGCAGGAGCACGTGATTTTATTGTTAAGCCTTTCCAGGCAGACAGAGTTTTGGAGGCTGTAAAGAAAGTTGTTGGATAGGATAGAATAAAATGGCATATTCTTTGCATTTGTCAACAGCATTTTTGGCTTCGGCAAATTATGCCGGCATTACAGGCACGCCTAATCCGGTACTGGAACTGTTTGGAATTTTTGTTATTTTTTGTTGCGTGCTTTACCTTGCCTATGTTGCATCAAAGTATGTAGGCAAAAAGTTTTCGGCTGCCGGTCAGTCCAGGTATATTAAGGTGATGGACAGAGTCAGCCTGGGGCTGGACAAGCACCTGGTTCTGGTTAAGGTTGGTACCGGATATTACCTGTTCCTTTCGGGCAGGAAAGATTTTAAAATGGTGGCAAAAGTGGATATCGAAAGTGAAAATGCCGCTGAACCCGAAAAAAACGGCAATGGGAATAACGAGCCGGTTTTTGATTTCCGCGAAATTTTTGACAGGTATGCGAACAGAGACAGGAAGAAAACACTGAAAAGCAGAAAAAACAACAGTGAAGAGGATGTTGAGGAGATAAGTGAACTGAAGGAGAATATTGAAAGACTGAAGAAAATGCAGGAAAAAAGCAGCGATAAGGAAGTTTAATGTACTATGTTTGATAGAAGTAAGAAGATTATCTTTTCAATACTGGTAGTTTTTCTTCTGGTAACAGTTTTTGACTTTAATTCATATGCCCAGTCGGGCATAACTGTCTCCAGTGACGGAATAACCATCAACGTTTCTGATGATCCGGGGGCTGTTACGGACAGTATAAGATTACTGCTTTACCTGACAGTCCTTTCCATACTCCCTTCAATATTGATAATGATGACATCCTTTACAAGGATTATCGTAGTGCTTTCCTTTTTGAGAAATGCGATGGGAACACAGCAAATGCCGCCAAACCAGGTACTTATAGGTTTGGCTCTGTTTCTTACTTTTTTTATAATGTCACCTGTTATGGCCGATTTAAATGACCAGGCGCTGAGACCTTTTTCCGAAAATGAAATAACGCTGGAACAGGCAATAGACAATGCATCGGATATTATGAAGGATTTCATGCTGAACAGGGCTAAAGTACGGGAGAAGGATCTGGCTTTGTTTGCAAATATTGCGGGTATAGCAGCACCTGAAAATATCAGCGATTTACCGATGAAAGTAGTAATTCCGGCGTTTATGATCAGCGAACTGACAATAGCATTCAGGATAGGATTTATGCTGTACATACCTTTCCTTGTAATAGACATGGTAGTTGCCAGCACCCTGATGTCAATGGGTATGATGATGCTGCCGCCGGTAATGATTTCACTGCCGTTTAAAATATTGCTGTTTCTGCTTGTTGACGGATGGAATCTCGTGGTGTCAACAATTATTCAATCTTTCGGATAAAGAAGAACAGGAAGTACAGGTACGTTGTTAACGCTTTCACTGGTGGAGGTTTGTTATGGAACAGCAGGTACTGGATATAGCAAGAGATGCGGTGCTGGTTATAATCAAGCTTTGTGCTCCCCTCCTGGGGGTGGCGTTGATAGTAGGGCTTGCAGTAAGTATATTTCAGGCTACAACACAGATTCAGGAACAGACACTCTCATTTGTTCCCAAAATTCTGGCTGTTTTTCTTTCGGTATTTATATTTGGTTCATGGCTTATGACAACATTAAGGGAATTCACGTTAAGGCTTTATGAGAATATACTGAGATTCATTCAATACTGACACTTTTTTCGGTAATTTTGTTTTTTCAGGGAGTCCGGTATGGATTTTGACGTACTGCTTGATCTGTGGGATATATTTTTGCTGATATTTGTCCGCGTTACTGGTCTGTTTGTAGTTTCGCCGATTTTCGGCAGGAAAAACATACCAGTATACTATAAGATCGGTTTTTCTTTTCTTATTGCGGTTATTCTTTCCCATGTATTGCCTGTACCCGATTTAACGGAGTATTCAGGTTTATTGTCTTACCTTCTGCTGATAGCCAAGGAATTTGTAATTGGTCTTGCATTAGGCTACATATCATATCTCATAATAACATCCATATATCTTGCCGGACAGATAATTGACATGCATATCGGCTTCGGAATGGTCAACATTTTCGATCCGCTGACCAATATTCAGATACCCGTTACCGCAAACTTTTATTTTATATTTGCCACCCTGGTGATATTTGCAATCGACGGTCATCACCTTCTGATTTATACATTGTGCGACAGTTTTACTCTGCTCCCTGTAGGGAGTAAAATTGTTGCCGGACAGTCGATGCTGGATTTTACCGTAAATATTATTACCTCGGTCTTTTCGGTAGGTTTTAAAATTGCCGCACCAATAACGGCAGCCGTGCTGATAACTGATGTTGCACTGGGGATTATAGCAAAAGCAGTTCCCCAGGTTCATGTCTTTATTGTCGGACTGCCTTTAAAGATACTGGTGGGTTTTGCAGTAATGGCCGTTACAATAACCGTTTTCAGGAGCGTTGTTCATGTACTTATGGGCGGTATGCATGAAGAAATTGTAAAATTCCTCGAAGCAGTAAAGGGATGAACATGATTTCGGAATTCAGCGGTTACGGAATGAATACGACACGGTCTGGCAGAACATCAATAAGAATTAACCTGCAGTTTTTTGCAGACAGTCAGAAAACCGAGAAAGCAACCCCGAAAAGGCGGCAGGATGCCCGTGAAAAGGGCCAGGTTCTTTACAGCAGGGAGATTTCTTCGGCCCTGGTTCTGCTGTTTGTATTTCTGACAATTAAAGCACTGGGGGGCTACATTTATAACCGGATAGCCGCTTTTTTCAGGTTATGCATGAACATGTCTCTGAATTTTGACGAAGGCTCAGTCAATGAAATACTTCGTCTTGGAGGAATAATCCTGACAGAGCTTCTGAAGATCGTCGGGCCGCTTTTTGCGGTTGCGCTGGTAATCGGTGTCGGGTCAAGTTATGCCCAGGTTGGTTCCCTGTTTACGGTTGAGCCGCTGAAACCCAAACTAAGCAGAATAAGCCCGATTAACGGTATTAAAAGGATTTTCTCTCTGAGAGGCTTGACCGAGCTTATAAAATCCTTACTAAAAATAATAGCAATTGGAGTTGCCGCATGGAAAAGCATAGAAGCCGAGGCCAATAATATTGCCAGACTCATGAATCTGGATCTGTTGCCAGTATCCGGGTATATAGCGTCAACGGCCATAAATGTTGCCATTAAGATCTGTATGTGGCTGGTTGCTATAGCAATACTGGATTTCGGCTACCAATGGTGGCAGTATGAAAGAGATTTGAGAATGACGAAACAGGAAGTGAAGGAAGAATACAAGGAAACCGAGGGGAATCCTGAAACAAAACAGAGAATACGCAGCAAAATGCGTGAAATTTCCACCCGAAGAATGCTCAGCGAAGTACCGAAGGCAGATGTGGTAATAACTAACCCGACCCACTATGCAGTGGCAATCGTGTATGATGCCGATAAAGCACCCGCGCCTGTTGTTGTAGCCAAAGGCCAGGATTATATTGCCCTCCGTATAAAGGAAGTTGCCAGGGAAAACGGTGTTGAACTGGTTGAAAACAAGGAAGTTGCACAGGCTTTATACAAATCCGTGGAAGTAGGTCAGCAGATACCGCCTGAACTATATCAGGCCGTGGCAGAAATTCTTGCGTTTGTTTACAGGCTTAAAGGAAAAGTTCCTGCCCAGGCATAATAACATTTCATTTATATAACATGTCTTTCTCGGTCAGGTAAACAGGATCATTAACAATTTCCCGCCATTTGAACAAAAGTCTGCGATTTTATGATATTCTATTGCATGGAACCAGTCATGTTTATGCTTCATGAAAGGATTTCCGAAAACAGAAAACTGACAATTTTTTGAACCTGAACAGAGGGAGAATACTGATGAAAATATTGCTTGTGGCAATAAATTCGCAGTTTGTTCATTCAAATCCGTCAATACTGTATTTAAAGGCTGCATGCAGTGAAATCGGGAATATGGAAACCGTTGAATTTACGGTTAACGAACCGATAAACCGGATTTATTCGGGAATAGTATCCGAAAAGCCTGACGTAGTAGGCTTTTCATGCTATATCTGGAATATTGAACTGGTTTTAAAGCTCTGTGATGATCTGAAAAAGGCTCTGCCGAATATTGTTATAATTGCAGGAGGTCCTGAAGTCAGCTTTGAAGACGGAGGCTTGCTGAAAGACAGCAATAACGTTGACTATATTATATCGGGAGAAGGGGAAGAAAAGCTGCCGTATCTCCTGTCACTGCTGAAAAACGGAAAAAAGCCGGATGAAAAGGAAATACAATGGCTCAGAAGTTATTCCGAAATCAGCGATCTCACAAAACTTCCCTTACCTTACAAACTGATAAAAAAAGGTTCATTAAGCAACAGGATAGCATATGTTGAAGCTTCAAGGGGATGTCCGTTCAGGTGCGCTTACTGTATATCATCGGTAACAAGAGGCGTGCGTTATTTTCCGCTGGAAAAGGTGTATGAAGCAATTGATATTCTGTCTGAAAGCGGTTCAGATGTTATCAAGTTTGTTGACAGGACATTCAACTGCCATGAAGAAAGGGCCCTGGCAATCTGGGAGTATATCCTTAATTACCGAAACAGGGGTCTGGTTTTTCATTTTGAAATTGATCCCGGCCTTTTAACCGATGCAATGCTGGATTGTCTCCGAAAAATGCCTGATGGTTTGGTCCAGGTTGAGGCAGGTATTCAGTCGGTATACGAAAAAACATTGTACGCCGTTCAGAGACCCGATCATACGGAAAAGGCGTTTGGAAACCTTTCCAGGCTTATATCTTTCGGGAATATACATGTACATGTTGATTTAATTGCCGGGCTGCCTTTCGAAAGCTATGACGACTTCAGGCATTCATTCAGCCGGGTATACTCGTTATTTGCTCAGCATTTCCAGCTGGGTTTTCTGAAACTTCTCAGGGGTTCCAGGCTGAAGCAGGATGCCGGACAGCACGGATATATTTACAGGAATTATCCGCCTTACGAAATAATAAGCAATAAGTGGATTTCGCCTTTTGAAATTCTGAGGCTCAAAGATATTGAAGCATGCCTGGAGCTTTTCTATAATTCGGGAAGGTTCATGCTTACAATGAGAATCCTGTATGATTTGCTGGGAGATCCTTTTACATTTTATGAAAAACTGGCTTCATATATGAGGCAGAAAGGATACCTGGACAGGCCGGTTAAAGCTTTTGATCTCTACGGTATTCTGTATAGCTATGTAAAACAGGAGTATTCCTTTATTACCCATGATATAACCGAAAGCCTGAGATACGATTATTTAAGTTCCATGAAAAACCCATCCCTTCCTGCGTTTCTGCAGAAACAGGAGTACAGTTCAAAAAAGGAAAAACAGATGCTCATAAACAAATACAGGGATAAGCTGCAAAACACACTTCCGCGGATTCGGTACAAATCCCTGGATGAGATATGGAACCAGGTTTATATTTCGGAATTCAGGTTTGAATATAAGCCGGAATTTCGGCCTGACGGGATTATGGTTTTTGATTTCGGAGATATTTCTCCGGTTACCGGTCTGGCCAAATCCTACCCTCTCAAGGAAGTATAACACCATTGAGTATACCCCGGAACTTACCCTGACATGGTCTGCTGAAGATGCAAATAAAAATTCTGTGTGGTATAATATAGAATGATGTTTAGTTACGTAACAAATGCGTTATAAATAGTTAGAAAGCTGCATACTTATCGGAATATTTGGCGTATTATATATTGCAAAGTTCATGCAGTAAGATATGCTGCGGGTCACCTGAAAACAATCCTGAAAGATATGGAGATGAAGGATGAAAGCACTAAGAATTATATTGTCCTCAATTATCGGATTAACATTTTTTACCCTGTTCCTGGAGGGATTTCAAAGTTCCTTTCCTGTTGCTTTCATGGCGGGAGGTTTAACGTTTTTCGCCGGTATGCTCATGTTTGCGCCGGCTAAAAACAGGGAACAGAGAAAAAATATTAAGCCCCCGCAGAACCACAGGAAAAAAGCTGCGCCTGAGCCAGGGGATGATGAATTTGTATATGAAGGCATTACCAGGGGAGAACTGAAAAGAATCGTCCGTGAAGGCAAGGAACAGGTGCACAGGATAGAAGAAACCGGCCTTAAGATAATGAATCACACGGTAAGGGTTGATGTTCTTGAGATCTGTTCAATAGCCAATGATATTTTTGACAATTTTCTCAAGGATCCCAGAGATGTGAAGGAATCCCGCCGTTTTCTGATATATTACCTTGATACTACCGAGAGGATTGTTTCGAAGTATTACGAGCTGAGTAAAGCGACATATCTTTCCGATGAAGCCAAAAAGACTTTAAAGAACGTGGAAAGTACACTGGTACTGATTAAGGATTCTTTCAGGAATCATCTTAAAAAACTGACTGAGAATGATGTCCTGGATCTTGAAGCTGAGGTCAGGGTTCTGCAAAATACAATAAAAAGGGAAGGAATTTAAGTCATTTAATGAATTTTTTCTTTGGGAGGATGAAATATGGAAACTGCGGCAAATTCATTGACAAATACCAGGTCCCAGGCGCAGACACAGGAACTTGACGAAATGAAAATATGGCAGTCGCTTAGCCCTGAAGAGCAGCAAAAGGTAACGGAAATAAAAAATGCTATTGATATTACAGATTCCCAGGCCATATTACAATACGGTATACAGGCTCAAAGCAATATATCAAGTTTTTCAGATACCGTACTGTCGCAAATCCGGGCTAAGGACAGCGGGCGTGTCGGCGAGATACTGAACGAGTTAATGGTGAAGGTAAATGAGCTTAATGTGGACAGCCTTGGCCAGAATGAAGGACTTTTCGGAAGAATGTTCGGCGGTGTTAAATCCAAGGCCAGGAAGTTTATAGGGCAGTATGAAAAAGTAAGCGTCCATATAGACAGGATAATCAACGAACTTGAAAAAGCCAGAATGCAGCTTATGAAAGATATAGTTCTGCTGGATGGCCTGTATGAAAAAAATATTGAATATATGCGCGAGCTTGATGTATATATTCTTGCCGGTTCGCTGAAGCTTTCGGAGCTTAACGAAAAAATAATCCCGGAACTTAAGAAAAAGGCTGAAGAAAGCAATGATCCTGCGGATGCCCAGAAGGTCAAGGATATGTTAAGCCTTGCCAACCGTTTTGAGAAAAAACTGCACGATTTGAAACTAAGCAGAATGATAGCGATACAGACAGCACCGCAGATTCGCCTTATTCAAAGCAATGACCAGCTGCTGGTTGAAAAAATCCAGAGCTCCATTTTGAATACAATACCACTTTGGAAGAACCAGCTTATTATTGCAATAACCCTGTTCAGGCAGGAAAAGGCACTGAAACTTCAGAGCGAAGTAAACCGGACAACAAATGAGCTCCTGACGAAAAATTCGGAACTTCTGAAAACAAACTCCATTGAAGTGGCCAAAGAATCAGAAAAGGGAATAGTTGAGATTGAAACATTGCAGAAAGTTAACAGGGATTTGATTGAAACAATTGAAGAAACCCTCAGAATCCAGAAAGAGGGCAGGGAAAAACGGATGCAGGCTGAAGCTGAGCTTAAGAACATGGAAAACGAACTGAAGCAGAAGCTTATGGAGGTAAAGGATATGTAATTAAGTGAAAAGGGTTCAGGGAAAATGTGTTTCCCGGACCCTTTGATTTCTTTATTCTTTTTGCCTTGTTTTGTCTTTTCCGGTCAGGCAGTATAAACCGTTCTTCTCTGTAAATGATATAACAAGTTTTATCGGATAATCTCCGAATGTTATCCTTTTTTAATGAATTATATTAATTCGCCTTATATAAAATAGACATTCCTGCCGGACAAAACAGTTAAAAAAGCCGAATTTCAGAATGCAGGCATTGAGTATTCAAACCGCAGGCTCGGAGCAGTACCCGGAGATCTCGGAAATAACCCGGATAAACCGGGTGTTGAACAGTTCCGGATTATTATTAGGAGGATATGTTTCGTAAAAGGAAGGGAAGAATGCTATGGGCATTTTTTACCGGGAAAAAAACAGGCTTGTTTGGAAAATGAACGGTGAGAAGCTTGTTATTGAACCCTGGGGGCGTAACAGTCTGAGAGTGCGTTCCAGGATGATGGGCGAGATAATTGATACCGATTATGGTCTTCTTCCGGCAGAAGAGACAGATTCCCGGATTGAGATTTACGAGCATGAAGCATCCGTAACAAACGGTAAAATACGTGCCGTAATAAAGGAAGAAGGCTGGTCAGGAAACTGTCAAATCAGTTATTACAATTATAAGGGTGACCTGCTGCTGCGGGAGAGGGGGCAAAACGGAGCCCTGAACCTGACCCCGCGGAAATTCAGGCCGATTATTGGCGGGGATTTTCGTCTCACCGTTACTTTTGAAAGCAATGAGAATGAGAAATTATACGGCATGGGACAGTATCAGCAGGAATTTTTAAATATCAAGAACTGCAGTTTTGAACTCGCGCACCGGAATTCCCAGGTAAGCATTCCGTTTGTACTGTCCAGTCTTGGGTATGGCTTTTTGTGGCATAATCCTGCAATAGGGCGGGCAACCTTTGCGAAGAACATTACCGAATGGTATGCAGAGAGTACAAAACAAATGGATTACTGGATTACTGCCGGAGATACGCCCGCGGAAATTGTGGAAGCATTTGCGGAGGTTACCGGGAAGGTTCCGATGATGCCTGAATACGGCCTTGGTTTCTGGCAGAGCAAACTGAGATATTACAGCCAGGAACAGCTGCTTGGGATTGCCAGGGAATATAAACGCAGGAACCTGCCTGTTGATGTTATTGTATGTGATTTCTTTCACTGGCCCAAAATGGGAGATTTCAGATTTGACGAAGAATTTTTCCCAGACCCGAAAGCCATGGTAGAAGAACTAAAATCAATGGGGATTGAACTCATGGTTTCGGTCTGGCCTCAGATTGATCTGGAAAGTGAAAATTTTGAGGAAATGAAGCAAAAAGGGCTTCTGGTGAAACCAGAAATGGGCGTCAATATAAGCATGCTTTTCGGCGGTTACAGTAATTTCTTTGACGCTACCAACCCCGAGGCAAGAAAATATGTGTGGGAAAAGTGCAAAAAGAATTACTATGACTACGGAATCAGAATTTTCTGGCTTGATGAGGCCGAGCCTGAATACAGCGTATATGATTTTGACAATTACAGGTATTACCTTGGTCCGAATGTTCAGATCGGCAATATATACCCCCAGCTGTATTCCAGGACATTCTATGACGGTATGAAAGAAGAAGGACAGGAGAATATTGTCAACCTGGTGCGCTGTGCATGGGTAGGAAGCCAACGATACGGCGCCCTGGTATGGTCCGGGGATATTCATTCAAGTTTTGAAGACTTCAGGAAACAGATATGCGCCGGACTGCATATGGGGATATGCGGTATTCCGTGGTGGACAACCGATATTGGCGGTTTTCACGGGGGTGACCCGGAAGATGAAAGATTCAGGGAACTTCTTGTCAGGTGGTTCCAGTACGGAACATTCTGCCCGGTGATGAGACTGCATGGTGATCGCAAGCCAGCTAAAAAATTGTATCGCAGGGACGGGCGTCCGTACCTGTTTACCGGAGGAAATAATGAGGTTTGGAGTTTTGGCGGCAAAGTATTCGGGATTCTGAAAAAATACCTGAATATAAGGGAAATCATGCGTCCATACATACGTGAACTCATGAGACAGGCTCACGAAAAAGGAACACCTGTCATGCGGACCATGTTTTATGAATTCCCCCATGATGAAGAATGCTGGGAACTGAAGGATCAGTACATGTTTGGAAGTGATATTCTTGTAGCGCCCGTGGTTTATGAAAACAGTACCGGCAGGGAGGTATATCTGCCCAGGGGTGCTGTATGGACGAATTTGCATAACGGTAAAAATTACGAGGGCGGACAGTATGTTTTTGCAGACGCGCCGCTGGATGTTATACCTGCTTTTGCAAGGGACGGCAGAAAGAATGAATGGATTGGCATAATATAGAATAATTCCTGAAACGGCTTGACATTGACTGAAAATGTCATGTATAATATGGTTCAAACATAGGGAAAAAAGCGATGACCGGAACGAGTAAGCCGGAAGATCCTTACAGAGAGCAAAGGTCAGGTGGAAGCTTTGCAGGTTATTCCCGCTGAAAATCCTCCGGTAGCTTCAAGCTGAAACTTTCATGGAGTAGGCAAGACGGCAGGGGCCGTTATCCCCCGCACAAGTGACAGGCGGTTTTATGCCTGTAATTTGGGTGGTACCGCGTAGGTTATATACCTTTCGTCCCATACGGATGAAAGGTTTTTTAATTATATAAGGCTGAAACTGAAGAGTTTAGGCCTGGTTTTACTGAAAAATTTACTGGTTCAATTTTATAATAAAAATATCAGAAAAATGGAGGAATGAAAGGTGGATTACGGACAGACATTAAATTTGCCGAAAACCGATTTTCCGATGCGAGCAAATTTGCCGCAGAAAGAACCGGAAATAATGAAAAGCTGGTACGAAAACAATATTTACAAAAAACGCCTTGAAAGAAACGAAGGTCACGATAAATTCGTGCTGCACGACGGACCTCCGTACGCAAACGGGGATATCCACCTCGGAACGGCTCTGAACAAGATCCTGAAGGATATCATACTGCGCTATTTTGATATGAAAGGTTATTATACTCCGTATGTACCGGGATGGGATACACACGGGCTGCCGATAGAAAACCGGGCTATCAATGAACTTGGTTTGAACCGTCATGAGACAGATCCGGTTACATTCAGAAAAGCATGTGAAGGCTTTGCGAGAAAATACATCGATATACAGAGGGAATCCTTCAAGCGTCTCGGCGTTGTCGGGGACTGGGATAACCCGTATATAACCCTGCTTCCCGAATTTGAGGCTAAGCAGATAGAAGTGTTCGGAAAACTGGCCGAACGGGGATGTATCTACAAGGGGCTCCGTCCCGTGTACTGGTGCCCGTGCTGTGAAACAGCTCTTGCAGAGGCTGAAATTGAGTATATGGAAGACAGGACCCAGTCTATTTATGTCAAGTTTAAGTTGAAGGACGACAAGGGAAAACTAAATGGTATTGTTGACAGCCTTGAAAATACCTATGTGGTTATCTGGACAACCACCACATGGACATTGCCGGGCAACGTGGCCATATGCGTTAATCCGGATTTTGCCTATGTTGTTGTAAAAGCCGGAAATGAAAACTATATTATGGCCAGGGAACTCACCGAAAACACAATGAAGGTTGCCGGTATAGAGAATTATGAAATTATCGCGGAACTTAAAGGTTCGGAACTGGAATACATGGTTTGCCGGCATCCGTTCCTTGACAGGGATTCCCTTGTTATAACCGGCGACCACGTTACTCTTGATGCCGGTACCGGATGCGTTCATACTGCGCCGGGCCATGGCGTTGAAGACTTTGAGGTATGCAAGAAATACGAAGGCCTTGAAGTGGTTGTGCCTGTGGACGGTAAAGGCTTTCTGACAAAGGAAGCCGGACAGTTTGCAGGTCTGAAATATGACCAGGCCAACAAGGAAATCTTCAAACACCTGAAGGAAACCGGGGCATTGCTTGCAGATCAGGTTATCGTTCACCAATACCCTCATTGCTGGAGATGCAAGGATCCCATACTGTTCCGTGCAACCGAACAATGGTTTATTTCTGTCGACAGCTTTAAGGATGATACGCTTAAGGCAATAAAGGAAGTAAAATGGATCCCTGAATGGGGTGAAGAACGCATATCAAAAATGGTTGCAGAAAGAAGCGGCTGGTGCATATCCCGCCAGAGACTGTGGGGAGTGCCCATTCCCATATTCTATTGCACCGAATGCGGCAGGGAACTGATAAACAGCGAAACTATTGAAGCGGTCAAAACCCTGTTTGAAAAGGAAGGGTCGAATGCATGGTTTGAAAAGGATGCATCCGAAATACTGCCGGCACATATTAAGTGCTCATGTGGCAACGGTACCTTCCGCAAGGAAACCGACATAATGGACGTATGGTTTGATTCGGGTTCAACTCATGCTGCCGTTCTTGAAACCAATCCGCAGCTTACCTGGCCTGCTGACATGTACCTTGAGGGCAGTGACCAGCACCGCGGATGGTTCCAGTCCTCGCTGCTGACTTCAGTTGCTACAAGGGGAAGAGCCCCTTACAGGCAGGTTTTGACCCATGGCTACGTTGTTGACGGTCAGGGAAGGAAAATGTCTAAATCCCTCGGCAACGGAATAGATCCGATGGATGTAGTCAACCAGTACGGAGCCGATATCATGAGGCTTTGGGTTGCTTCTTCGGACTACAAGACCGATATACGCATATCACAGGACATTATTAAACAGCTTGCCGAAAACTACAGGAAAATACGCAATACCGCGAGGTTCATCCTTGGCAACATTTCGGACTTTGATCCTGAAACAATGATGGTACCCTACAATGAAATGGAAGAGATAGACAAGTGGGCATTGATGAGGCTTAACAGCCTGATAAGGAAGGTAGAGGATGCATTCTCGCGCTATGAATTCCACAGCTTCACCCATAACGTACACAACTTCTGTGTTACCGATATGAGCAATTTCTACCTTGACGTGCTGAAAGACAGGCTGTATGTATCGAAGGCAGATGACAAAAAGCGCAGATCGGCCCAGTCGGCGATGTATATCATTCTGGATGCACTGGTAAGGCTTCTTGCACCGATATTGGCCTTCACCAGCGAAGAAATCTGGAAATACATCCCGCACAGGAAATCCGATAATCCCGAAAGCATCCAGCTGAACAGCTGGCCCTGCGTTAACCCTGATTATGACAATGCCGAGCTTGAACAGAAATGGGATAGGCTTATTGAAATAAGGGATGCCGTATTGAAAGCACTGGAAAATGCAAGAAACGAAAAAACTATCGGTGCGTCCCTTGAAGCGGAAGTACGGTTAAAAGCATCGGGCAGTAATTATGATTTTCTTGAAGAAAATAAGGATTTACTGGCAATGATATTTATAGTATCGAATGTTGTTGTTGACAATGATCCTTCTGCCGGTGAAATTGAGATTGACGTTGTAAGGGCAGAGGGCGAAAAATGTGAGCGCTGCTGGATCTACAGTACTTCTGTAGGAAAGAGCGAAAAGTACCCGACTCTGTGCAGCCGATGCGCTGAAGTATTGGGATAACGGTAACAACAGCATTCAGACCGGGGTGGGGGATACTCACCCCGGTTTGCAGGTTTACCGTGCAGACTTTTAAAAGGAGTGTGCGTCATGAATACAGAAGCATTGGTCAGACAGCTGTGCGAAATAAACGCGCCGGTTGGATACGAGAATCTGGCGGCAGAGAAACTAAAGTCCCTTTTTGAGCCATTGTGCGATAAAGCCCATGTTGACACGTTTTTTAACGTAATAGGATTTAAAAAGGGTATATCTGAAAATCCGGGAAAAATAATCATTACCGCACATTACGATCAGATCGGGATGATTGTATCAGGTTTTGAAAAAGGCGGGTTTTTAAGGATTTCCAGTCTTGGCGGGGTTGATACCAAAGCGCTGCTCGCCCGTGAAGTAACAATTCACGGGAAGGAAGAGGTTTATGGCGTAATTGGTGCAAAGCCGCCCCATTTGTTAAAGGAAAGCGAAACAAACAAAAATGCGGATATAAATGATTTGTTTGTTGATACAGGATACCCGGATGATGTTTTAAAGAAAAAGGTGTCGATAGGTGATCCTGTAACGGTTATTGCGCCGGTTACAATGCTGAAAAACGGATGTATTGCAGGTAAAAGCCTTGACAACCGTGCCGGTGTGGCTGCACTGGTTTTAATACTCAGGGAACTGCAGAATGTGAAGCATCCAAACGACATATATGTAATAGCAACGGTGCAGGAAGAAACACATCTTCTTGGAGCGGTAACATCATCATATTCGCTGGAACCTGATTTGGCCGTTGTTATTGATGTATGTCACGGTGATATGCCTGAAGCCGACAGGGCCCAGTGTTTTCCTCTGAACAAGGGTGTGCCTGTTTCCATAGGCCCGGCATTTCACAGCGAATATACAAATGATTTGCTTGAAACAGCGAAAAGAGAACGAATACCTGTACAGCGCTGCATAGAACCGGGGAATCCCGGAACCGAAGCATGGGCCATTCAGGTATCACGTACCGGGGTTCCTGTGGTTGAAGTAGGAATACCTTTAAGATACATGCATACAACATCTGAACTGATATCACTGCAGGATGTGGAAAATGCAGCCATGCTCGTTGCAAGATATGTTTCAGGCGATATAGTCAGAAAAGTTGAAGGTTTTATCTAGAAAGACAGCTTGTTTGCAGCCTTATACAGGCTCTGGAGGGAGATTTTGATATGGTACGGAAACTGGCCGAGCTTACGAAAATAGACGGCATATCCGGAAACGAACAGGGCGTGCGTGAGTTTATCATACAGAACCTTGCAGATAAATCCCTGAAATTTTATAACGACAGCATCGGAAACCTGATTGTAAAGGGTAAAAGCGTCGGAACAAGCAGTTTAAAGGTAATGGTTGCTGCTCATATGGACGAAGTGGGATTTATGGTGAATTATATAACAGACGACGGTAAACTCAAGTTTTCCCCGGTGGGAGGAATTGACAGCCGTATACTTATAGGGCAGCATGTGCGCGTAGGCAGGAACAAAATACCCGGTGTTATCGGATACAAATCAATACATTTGCAGGACAAAAGCGAAAGGAAAAGCGCCGTTAAGATTAAAAACCTTTATATAGACATTGCTGCAAAGGATAAGGAAAATGCGCTGGAAATGGTAAATACCGGCGACTATGTTGCATTTGCGTCGGAACCCGTGTTCTTCGGGGAAAACAGGATAAAAGCAAAGGCACTGGACGACAGGGCGGGCTGTGCTGTTCTGATGGAGCTCCTGGAAGAGGTTTGGCCGTTTGAATTTTATGCCTGCTTTACCGTGCAGGAGGAGGTAGGCCTGAGAGGAGCCCTTGTTGCAGCCAACAGGCTGAAACCGGACATTGGTATTGTGCTTGAGGGAACCACCTGTGCTGACGTACCGAAGGTAAAGGAACATGAAGTATCGACGGTTATGGGGAAAGGTCCGTCGCTAAGTTTTGCAGACAGGACTTCCCTGGCTGACAGGGAGCTTCTTGAGCACTTTTTCAGGACCGCTGAAAAGGAGAAGATTCCATACCAGTGGAAAACAACTGTATCCGGGGGAAACGACGCAGGAAGGATACAGACTTCGGGTACAGGGGTAAAAACTCTGGTTGTATCGGTTCCATGCCGTTATATTCATTCTCCTGTTTCGGTATTGGATTTGAATGATCTTGAAAATATGCTGAAACTGGTAAGCAGAGGTTTGCATACATTACCCGGGGCATTGGGGAGGTAGGATTCATATGATAGCTTTACTGAGAGAACTTACAGCAGCTTACGGTCCTTCAGGTAGGGAAGAAGAAATTAGAAATGTAATCAGGGATAAAATATCACCATGGGTGGATGAAATTTATACTGACACTCTTGGAAACCTTATTGCCGTAAAAAAAGGTCCGGAAAATGGCAAAAGAATAATGCTGGCCGCCCATATGGACGAAATAGGACTAGTTGCTTCATATGTTGATGAAAAGGGCTTTATCCGAATTTCGAACATAGGAGGAATAAATCCGTATGTGGCTGTCGGCCAGAGGGTTACATTCCATAACGGCATAACGGGATGTGTATGCTATGAAGAAAACATAACCGATTTTAAAGATTTGAAACTGGACAGAATGTATATTGACATTGGAACAAGCGACAGGGGAATTACGCTGGATTGCATTAAACCGGGTGATATGGCCGTTTTCTCCGGTGAAGCCATAGAACAGAACGGAAGGTTTATTTCAAAAGCTCTTGATGACCGGATTGGCTGTTTAATCCTGATCAAACTTGCAGAAATGATTAAGGACTGCCCAAATGAAGTAATTTTCGTTTTTACAGTCCAGGAAGAAGTAGGCCTTCGCGGAGCAGGACCTGCCGCTTTTTCAGTTAAACCTGATATTGCGGTTGCAGTGGATGTTACAAACACGGGTGACACGCCTGAATGTAAACCGCTGGCAATTGAACTCGGAAAAGGTCCGGCAGTGATGATAAAAGACTACAGAACCATTTCCCATCCAAAAGTAAAGAATGCTTTAATCGAGTGTGCTGAAAAGAATAAAATCCCGTATCAGCTTGAGGTTATGAGCGTAGGCGGTAATGATGCCGGCTCGATTCATACCACTGGAGGAGGAATTCCATCGGGAGCTGTCTCAATTCCATGCAGATACCTGCACAGGCCGTGCGAAATGGTTGAAAAAAGCGATGTAACAAACGCGATTAAACTCCTGAAAACGTTTGTTATGAATCCTGAGTATAGATCTTAATAATTATCCTATGTTACTCTCTGCCAAAACCTGTTTGTTCATGTAAAACCAAGGTTTACGGTTTTGCGCTGTTTCGGACAGAAACAGCTGTAAGCATCAGGGCCTTCATAGCCATATTATGAAGTACCGGTGTAAATGAAGAAACTGCAAACAGGGCGGGGAGTATTTCATTAAGCAGGGGGTCATTTCAGGATATGAATGCAAAAAGTAAAGAACTGCTTTATTCCCTGTTACTGCTGCTTGCTGCGGTAATCTGGGGTTTTGCTTTTGTTGTTCAGAGCTATGCAATGGAAACAATTGGGCCCATAAGTTTCAACAGCATCAGGTGGTTAATCGGTTCACTGTCGGTATTACCGTTATGTGCGGTAGTTAACCGAAAAAACAGGGATAAAATAAATGAAGAAGAAAGAAAGAAAATAAGAAAATATACACTGGCAGGGGGTTGTTTGAGCGGGGTATTTCTGTTTGCTGCAAGCAATGCACAGCAGATAGGGCTTGTGGAAACGCCGCCGGGCAAAGCGGGCTTTATTACTGCCCTTTATATTGTTATTGTGCCGGTTTTGGGACTTATAAGCAAAAATATACCCGGAATCAAGATATGGTTAAGCGTAATACTTGCTACGGCGGGATTGTATCTTATGTGTGTTACAAGCCAGCTTACCATAGAAAGAAGCGATATTTGGGTTATTATCTGTGCTTTCTGCTATGCCCTTCAGATAGTAACGATTGAAAGATTTGCAGGAAGTGCTGACCCTTTAAAGCTTGCATTTGTACAGTTTCTTGTATGCGGAATGCTGGGTGTTCCCCTCATGTTTATTTTTGAGCACCCTACCGCTGCGGCATTCCGTGAGTCTCTGATTTTAATCCTGTACATGGGTATATTTTCCTCCGGCGTGGCTTTTACACTGCAGGTGGTCGCCCAAAGGAGGGTAAAACCCACCGTCGCATCGCTGCTTATGAGCATGGAATCAGTATTTTCGGTGCTTTTCAGCTGGCTTGTTCTGAATCAGACTCTCAGCTTAAGGGAATATGCGGGAGTTATTCTCATGACGGTGGCAATAGTACTTGCACAGATATAATCCTGTATTTTTCAGTTTTTTAAATATCCTGAAAAAAACGGTGCGATTTTACATAACTGTGATTTTTATGCAATTGAAATCGTAAGTTTGCATTAACCTGTTTGCGGAAGCGGACAGGTTGTTTTTATGTCGAAACATGTTAAAAGTTGTGTTGGCAGTATAAATATAGAGTGCAAGTATTTATATCCTAATTATAATTATAATATTTCCGTTGCATAATAATTATGTATCTGTGAAAAGAAAAAAGGAGGTTGATTATGAGCATTTTAGACAATGTTTTTGAAGCAGATACAAAAAAGAACAAGAATAAACAGCTGAACGGGCAAAATACAGCCAAAAAAGCAGGAAACAAAATCAGGGAATTTAAGGAGGAATTTTCTGAAACCATAAGTGAATATGATTTTCAGCCATACAGAGAAAACGGAGTAATTTTAAACAGGATATCGGATCATACCGTTACTGTCAAATATGACGGATTACTTGCAAAATGCGGGGCAGATGACGTATATACCGTGGTCGGATTCGGCAGCAACAGTAACTGGCAAAACATACAGACAATTCGTATGAACAGGGTTGGAAACACATTCCAGGCCGATATACCGACAGTACCCGGAGCCAACATAAACATTGCATTCAAGGACAGCGCAAACAACTGGGATAACAACAGCGGTAAAAACTATACTTTTGTACAGTAATTAATGCTTACTGAATACGACAGTCGAGCCTGAAAGCAAGTGCATCAGTTTGATGCACTTTATTTATGATTTTCATCTACAAATTCTTTCTCGATTTCAACACTCATTTCGGATGGTATCGGCACTTTTGTTTCGGGCAGTTCCTGATGTACTTCAGCTATTGCAAGTGTACGCCATTCCTTCAGCTTGTCGGGATCAAGTTTTTTACGTTTCCCTGTCATATACATTCACCTCACAGACTATGTATATTAAATCTACATACTGTTCATATAACTATAATATATATTTACCAGGGTTGATGTTAATTAAACATTTGTTTTTATTGATTCAGTAATTTCATGAACTCATACAGATTCGAAACAGGTTCATTGCAGGTAAAGTTTTCACATACATATGCCAGTGTTTTTCCTTCCTGTCCATCATACATTTCTATTTCCGGTATAACATCTGTCAGCTGCTTGTATTGCTTTCGATACAAAATTACTTCTGTAAACGGACGAAAGTGATCATTTACCGCCTTGATGAACGGCAAATACATGCTTTCGGGTTCATCGGATACAATGACTATTCTCTGATCAGCCTGAAGGTAGCCCAGGAATGAAGCAAGCATGAATACATATCCCAGGGGATTCATCGAAACTTCGTAACTGAAGGCACTGATCTGATTCTCATAGCTGTCTGAAAAACCTGAATTCCCCGTTATGCGCGAAAGTTTCAAAAGGTTCATTGCCATTACCGAATTTCCGGACGGCATTGCTCCGTCGTATGCATCCTTGGGCCTGGCAATAAGTTTTTCAGCATCGTCTCCGTAAAAGAAAAATCCGCCTTTTTCAGTATCCAGAAAAAGCCTGTTTATTTCATCGTTTATTGCAACAGCGTCAGCCAAATATTCGGGTTCAAAGGTTGACTGGTACAGTTCAATAAATGCCCACTGCAGATAGGCATAGTCATCAAGAAATGCGGGGATGTCTGCACTACCGTCCCTGTAACGGGCAAGAAGCCGGCCGTCTTCGCGTAACAGTCTGGATTTAATAAATGATACCGCTCTTTTTGCCGTATTTATCAGGTTTTTGTCCTTCAGAATTCTGCCTCCGATGGCAAATGAGGCTGCCATTAGCGCATTCCAGGACGTAAGAATCTTATCGTCCCTAAAAGGCCGTGTTCTTTTTTCCCTTGCATCAAACAGCCTTTTCCGGCATTGTTCAATGAAATTTTCGTCTGTTTCTTCGGTATTAATAAGGTTTGGAATATTTCTGCCTTCAAAGTTTCCCGACGGTGTAATGTCGAACATGCTGCAAAAACGTTTCCCGTCTTCTTCACCCAATACGGACATTATTTCTTCATATTTCCACAGATAAAAAAGGCCTTCGATTCCTTCAGAATCCGCGTCTTCGGCTGAATAAAAAGCCCCTTCGGGTGAAGTCATATCCCGTTCAATATACCTGAATATTTCCTTTGCAATTCGGGCATATTTATCCTTTTTTGTTGCCTGGTACGCTTCGGCATATGCCATTGCCAGCAGTGCATTGTCATAAAGCATTTTTTCAAAATGCGGTACAAGCCATTTTCTGTCCGTGGAATAGCGGCAGAATCCGAATCCGATATGATCATAGATTCCGCCCCGGTACATGGAATCAAGGGTTTTTTCAACCATTCCCAGCGCTTTATTCTCTTTTTTTGTGTACCAGTACCTGAGCAGAAAAAGCAGATTATGCGGAGCGGGAAATTTCGGGGCATTTCCAAAGCCGCCGTAAATCGGGTCAAAGGAACGTTCAAGAAGTTTATAGGCATCATCAACTGCTTTTTCACTTAATACCTCGTTCGGGTAATCCTCGGTTTCGGAATAAACGGTATTTACAACCTGGCTGCTGATATTCTCCAGGTTGTCCCTGTTTTCAACCCATGCTTTTTGCACGCTTTTAAGTATAGTCAGAAGGCCGGGCATACCATGCCGGTCATTTTTGGGGAAATATGTGCCTGCAAAAAAGGGTTTTTTGTCAGGTGTCATTATTACCGTAAGTGGCCATCCGCCATGACCGGTCATTGCCTGGCAGAAGGTCATATAAATGTGGTCAATGTCCGGTCTTTCCTCCCGGTCAACCTTGATCGCAACGAAATATTTATTGAGAAGCTCGGCCACTTCTTCATCCTCGAAGCTTTCCCTCTCCATTACATGGCACCAGTGGCAGGTGGAATAGCCAATAGACAGGAATATGGTCTTATCTTCCGCTTTTGCTTTTTCAAAGGCTTCGTCACCCCAGGGATACCAGTCAACTGGATTATAAGCGTGCTGTAAAAGATACGGCGATTTCTCATGGATTAGTCTATTGGCTTTATGTGTTGACATGTGGGCATTATCTTCCTTTCATATAGTTTGAAATTTTTTATAGTAAAGTTTTATTTTTATTTATAGCCCAATTATTATTTGAAATAAAGCAATTTTGTATTCAAAAATAAAAATAAGGGCATAGACCATTATAAAGTCTATATTTTTATATAAAAGAATCCCATTCATTTTTACAATATAATAGTGACTCACCGGAGGGAAGGAAGTATTAATACCACAAACCTTATAAATACATGTCTGAAAAAGTATCGCACCCCATGGCCAATATCGATTAATACAATGAATATTATATATAAATATACTTAAGGTTCGTTGTAAAATTAAATGCAACAGTAAAATGAAATAAAAAATTGACAACC
>ENA-UPSB01000555-UPSB01000555.1-bioreactor-metagenome-genome-assembly--contig:-NODE-555-length-60333-cov-19.348601_pt1 | contig 60333 bp, 60 predicted proteins | sample MGYA00238182_ERZ773286 | MGnify/ENA primary metagenome ERZ773286 (study PRJEB29026, sample SAMN07631240) | bioreactor metagenome | isolation source: Switchgrass digestor | place: USA: Dartmouth...
AAGAGGCAATTTGCTTCTTCCTTTATTTTTGCCAATAAAAATTATACTCTAAGAAGTACAGAATTACTAAGGCAATTTTTATTGATTTTAACTTACAAAATTATTGATTTTTTATGGTCAATATTATATAATCTTTTAGAAAAAATGAGGCTTGGACTTTTCCCCTTCGGGAAAGTCCAATTTAATGCGTAAATTTTGGGAGGTATAGGTTTTGGATTTGCTAAAAGAACTTTTTGAAGGCGTTTTCGCCTTGTCATGGCAGCAGGTGGTAATGTATATCATCGGCGGGGTTTTGATTTACCTTGCCATCGCGAAAGACTTTGAGCCCATGCTATTGCTGCCCATCGGTTTTGGCGCGATTTTGGTAAACTTGCCCCTCCAGACTATCTGGGAATATGTCGGCGGGGACGGTCAGATTGAAGACGGCGTGTTAAAAATCCTATATAACGCGGGGATTCTTACCGAGCTGTTCCCTGTTTTGGTCTTTGTGGGAATAGGCGCAATGATTGATTTCACGCCGCTTTTAAAAAACCCCAAAATGATATTCTTTGGCGCTGCAGCCCAATTTGGTATTTTTGCTACCATTTTAGTGGCGTTGGCAATCGGGGACATTTTCCCGTTTTTAAATATCAAGTTTTCGCTAAAAGAAGCTGCTTCCATCGGCATTATCGGTGCGGCCGACGGCCCCACAAGCATATTTGTGGCAAGCAAGTTTGCCAAAAACCTGCTCGGGCCAATCTCCGTTGCCGCATACTCTTACATGTCACTGGTTCCAATGATCCAGCCGCCTATTATCAGGCTTTTGACCACTAAAAACGAACGCCGGATTAAAATGGAATACCATGAGGTAAAAGTGAGCAAAACAGTGTTGATACTATTCCCCATAGTTATTACAGTTATCGCGGGGATTATTGCCCCCATCAGCGTGCCGCTAATTGGTATGCTTATGTTCGGCAACTTAATCAGGGAATGCGGCGTTTTGGAAAAATTGTCCCATGCGGCACAAAACGAGCTTTCCAATATAGTGACACTTCTTTTGGGCATTACCATTGGATCCAGCATGAAAGCCGAAGATTTCCTAAAGAAAGAAACCATACTTATACTAATCTTAGGCCTTGTGGCGTTTATCTTTGACACCGCAGGCGGCGTGCTGTTTGCAAAGCTTTATAACATATTCGCAAAGGAAAAGGTAAACCCAATGATTGGGGCGGCGGGGATTTCAGCCTTCCCCATGGCGGCAAGGATTGTTCAGAAAATGGCCAAAGAAGAAGACCCCCAGACCTTCATCCTTATGCCCGCGGTCAGCGCAAACGTGGCAGGCCAGATTGGCTCTGTTATCGCGGGAAGTCTGGTATTAGCTTTGGTTCCAAAACTACTTGGTTAACAGCCACTTTTTGAAAGGATTGATTTTATGAAACTCGGGTTATTGCTTATGCTATACGGTTTAGGCGGCGTATTTTTGGTTTTGGTGTTGTTTTATCTTTCCATAAAAATATTGTCCGCCCTATTCCCTGAAAAAGAGAATAAATAAAAATTTAAAGTTCGGAAATATTTTTCCGAACTTTTTATATAAGGATATTTTGGGAGGTTATATTATGAAAACAAGCGAAATCCAAATCCGGGACCCCTTTATTCTGGTTGACGGCGGAAAATACTACATGTACGGTACCACGGACAAAAACTGCTGGGGGGATGAAGCCTGGGGCTTTGACGCCTATGTGAGCGAGGATTTAGAAAACTGGGACGGGCCTTATCAGGCTTTCAAAAACACCGCCGATTTTTGGGCCACAAAAAACTTCTGGGCGCCTGAAGTTTATAAGATTGACGGAAAATACTATATGTTTGCCTCCTTTTTCTCAAAAACCCGTATGAGGGGGACTCAGATTTTAGTGTCCGACAATCCTTTGGCAAACTTCAAGCCTTTGACAAAGTACCCCGTAACCCCTGAAAACTGGATGTGTTTGGACGGGACATTGTATATTGAAAACGGCGAAAAATACATGGTATTTTGCCATGAGTGGACCCAGGCCTGCGACGGGGAAATCTGCCTTATTAAATTGTCCGGCGATTTCACGCGGGCTGAAAGCGAGCCTGTGCTTCTCTTTAAGGCAAGCGACGCTAAATGGGTGATGGGTTTTAAAAACGGTGAAGGCAAAATGTGCTATGTAACCGACGGGCCTTTTTTGCACAAATGCCCCGACGGCACCTTGCTTATGCTTTGGTCAAGCCACAGCGACACGGGATATGCTTTGGGCCTTGCAAAAAGCGAAACAGGCAGCGTAAAAGGGCCTTGGGTTTTGATGGATGAGCCCTTTTACCGTGAAAACGGCGGACACGGCATGATATTCAGAGCCCTTGACGGCAAGCTTTATATTGCGATACACGCCCCCAACAACACCCCCAACGAAAGGCCGCATTTTATTGAAATTACCGACGAGGGCGGCACCATAAAAGCAGTAAAATAAATAAAAAAGCCCCCTGCGGTGGGGCTTTTGTTAAAATTAAACCTGATGTTTGAAATCAGGCAATAATTTTAAAAAACATAAAGCCCCGCGCGGGGGCTTTATGTTTTTTTATTTTATGGACTTAATAACAAGGAGGTGGGTTATCTTAGATAGTTATAAATTATTATAGCGGCTTCTGCCCTGGTTAACGCTTTTTTGGGCAGGAAGTTTCCGTTTTCGTCGCCGTTTATAATCTTAAACCCTTTTGCAATCGCAACATAGCCAACAAGTTCCGGGGCAATTTCCGCTTCATCCATAAACCCTGTTTTGAAAATCCCTTCTAAGGACGCTACTTTTTCATATCCAGCAGCTTTTAGCAGAATTGTTACCGCCATTTCCTTGGTTAACTCGCCGTCGGGGTCTTCTACTTCAATTAACTTTGACTGTTTTGCGAATTGATAAATTACATCATACGGGATTGGGGCCACATAATAATTGGTTGCCTGCATAACAAGCTCAAGGTAATCCTTTTGGGTAATCTTATCATCGGGCCTGAATTCATCGGAGTCAAAAATTATTCCTGTCTGGGATAACTTTTCGATATATTCTTTCGCCCAGTGGCCTTCCAAATCCTTATATTGTTTTACTCCTTCGGTTTCTTTGTATTCCTCACCGTTAAAATACAACAGCTTTTTGCTTATTGCGTCAATGATTCCTGGAACATTTGAAGTTTTTGTGTAAACAAGCTTTCCTGTGTATCCGGCGCTGATGTACGCAAGATTAACTTTTAGGGCTTCGATTAGGGCGTCTGCCGCTGTGCTGTCTGCGTTTTTGGGGTCTTCAAACTTAACATTGTCATACCAGATATAATTTATTGCGGTGATTTTGCCGGTTTCTCTATTTAGTGTGAAATTAATGGTGTTTGCCTCAAACTCTAAACCGTTTACAATGTTTACAAAATAAAGGGTTTTCCGTTCAGATTGTATGGTATATTGATCATCGGGCTGTTTTTTATATTTTACTTTGTCCGCTTTTTCTTTGTAGTAGGTATTTATAAAGTTTGCCGCGATTTCTTCAAGCTTTTCATCAGGAAGGAAGTTCTTTTCCTTTTTGGAATCCTTTCTGTCACCGTAATAGTCAGCGTCGGAGTAAGCGTAGAAACTCTTTAGCAAGCCTGTTTTCGCGTCAACGCTGAAATATGCCCTTACCCATTCATAATCGGGCTTTTTGTCATCCTTTTGAACAAAGGAAACATCATAGGTGTATTCTTTTTGGTTCCCTCTTTTATAAGTATACAAATTTATGTCGGAAAGCTCATAAGTATCATCTACTGAAAGCTCTTTAATTCCTTTTATTATTTCAATAACCTCATCTTTTGGCAAAAGCCCTGAAACTTCTTCAATTTCCGCAAGTTCCTGCGGGGTAAGGCCCGAATCCGTCACCATGGCTTGTTCAGCAAACCTGTAATCCCCGTAGCCTCCTCCATATCCGTAGTAGGTGTCGGATTTAAAATCCTCCCCGGTTTTTGCGTCAATTAAAATACTGTCTGCGGAATATACCAACCTTGCGGTAACGCTTCCGTCTTCATAATTGTATACGGGAAGATACCTTAAGGTGATTTTTCCGTTTTTAATTTTCGATAAGATATCTTTTATATCAACCACATTTTCGATTTTTTCATACTCAATTTTCGGCTCATAGGTTAAATACATTCCTGTAACTTCGCCGCTTCTTGCGTTTACATCAATGGATAAGGAATTGTCCAAATGTTTTAACCCTTCATGTCGCCTGAAGAAGGTGAATGTATAGTTTTGATCCCCAATGTAAAAATAGTCGGTGGTTGAAAAATCAAATTCGCCAACAAGGGAGGGATTTAGCTTTTCAAAGAATTTTACCGCAATATCCTTTGCTTCGTCCACCGAAAGCAAGTTTAGCTTTTTGCCATCATACCTTGTTTTATCGTCATATGTATACTTTGAATAGCTTTTTATGATTTTGTCCTCGTCAATTGAAACGGACAAATACCCATAGCTTCCTGCCTCTGACGGCTTATTCCAGTTAAAACTCCATTCCTTTCTTCCCAAGTTCTTATCTTCGTAATAATTGGTATTAAATTCGGAAAATTCGCTTGGCACCTCTATTTTGGATTTCACATAGACCAGTAGTTCCTGCATTTGGCTGGCGTCGTCTGCAAAAACAACCAATACTGAAAAAATCATTATTAACGACAGCGCTAAGGATAAGATTTTTTTCATAAAAATTCCTCCTAAAATTTTCTTTTATATATATGACGCTAAAAAAACTATAAAAGTTTCACCTTTCTTAATATTTATCTGCCTTTTTAAAAAACCCCGTTGTTTAATACCATTATAATAAAGTATGTAAACATTTACAACCTTATGTTATAAAAAAGCTTACAGTATTTTTATACAAAAAACCCCTCAAGCAGAGGGGTTTTTTGCTTTATTTTAATTTTCAAGTTCCGGCTTTTCCTCGGTTAGTTTTACCATAACCTTTAAGGTCTGGTTGTCGCGGATTATTTCAAGCTCAAGGGTATCCCCGGCTTTGTGTTTGTCGCGGATTGCGTTAAGCTGGTTAACAGTTTTAACCTTTTCACCGTTGCATTTAACAATGATGTCGCCTCTTTGAATTCCCGCAAGTTCCGCGCCGCTATACGGGGCAACGTCAACCACATATAGGCCTTCGCTTACGGGGAGGTCGTTGTAGTACGCAAGCTGTTTGTTAAGTTCCCTCAAGGTTACGCCAATGAGGGGTCTTCCTTTAACATAGCCGTAATTAATTAAGTCTTCGATAACGGGCTTTGCGTTGGAAATCGGGATTGCAAAGCCCAAGCCTTCCGCGCCGGAGGCTTCAATTTTTGCGGTATTAATGCCAATTACTTCGCCATATTGGTTAACTAAAGCACCACCTGAATTACCCGGGCTAATTGCAGCGTCTGTTTGAAGGAGGTTCATGGTTTTGTTGTCAATTTTAATGTTTCTGTCAAGCGCGCTGATTATTCCTGCTGTAACGGTTCCAGAAAGCTGTTGCCCTAAGGGGTTTCCTATTGCCACCGCAAGTTCCCCAACCCTTAGGGAGTTGGAGTCCCCCAAAATTGCTTTTGTCAGTTTTTGGTCAGGCTCTATTTTAATAACTGCGATATCGGTTTTGGAGTCCTTCCCCACAAGCTTTGCCTTATACTCCTCACCGGTGTTTAATATAACTGTTACGTCGGAGGCGCCCTCGATTACATGGTAGTTTGTAACAATATACCCGTCCTCGCTAATGATTATGCCTGAGCCGCTTCCCTGATTTACGGTTCTTGTCACAAAGCCGTTATATACAACTTTGTTTTGTATTCCAACCACAGCCGGGGCAACCCTCTCAGCTATTTCAACAATTGACAGCGGCTCCGAGGAACCTTCGACTGAAGCGATTTTCCTTGCGTTTATGGTTTCCTGGTTGGTTTCGGTATAAATTGCGTAGGTGCTTTTGAAGATATTTGGCGCGAAGAACACAAACACGCTTGAGAACAACAACCCGCCGATTATAGCGCTGACAAGCGCGACAAGCCATACCCTGTCCTTTTTCTTTTTGGGTTTTTGTATGGTCTCATTATAAAACTTCGGCTGGTCGTAATTTTCATAACCAAACCTTTCGAAATCAGTCATAACACCCATCCCTTCCATTGTTTATTGGTTATGCTTCGTTTTAATTATATAATAAACCATGATTTTTAATAAACTATGAATAAAATGTTAAACTTCATTATTTTTGTCCGCTTTTAGGGTAAAAGTAAATGTAGTGCCCGTGTCATCGCTTTGAACGCTTATGTTTTCATCGTGCAAATTAATGATAGTTTTTACGATAAACAAGCCCAAACCCAAGCCCCTATGGGCGTCCGACCTTGCCTTGTCGGATTTATAGAACCTTTCAAACACATAGGGCAAATCCTCATTTTTGATTGTTTCCCCTGTGTTTTTGATGGACACTATAACTTTATTGGATTTATGGGTAGTGCTGATGTTAATATTCCCGTTTTCATTGGTAAATTTAACAGCGTTGTCAATTAAATTGGTAACCACCTGCTCAATTTTGTCCTTATCCCCTAAAACATATTGGCTTTCCTTTTCAAAATCCACGTTTACTTCTATATTTTTTTCCAAAATCCTGTTTTCAAATTTTAAAAGCGAAAGCCTTAACATTTCGTTTATGCAAAATGAGCTTATGTGAAGCTCAGCCTGCCCCTTTTCAAGCCGCGTCAGCTGCAAAAGTTCCGTAACAAGCCTCGACAGCCTTTTTGACTCGTTTAAAACAATTCCCAGATATTTTTCCTGTTCCTCTTTTTTAATGGTGCCGTCCATTATCCCCTCAATAAAGCCCGTAATGCTTGTCATGGGGGTCCTAAGCTCATGGCTGACATTGGCAATAAAACTTGAGCGCATGTTCTCAAGGTCCTGCAATGACTGGGCCATATTGTTAAAGGTTTTGGCAAGTTCCCCGAACTCGTCGTCGGTAACCACTTCAACCCGCATGTCAAAGTTACCTTTGGAAATTCCCTTTGCGGCAATAATAATGCTTTTAAGCTGCCTTGTAAACCTCTTGGATACCACATATGAAAGGAAAAACGCAAAGATAAAGGCAATGAGTGATGAAATATAAAAATACATCATAATTTCGCCGCGGAGTTTTTCAATTTCAGGTATCGGCACAATCATTAATGTCGCCGCGATGGTTTCGTGATTGTATTTAATAGGCGAGCTTACCGCAAGAAGGGATGAATACGGGAGCCCCTGGATATTCACCAACTGGGTTTTGTATTTGCCGTCAATTATGGTCTCCCTTATAAAATTCTTAAAATTGAATTTGGTCAGGTCCGCCCCCTTGACATTGTCAGAGTATGTTAAAATCTCTCCCTTGTTGTTATAAAGGAAAACAAATCCCCCTGTATCGCGGCTTGCGGAATTTAGCGCCACGTTTAATATGTTTTCAGGGGGGATATTGGAATTTCCCACCAAAAATATTGTAAAGTCCGCAATCCTGCGGGAACTTTCAAGTATTTTTTCCTTGTTTTGCTCGGTGAAATACTGGCCTAAAAAAATGTATAGCGAAATGTAGGTAATGACTGTGGAAAAAGCCACCACCGCCATGGTTAGCGCCAATAATTTTTGGAATATTTTAGTTTTATGTTTCAATCCTTATCACCATAATATTTTTTATTTAGTTTAAATATTAAACTAAATTCAGACTATATTAAACCTCATCCGTTTTAGGATTGCTCAAAACCCCTTGCGCAAATTTTGCGGTTTCCGGGGACATGAGCCTAAAAACCACATCCTGCAAGGGTTTGCTTAAGCGTTGCGCAAGCGGGGAAGCCTTTTTTAAACAAAATCCCAAAAATTTGGGTTTTGTGCGGCTTTGCCGGCACGTGGGTTTAGTTTATATATTAAACCAAATTTATTAACTCAAAATTAATAAAATGTAAAACTTTTATTCCTGTTTTACTTCAAACTTATACCCCACGCCCCAAACGGTTTTAAGCTGCCAGTTTTCGTCAGCCCCTTCCAGCTTTTCCCGAAGCCTTTTTATGTGTACGTCAACCGTCCTGGAATCGCCGAAATAATCAAAGCCCCAGACTTCCTCCAAAAGCTGGTCGCGGGTAAACACACGGTTTGGGTGGATTGCCAAAAAGTATAAAAGTTCCAGTTCTTTTGGGGGAATGTCCACCACCTTGCCCCCGACTTTCAATTCATAATTGGTTAAATTAATCTGAAGATTTGGGTATGTTACCTCTTTTACGTCATTATTTGTGTTTTCATACCTTCTTAAAACCGCCTTAACACGGGCAACCAATTCCTTTGGCTCAAAGGGTTTTACTATGTAGTCATCTGCGCCAAGCTCCAAGGCCAAAACCTTGTCAAAAACTTCTCCCTTGGCGGTAAGCATGATTATGGGGATATTGCTTATTTTCCTGATTTCGCGGCAAACCTGGATACCGTCCATTTTAGGCATCATAATGTCAAGTATCACTAAAATGGGGGACTCCTTTTTAAACTGTGTGAGGGCGCTTTCGCCGTCGTTGGTAATTACAATGTCAAAGCCTTCTTTTTCAAGATAAAGCCTTAAAAGCTCGCAAATATTGCCGTCGTCATCCGCAAGGAGTATCTTTTGTTTTGACATATTATCGACCCCTTTATTTAATTATATCCTTTGATGAAAACATCATATAAAATGCGATTTTTAAGTTTATTATACCATAATTATATATTTGTTGCGATTTTTTTTAAATTGTTGTATAATCAATTGGTAATATTAATTACAAACGCAAAATTTGGGAGGATAACTATGAAACTTGGTATAGTGGGCTTGCCGAATGTAGGCAAGAGTACACTTTTTAACGCAATCACAAACGCGGGGGCGGAAAGCGCGAACTACCCCTTTTGTACCATAGAGCCAAACGTGGGGATTGTGGCAGTGCCTGATGAAAGGCTTGACGTGCTTGCAAAAATGTATGAGCCAAAAAAAGTAACCCCTGCGATTATTGAATTTGTCGATATTGCTGGATTGGTAAAAGGCGCAAGCCGCGGGGAAGGTTTAGGTAATAAATTTTTGTCCCATATCAGGGAAGTTGACGCAATAGTCCATGTGGTAAGATGTTTTGAAGATGAAAACATCACCCATGTTGACGGAAACGTAAATCCCAAAAGGGATATTGAAACCATAAACCTTGAATTGATTTTCGCGGATTTGGAAACGGTTGAAAAGCGGATTGAACGGGTTGGTAAAATGAAAAAAAGCGGCGAGAAAAAATATATTGAAGAGGCCGCTTTGCTTGACAAAATCAAAGAACACTTATTAAAAGGCCTTCCCGCAAGAAGCCTTGGCTATACCGAAGAAGAGCAGGCGTATTTAAAGGAATTCCAGCTACTAACTTCAAAGCCCGTGATTTATGTGGCAAATGTCAGCGACGACGCCTTCTTAAACGATATTTCCAAAAATGAGTATGTAAAAACCGTGGAAGAAATCGCAAAATCCGAAGGGGCCGAAGTTTTGGCAATTTCATCTAAAATAGAAGAAGAAATTTCGCAACTTCCTGATGAGGAAAAGAAGCTCTTTTTAGCCGAAATAGGCCTTTCTGAATCGGGTTTGGACAGGCTGGTTAAAAAAAGTTATAGCCTGCTAAACCTTATGAGCTTTTTAACCGCAGGGCCCCAGGAAGTGAGGGCCTGGACAATTAAAAAAGGCACAAAGGCTCCCCAGGCCGCGGGAAAAATCCACTCTGACTTTGAGCGGGGCTTTATCCGCGCGGAAGTCATTTCATACGACGAACTAATTGCCGCAGGCTCCATGACCGCCGCAAGGGAAAAAGGCTTGGTAAGAAGCGAAGGCAAGGACTATGTAATGCAGGACGGCGACGTTGTGCTATTCAGGTTTAACGTGTGAAATTATAAAACCCTGTGTTGTTTTTACAAAAAAGCTCGAAGGCATTTCCTTCGAGTTTTTTATATGTACTTATATATTCATAAACCAATCCTTATCTATACATATTTCTTCAACAACAACTTCTTTAACTTGAACCCCTAGTTTTAGTTCTTTTAATTTTTCAGCTAACGCGTCCCCATCAATTAAATCAATTGGCTGGGCCCCGTCCCTTTGGGCTTCCTTTTTAGCTTCGGCTGAAAATGCCCGTAGTAATTATAATGCCCTTATCGGCCCGCCCGACCATTGCGCCCCTGAAATCCCTGACGGCCGCAGGTGGCACCGTGCCCTTATATCTTTTTGCTTGAAACAAAACAACAAAGGATATTAATCCCCCGATTTTTAAAACCCCTTTTCCATCAATGCCCTCATCGCCACTTTTACCCGTTACCTCAACTTGAACAAAGCCCGATTCCCTTAAAATCCTTTTACAAAGTCTTTCAAACGCATCAGGGCTCATTTCTTTTATAATATTTAGGAGTTTTTCTTTCCATGCTACATCATTTACAATGTCATTTTCTATAATATCTTCATGCTTTTGTACTACAATATCTTTTCCTTTATTATGATTTTTCTTAACAAATCTTTTTACTTCTTCCATATTAACCGTCTTTATTTTTTTCCTTTAACGGTTAATGACCAAATTCCTCTGGTTGAATTTTCCAACAAGTCATAATTTTTTAAGTAACTTCTTGCCCAAGAAAGTCTATAGCTTAATTTTGTTGTGCTGCCATTTTGAATTTCGTTTACATCTTCATCGGATAAATTTAAAATTTTTATAACTTCATTTTCAATTTCTGATACTGTCGCTGAACCTCCTAAGTTATGAACAGCCTGAAGTACTGGGTTAAAAAGACTATCATACTTTGGAACCGACATATTTATTCCCCTACCTACATTGTTATATATTTTTTTATATGTAGTATTATAACCTAATTAATCATAACTTTCAAATACAAAAAGCCCAAGTTTTGCCTTGGGCTTTTTATCAACTGCAAAATACATGTTTTCCGATTGTTATAAGGATTGGCCTTGACCTTATCCACTTGTTGGTGGCGGTTTTAGGGTTGTAATAATAAATTGCGCCATAGGTGGGGTCCCAGCCGTTTAGGGCGTCGCGGGCCGCCCTGACGCAGGTTTCCACTAATGCGGCGTTAATTTGCCCGTCGGAGACGGCTGTAAAGGCGCCGGGCTGGTAAATTACGCCCGCTATGGTATTCGGAAAGGATGGATGTTTTACGCGGTTTAGCACAACCGCGCCCACCGCAACCTGTCCTGTATAAGGCTCGCCCCGGGCTTCGCCGTTAATAATGCGGGCGAGCAGGTTTACGTTGCTTTCATAAGTTGAGGATGTACTTGAGCCACCTGAACCTGATGTGGGAAGCCCGATTTTCGCAAGGGTCGCCGGGCCTGCAATCCCGTCAGGGGTAAGGCCGTTTTTCCTTTGGAAATACTTTACAGCGTCCACTGTCTTTGGGCCGTAAATCCCGTCAATGGCCCCTTTATAGTAACCCCACTGCTTTAGGCGGGTTTGGATATTTATCACTTCCTGTCCGCGGGAGCCGTATTTTGATAATGTTTCAACTTCCAGCGGGTTATTTATAACATAGGAAATGGCCAAAATCAAGAGAACCAAATAAACTGCTGCTTTTTTCAATAAAAAATCCCCTCCTCAACAATATTTTGACTTTAGGAGGGGATTTTTATTCTAATTATTTATTTTTTTAGTCCTGATTTCCTCTTTTATTTCAGAAAGGAAATCATCCAAGCCCATCATGCCGCGGTCTCCCTCTTTCCTTGCGCGGACTGAAACCTTGCCTTCCTGCTGTTCTTTTTCGCCCACAACAAGCATATACGGGATTTTTTGAAGCTGGGCTTCACGGATTTTGTACCCGACTTTTTCGCTTCTCAAGTCTATTTCAACCTTAATCCCTTCGTCAAACAGCTTTTTATATACGTCTTTTGCGTATTCCTCAAACTTTTCGGAAATAGGAATAACCTTTACCTGAACAGGCGCAAGCCATGTGGGGAATGCACCCGCGAAATGTTCTATCAATATGCCGATAAACCTTTCAATGCTACCGAATACCACACGGTGAATCATAACGGGGCGGTGTTTTTCACCGTCAGGCCCTGTGTATTCAAGCTCGAATTTTTCAGGCAATTGGAAATCCAGCTGGATTGTGCCGCACTGCCATGTCCTTCCCAAGCAGTCCTCAAGGTGGAAATCAAGTTTCGGCCCGTAAAAGGCGCCGTCACCTTCATTTAATTTATAGCTGTAGCCCAGTTCCACCACAGCGTCCCGCAAAGCGTTTGTAGCTTCTTCCCAGTCCTCTTCGCTGCCCATGCTGTCCTCGGGCCTTGTGGAAAGCTCTATGTGGTACTTAAATCCAAAAACGGAGTATACTTTGTCGATTAATTTTACAACGTTTTTAATTTCGCCCTTCATCTGCTCTTTAGTCATGAAGATGTGGGCGTCATCCTGCGTAAAATTCCTTACGCGCATAAGCCCGTGAAGCGCCCCTGACAATTCGTGGCGGTGAACAAGGCCAAGTTCACCCATCCTGATTGGCAAATCCCGGTATGAGTGCATTTTATTCTTATAAACCAAAATCCCGCCGGGGCAGTTCATTGGTTTTATCGCAAAGTCTTCCTCGTCAATTACCGTTGTGTACATATTTTCCCTGTAATGATACCAGTGCCCGCTTGTTTCCCACAGCCTGCGGTTTAAAATAACGGGGGTGGATATTTCCACATATCCTGCCTCGCGGTGAACTTCCCGCCAATAGTTAATAAGGGTATTTCTTAGTTCCATGCCCTTTGGCAAGAAGAAGGGAAATCCCGGGCCTTCCTCCATTAAGGCAAATAATTCAAGCTCTTTTCCCAATTTCCTGTGGTCCCTAAGTTTTGCCTGCTCTAGGGCTTCTAAATACGCGTCCAATTCGCTCTTTTTGGGAAAGCTTGTGCCGTAAATCCTTTGAAGCATTTTATTCTTTTCGTTTCCGCGCCAGTAAGCGCCCGCAACGCTTAAAAGCTTAAAGGCTTTTACTTTGCCCGTGTTTGGGATGTGCACTCCGGCGCAAAGGTCGGTAAACTCGCCCTGGGAGTAAAATGATATTACCGCGTCGAGGGGCAAATCATTTATTAATTCAACCTTATAGGGTTCCCCCATTTTTTCAGCCAGCGCCAGCGCTTCTTCCCTTGGAAGTTCAAACCTTGTAACCTTTAGGTCTTCTTTTACGATATTTTTCATCTCAGCCTCGATTTTTTCCAAATCCTCAGGCATGAAAGGTCTCTCATAATCTATATCATAGTAAAACCCGTTTTCGATTGTTGGCCCGATGGCAAGTTTAGCAGTTGGGTAAAGCCTTTTAACCGCTTGGGCTAAAATATGGCTTGATGTATGCCTGAAGGCGTCCTTTCCCTCTTCGTCGTCAAAGGTCAAGAACTCAACCTCCGCGTCTTCATTAAGCGTTCTTGACAAGTCCATTACTTTTCCGTTTACTTTTGCAACCAGCGCGTTTCTAGCAAGCCCTTCGCTAATGCTTTTAGCTATATCAAAAAGGGAAATGCCGCTTTCAAATTCCTTGACTTCTCCCCTTAAAGATACTTTTATCATAAATACCAGATCCTTTCGAATAAGTCTTATTAAAAAAATTTTTCCAAATATAAATAGATTATACTACTATATCCGATTTATTGTCAAGTTAGGAAGCTCTATGGCAGGAGTACGGTTATCTATAATATATTTTAAATCAATTCCAAAGGTATCTTTTAAAATTCTTTGGTTTTTCTTTTTATAACCCAAAAGAATTGACAAATACCTTTCATTGACCCTGGCTTCCAAAGTTTTTGGTTTGTGCTGCTTAATATATGAAAAAAGCTTATTTAAAACAAACTCCTGTTTTACCAGTTCTCCAAAGGAAGGATGGTAAGGCCCTGCGACAAAGCCCGGTATTTTTCCGTCCTCCCCAAGAAGCCCCATTCTTATGACGGGAATATCGGCGTTATAAAAAAGCTCAAAAAGTTTTGCGCAAAGGCTTACTGCCTTGTCAATTTCCTGCGGGGCATACTCTTTTTTAAGATACATTTCATGAAGTTTTGTGCCCTGTAAAACCAGCGCAGGATAAATCCTCACAAAGTGGGGTTTTAGTTTTATAAACTCCCGTGCGGTGTATATATCGCTTTCATCAGAGCTTTTGGGTAATCCCGTCATCATCTGTAGCCCTAATTTAAACCCAAAATCTAAAATTAGTTTGGACGCGCGCCTCACATCACCCGCGCCGTGTCCCCGTTCTGACGCTGTCAATACCTCATCGGACATGGACTGGGCGCCTAATTCAATGGTGGAAACACCGTATTGTTTTAGCCTTGACAGGGTGTTTTCATCAATTAAGTCAGGCCTTGTGGAAATCCTGACGCCTGAGACTTTCCCTGCTTTTACGAATTTTTGGGCAATCTCCAAAAACTTGTTTTGCTCATCCTCAGAAATTCCCGTAAAACTTCCCCCGAAGAAGGCAATTTCCGTTTCCTTCAAGGATATGGTTTTTAGGCTTTTTTTAATCTTTTCCTCAACATCAAAAATACTTGGGGAAGTTATTGTTTTTGTAATCATTTTCTGGTTGCAAAAGACGCAGTCGTTTTTGCAGCCTAAATGGGGCACAAAAATGGGGATATTGGCTTTTTTATCATTTATCATTTAAGCTTACTTCCTTTGAAATTTTAGAAAGCGCGGCTTTAGCCGCGTTTTGTTCCGCTTCTTTCTTGCTTTTGCCAGAACCAGTTCCCAAAACAACGTCCCCGTTTTTTATGCACACGTTAAACACCTTTTTGTGGTCAGGGCCTCTTTCGTCAATTAGGAGGTATTCGATTTTTTCCTTGTTGATACTTTGCAATAACTCCTGAAGCTGGGTTTTGTAGTCCCTAAACAGGCTTCCTCCCACCGCCCCTTTTATGTTGTTTTCAAGCTGGCTTAAAACCCACTCTCTTGCAACATCTTTTCCGGAGTCAAGATAAATTGCGGCAAGGACCGCCTCAAATACATCCGCTAAAATGGATGAACGTTCCCTCCCGCCTGTCATCTCTTCTCCTTTTCCTAAATAAATGAATTTCCCTAAATCCAGCTCATTTGCCCTTTGGCAAAGGGACTGCTCGCATACAATGCTTGCCCGTATTTTGGTAAGCTCCCCCTCGGGCAAATCGGGGTAGGTATAATAAAGATACTCGCTTATTATCAAGCTTAAAACCGCGTCTCCCAAAAATTCCAGGCGTTCATAGGAATTTATGCCGTCTTTTTTCACTTCATTAGCGTACGAAGTGTGGGTTAGGGCTGTTTTTAAAAGTTTTTTGTCCTTAAAAGTGTAGCCTATCCTCTTTTCAAAAGCTTGCATTAATGCCGCCCCCTTTGTTATAAAAAGACCCGCAAAGCTTACCGCTTATGCGGGACTTGTATTCGTATTATGTTATTTCATGTGATTTTTGATGTATTCCACAGCATCTCCTACTGTAACAATTTGTTCTGCTTCTTCATCGGGGATTTCAATATCGAATTCTTCTTCCATAGCCATAATCAACTCAACCAAATCCAATGAGTCCGCGCCAAGATTGTCCACCAATGATGAATCCATTTCTATTTCGTTTTCGTCAACTCCAAGTCTATCAGCAATGATTTCCTTGACCTTTTCAAATACCATAAAGTCACCTCCCTAACATTTTCTTTTACATATAATATTATATATTGTATGTTGAGTCAATATATTATTTCAAAAAAATATGGATTTTATAACCAATTATTATTCTTCGCCAAAATCGCTTAAAATATTGGACATTTCTTCTATCACCCGGGTTTTGATGAAATTTTCCGCCTGGATTAGGGCGTGGTACACGCTTTTTGCGTTGCTGGAACCATGGGCCTTAATAATGGGCTTTTTCAAACCCAAAAGGGGCGCCCCGCCGTATTCGCTGTAGTCAAAGGTTTTCTTTAAACCATCCAGTTCTTTTTTCACCAAAAGGGCTGAAATTTTGGTTAACGCGCTTTTATAAAACATTTCTTTTAAAGCGTCTTTAAATAAAACCCCAAAGCCCTCCATGGCTTTAATCATCACATTCCCCGAAAATCCGTCGCATACTACCACATCAGCAACGCCAAAAGGCACCTGCCTTGCTTCAATGTTCCCAATAAAGTTTACGCCGCTGTCTTTAATTTGCGGATAAGCTTCTTTTACCAAATCGCTTCCCTTGGTCTCTTCGGTGCCGTTACTTAAAAGCGCGACTCTCGGGTTTTCTATGTTATAACACTTTTTAATATAAATTTCCCCCATTTGGGCATACTGCAATAAATTCAAGGGTTTTGTAGCCGTTGTTGCCCCCACGTCTAAAACCAAGCAAACCCCCGTTTTGGTGGGTACAAAAGTGGCAAGGGCTGGCCTGTTAACCCCTTTGGCCCTTCCGACAAAACGGATTGAACCTGCCAAAATCGCGCCTGTGCTTCCGCAGGACACAAAGGCGTCGGCCTGTTCATCCTTTATAAGCTTTAATCCTACCACCAAAGAGGAGTTTGGCTTTTCCACCACCGCTTTAGTGGGCTTGTCGTAATTGGTTATGACTTCTTTAGCGTCTGCTATTTCAATCTTATCACCATTATAATTCCTTTTTTTAAGCTCTCTTTTTAGCTCGTCTTCATTCCCGGTAATAATGATTTTTGACTCGATTTTATTGCTTGCCAAAATTGCGCCATCTATCATAGCATATGGGCTGTTGTCCCCGCCGTATCCATCTAGAACAATTTTCATAAAATTCATCCTTTCATTGGATTAGTACTTTTTGATTATAAAATAAAAAATTAAGTTATTCAATACTAAAATAAAGTATTTAACAAAATTTACATAAAAAACCCGAAGTAAGGGGTAAGGGCACGAGGGGGTGAGAATAAAGCATAAAAAAGCCGCATGCTTTCGCATGCGGCTTTTTTCTTTATCTTATCTTATGATATACATTAACTTAGCAGAACCGCTCTTTGAGTAAACAAATACTACTGTCGGGTCATCAACGCCCGGTTCATAAGGCGTGATTTCGCTAACAATATCCGCGGTTTTTATTACTTCTTCCTTAGCTGAGTCATAGATGAAGGTTGTCACGTTGCTTGATGTAGTCTTTGGAATTCCAATGTTTACTAAGTTCTTCCTAGCATCTTCAATTACGTTTTCCTTATCAGTAACAAGCGCCGGCACTACCGCAATTTCATCCTCATCTTCAGAAATTTCAATTACTGTACCGTAAATAATCCTGAATGTTGCGTTCGGCGTGTCATTTGCCAAGTCTTCGGTGTAGTTGATTTGTCTTGTCCTGAGCTTTCTTGCCTCTTCAGCGGTTTCCACAGGCTTGTTCATCTTGTTGTCGCTGACATCAAGCAATACTTCAAGTTTTGCAATCTTGTTGCCTGACTCTAAAGTATACCTGATGACATCCCCTACATCCACATTCCTAACAATGCTGTAATCGCTGGTTGTAATGGTAGTGGTTGTGCCATTTACATAGCCCTTTAAGCTGATTACCGGTTCATCGTCTTCGCCTAATTCTTCTTTTCTTTCAGTAACGAGCATAACCGGTGAATTTGCGTTTAGCTCAATGCTTGCGTTGGAGCTGTACATCAATACGATTTCAGCGTTCTTTGTGCCGCTGGTTGCAATATTGTATGCTTCAACGTGGTATTTTGTGCTTGATAGGAAGAAGTTTGCCTTTTTAACTGAATAGCTTGCAATATCCGTCCTGTTGTCTGGGATATAGAACACATATGTTGTGCTTGTGCTTATGCCAAATTTGCCTTCAAAGGATTTTGAAGAGCTTGAATAGGTAAGCGGCCCTGAATACGGATAGTCGCGGCTTAATTTGTCATAAGTTGAGCCGTCGTCAATTACCGTGTCAATAACGGTTACCAATCCCGCATTGTTGGTTGTGTATCTGATTAACTGTGAATAAGTGTCATTCTTTACCCCTTCAAAATCCAAACCCGCATTTGCCAATCTTGCGGCTTCTTCAAGTTTGTCCAGAGCCCTTTCATGGTTTTGGGCATTGAAGGTTTCACCGTCAATCCTGATTCTGTCGGTTACCTGGTAAATCTGGGCGGAACCGCTTAATTTAATAACCTGGATTTCAAGTTTGTTTGTATCCTTATTAAGCTGTGCCCTTATCAAATACCCGTAGGAGGTGTTTGCTGTTTCAACATTTGCTGACGCAGCCACGATTTGGCCCATAGCGTCAAGGTAAACTTGAACAGTGTTGCCTACGCTTATTTCAACTTTTGATTCTTCAGGCAAGTTTTCATAATACCTTGAAACAATGTATTCTTCCTTGCCAATCTTTTTGATGCTAAGTCCTAATTCCTGCCTTGATTCTGTCACGGTATTAGAAACAGGCTGGGAATTTACGATGATTTCTAAAATCTTTCTTCCCCTTGTGCCTTTTGGTGACTCTTTAATTGACACAACGTCATATCTTGCCAAAGACAAGCTTGTAGCCTTTTTGCCGTTTTTGATAATTGTTAACTCAACAGTGCTTTCATCGGGAACTGTGAAAGTTTTATCCGTATAGTATAGGTCGCGGATTTTTCTTTCAGTGGTTGAATAGCTGGAAACCACATATACATCATAGCTTGTAATCTTTAAAATTTCATATCTTCCGTCGCCGTCGTTATCCAAAAATTCAACATAACCGCAGCTTACGTCATCCACAATATCCCTGATGTTGTAGTCACCTACATATTTTCCGTTAAAGATTACGGAATAATTGGAGTCAAGTTTCAATGTTGACGATCTAGACGCGTCAATGGATTCATAATATGTTATTTGCGACGGGGTGATTTCTTCAATCAGCATGACATTTACTGTCTTTTCCTTGTTTCCAACCTCTTGAAGGTTTGTCAACACCGGATAATCTTCATTATCGCTTTTTTGGGCATACGCTTTAATCTTTTTGCCAAGCAACGCCTCATAATCAGCAACTGAGCCGCTTAAAACGTACCTTACGTCGTCCACTTCAATAAACCTTTGGGTAAAGCCCGGATTATCCGTATCGATACCGGAAAGATATGTTGCCGTAACTATGCCGCTAACTTCATCTTTTTTAATTATATCTGAAATAACGCTTGAATTCTTTTCTTTTACATAAGAGATAGAACCGTCAGCTAAAACAGTGGGCACCATTCTGTCAACAGTAAGGGAGCTGTAAACAATGTTTGCCACAATCCCGCGGGAAACCGGCGCGGACTGCGCAACACCCAAAGCATTCTTTAATATTCCAAGCTGTTGGGCTACCATCATGTATCCTGTTGCCCAGTGGTCATAAACAACCTGGGTTGCCATTGGCTCATAGCCAAGGGCGCAAACAACCATTTTTACCGCTTCTTCATATGTAACAGGGTTATCAGCCCTAAAGGTGTATGTACCGTCTAATTCCGGATAACCCTTGATAATTCCGTTGGTTACTGCAAGGTAAACATATTTTCTTGCCCATACTTTTGTCGGGTCATTGTCCAAATCAGGAAATCCTGTTAAAACATCGTCTGCGACACCAATATTTGAAAGGTTTAGGAAATTGGTAATAACAACAGTGAATTCCGCTCTTGTGATGGTGTCATCAGGCCTGAATGTGCCGTCAGGATAACCATTTAAAATCTTTAGGTTTGCAAGGCCGTAAATCGACTGACCCGTAACGGTTGTAGGATCTACGTCTGAAAATGTCACGGCATCGGTCTGGGTCAAAATCTCCTCATCATCAGCAAAAACTGCCACAGAGAAAAGCATGCATATTACCAATACCAATGACAGTGCATTTTTTAAATAGCGCATTTTTGTTCCTCCCATAAATAAACTTTTAAAATAACCCTGCTTTGAGGCTTATTTCTAAACAAAATTTCATATTTTAATTTTATAGTATATCTTGTTTTTCGTCAAGTCGCATAAATAAATGTCACAGAAATTTAATAATTTTTTATTAATTATTTATCTTTGTTTCCATTTTCTTCTATATTTTCTATTTTTTCTCCGATTGTTGTTTGAGAAATTTCAACATTTTTCTTCCCTTTTAAGAAGAAAAAGAGGAAAATTCCAAAAACAACACACAAAGCCGCCACAATCTGGGATACCCTTATATTGAATAGATATAAGCTGTCGGTCCTCAATCCTTCGATAAAAAACCTTGCCGTGCCGTACCCTGTTAAATATGTAGCGAAAATATACCCGTAAGGCAGGGCTTTTTTGCCTAGGTAAAGCATAATCAAAAACACGAGAAGGTTTGCAAGGGATTCATATAAAAACGTCGGGTGCACCGGGTGGCTTTCAAAGGGAATAACCATCCGCCAAGGCAGGTTTGTTTCGCTGCCGTAGGCTTCCATGTTGAAAAAGTTTCCCCATCTTCCAATAATCTGGCCGATTATAACGCCGTACGAGCAAGTGTCTAAAAACCTGTAAATATTGATTTTGCGCTTTTTTGTGAAAAAGTACAGGGTAATAAACCCCGCAATTATGCCGCCGTAAATCGCAAGGCCGCCTTCCCAGACTTTAAATATGCCCAAAATATTGTTCTTGTAGCTGTCAAAGCTAAAGATTACATAATAAAGCCTTGCGCCAATTATCCCGATGGGTACCGCGTAAATTATAAAGTCCACCAAATCGTCAGGGTTATCCCCTATCTTTTTGGCCCTTCTTAAGGAAAACCACGACCCCAGCATTACGCCAATGGCAATGATGACCCCGTACCAGTAAATGCCGCCGTCCCCAATAGGGATGGCTATCCGGTTTATATTAAATTTCAAACCCAAACCAGGAAATTCAACAACATTCAAAACCCTTCACCCCGATTAATTTGATGGTAGCACCACGGACAAGGCGCAGCGGTCATTTCTAAAGAGCGTATTAAACCGTTTTGTCACATCATCCAGGCTAACTTCCCTGACTATATGGGGATAGTCAAACAAATTGGAACCGCGCAATGTGGCGCCCACAAATTCGTTTCCGAAGCCTTCAAGGGAATTTAGCATTCTTAAAAACTGCCCGTACAAAACTTTCTTCTGGCGCTCAAAGGCCTCTTTGTCAATCCCGTTTTTCTTAATGTTTTCAATTTCTTCCAAAACCAATTCCTTTACCTTTTTGGGGTCGTTGCCTTCCCCTTGGATTGCGGCCCAGCCAAAGGATTCCTCATAGTTGTAATACCCGCCGAAAGAGCTGGTTACAAGCCCGCCTTCGTAAAGCTTTTTATAAAGCGGTGAACTTCTTCCCGAGAGGATTTCAATTATAATGCTGGACTCAATTTCCCGTTTTAGCATATCCCGTCCGCTTCCCCCCACTTCGCTGTCCTTAAACCCAATGATGAATTTGGGTATGGAAGTGTTTAGGCGCTTTTCCATATAAGGCTCATTGATTTCTTCAGGCTCATGGGGGAATACCTGCTTAATTTCCCCAGGGTTTTGGTTTTGTCTGATATTCTTTTTAACCAGTTCCAAAACCTTATTTTCATCCACATCCCCCACCACATATAAAACCATGTTGGAGGGATGGTAAAAGGTGTTATAGCATTTATATAAAATATCCTTGTCAATTTCCATTATGCTTTCAACGGAGCCCGCGATTTCAATCCTGGCGGGATGGTTTTTATACAAGCATTTTAGGGCATTAAAGTAAAGCACGTTGTCGGGGGAATCGTTATACATCCTGATTTCCTGGGCAATAATACCCTTTTCTTTTTCTACATTTTCATAAGTAAAGTAGGGTTTTTGGACATAATCCAGCAAAATGTCCAGGTTTTCGTAAAAATAATCCGTGCAGGAAAATAAGTACGCCGTCATGGCAAAGGATGTAAAGGCGTTTGCGCTGGCGCCGTATTTTGCGAAACGGTCGAAGGCGTTTTTCCCGTCCTCTTCCTCAAATACCTTGTGCTCCAAAAAGTGCGCCACGCCATCGGGTACAGTGGTAACCTCATTTTCCCCCGGCACCACAAAGTCGGTGTTTATTGAGCCGTATTTTGTGGCAAACACCGCATAGCTTTTGCTAAAGCCTTTTTTAGGCATTATATATATCTTAAGCCCGCTTTCATGGGTTGTGGTATATACGCTTTCCCCTAGCTCGCTGTATGTGGTTTTCTTAAGTTCCATACTATCCTTCCTTTCATTTGGGTTCTTATATTCCCTTTAGGAAATACACCGTATCCAGTTCAACGTTTTCGCTGGCGCAAAACACATCCTCCAAGGTCACCTTGGACAATTTGTCAATGAAGGTTTCCAAGTCCACCATATCCCTTCCGCACTGCGCCGCATAAAAGCTTTCAAGGCTTCTGAGCCCGTCATATAAGGATTTGTAGGAATTTATTATTGAAAGCATCGCCTGGTCGAATTCTTCCTGTGTTATGTTTTTATTTTTCATATAGCTAAACTGAAGGTTTATTTCATCTAACGCCTTTTGGTAATTTGAAAACTCAATCCCTGAATTTACGGTCATAATGCCCTTATATCTGTCGTAACCGCTTGAGGCGTAGTATGCAAGGCTTAATTTTTCCCTGACATTTAGGAATAGTTTTGAGGTGGTGCTTCCGCCAAAAATGGTGTTAAACAAAATCATGGCGTACTCATCGGCGCCTTTTACCCTGTATCCCATGGAAAGTTTACCCTGTGTTACGTCAAGCTTTTCTTCCACATACCTTACTTCCTTCGGCAAATCCCCAATCACTACCCCGGGGTATTGCGCGCGCCTTTCCGGCAATGCTCCGGTATATTTTTTAACAAGCTCGATTGCTTTTTCCTTGGATAAATTCCCGGACACAAATATATCAATGGGGCTTTCTGTGATAATTTTTTTGTAATGGGCCATTAAACCTTTTGCGGTAATTTGCGAAACCCTCTCAACGGTGCCCAATTCACAAACCCCGTAGCGTTCGTTTTTGCACATTTCCTGAATAAGGCGGTTGTATGCGTAGTTGCGCTTGTCGTTAATTAACCCCTTAATCCTTTCAATTAAATTGTCCTTTTCCTGTTTTAGAATGTCCTCATCAAATTCGTCAACCACGTTTAATAAAACGTCAAATAAAAATTTTAAGGAATCTTCCAAAATTCCTTCCTTATATAATGCGAAATTGTCGGAAACTGTTTCAATCCCCGACACAATGCTGTGGGTTTCAGCCTTTTTCTGGCTGTACATAAACAAATGGGCGCCGTACAAATCCTCGCACTTTTTTTGGATTTGGGTTAAATCCTTATACGTTTTATTCCCCCTTCTTAAAACCTGGGGAAGCAGCGCGTTTAAAGATGCTTCCGATTCATCAAGTGGCCTATGTATATAGACGCTTGACAAAAAGGTTTTAAACTTGAAGTTGGGGATAAAGTATAGGTTAATCCCTTCTTTTATCAAATATTTTTCCACCATTTGCAATCCTCCTTAAATCCATATATAAGGCAAGGGGTTACCTTGCCTTATATTTAATTATCTTATGCTGTTTACAATGCTTTCAAAGGCGTCAGTTGTGTCGCTGCCTGAGGTGTTTAGCATATTCCTTATGCTTTGCACGATATACTCGTCATTTGTAACTTTAACCATTTCAATGTTTGGCACAAGCTGTTTAACTTTTGTTATAATCTGTTCGCGGATTTGGCTGATGTTTGTCTGGTTGTCGGTGTCAACGCCTACAACACAGGTATTCCCGTTTACCGCCACTTCGCAGTCCCTGACACCTGAAATCCCGTTTATCGCCGACTTAATCCTGTTGGAAATGTCGCCGCCGTCAATATTGGTATTTATTCCGCTTCCCGCGTTATTGTTGTTGCGGGTGCCGAAAAGCCAGCTGAAAAACCCGCGGTTGCGGTTAATTTGGTTGTCGTTGGTGTCCATTGGGGTGCGGGTGTAGGTATTGGTGTTGGTGTTAACCCTGTTTCCCGTTGTGGTGTCCACATTATTCGTGCCGCCTAATGTAGAGTTGTTATTCCCCGTGCCATTCCTGTTTTGCGCGGTGTTGTTGGCAATATCCTGTGTGGTTCTCATTCTTTCATTGGTATAATCATTTGCCATATTCACACGGTCAACGCCGTCTCCCCGCTGCGCCGTGTTCATACAGCCTGCAAATAAAAAAACCAAAGCAAAAATCAATGCAAAGATTGCGCACTTTTTCAAAATGAAGCACTTTTTCAAAATTAATCACCTCCGAGAATATTATTCCCAGAAGGCTTTTAAATACTCTATCAGTGCATCTTTTTTGTTTTTTTCAGGATATTTTAATACATATTTAAGTGCTTCATTTAAATATTTGCCAATTTCCCTGTCTTTGACGCCTAACTCCAATAAAATGTTCCCGTCAACCGCCAAATCCTTTATATAAATGGGGTATTTTTTTTCAATTGCCTCATCATATATTTTTTTGATTTCATCAAAAATATGAAAATCCCTTTTTATAACGTCATCGCTTTTGCCTAGCAAATCGGCTTTTTTTAACTCAAGAAGGGGCAAAAAACAGTCCCCCCACGCGCTCATTTTGCGCCTTACATCAAATTCATCAGGGAGTATGTCATCGTCGTGGTGCTTTACCAAAAAAAGCACGCCGCCTTCGGTCTTTTTGTCAAATCGCAGCCGCCTCATCACGGCTTTAGCGATTTCCATGCTCTTTTCAACATGCCCTTTAAAGTGGTCAACGCCGTCGGGCGTGGTGGTTTTGGTGTCCACCTTCCCTATGTCGTGAAAAAGCGCCGCCCATTTTAGGGTTAAATCCTTTTTCACTCCGCTTACTACCTTAAATATGTGGTCCCCCACGGTGTATTTATGATAAGGGCTGTTTTGAGAAACATTAAAGCCCTCATCCAGCTTTGGGATGAGGATTTTTAAAATGTTTGTGTCTTTTAGAAGGTAAAGCCCGGATAAATCCGCTGATAGCAAAAACTTGTCAAGCTCTGCCTTAATCCTCTCGCCGCTAATGTTTTCCAAAAGGCGGGCGCACTCCTTAATTGCCTCAAAGGTTTTTTCCTCAATCTTAAACTTAAAAGAAGCGGCAAAGCGCACCGCCCTTAAAATCCTCAGGGCGTCCTCTCCAAACCTTTGTTTCGGGTTTCCCACCGCCCTGATTTTTTTATTTCTTAAGTCCTCCATCCCCATGAAGGGGTCAATGAACCCCTCTTTAGGGGAGTAGGCCATGGCGTTTATGGTAAAATCCCGCCGTTTTAAATCCTCCAGCAAATCGTCCACAAAATACACTTCCGAAGGCCTGCGGTTGTCCTTGTATTCCCCGTCCTTCCTGAAGGTGGTCACTTCAACAAAGTGACCGTCCATATTTACTGTAACCGTGCCGTGTTTTATCCCTGTGTCAATGGTTTTATCAAATATCCTTTTCACTTCTTTGGCCTTGGCGTTTGTAGCCACGTCAAAATCCTGCGGGATTTTGCCTAAAACCAAATCCCTGACGGCTCCCCCCACTATGTAGGCCTTATAGCCGCTGCCGTTTAAGGTTTCTAATACTTTATTTACATAATCAGGAATTAAAACCTTTGACATATTTATCCCCAAATCAATTAACTACCTTTTTCTCATTTTTTAAGCTTAGCACAAATTCCGCAAGGTCTTTTGCCGCGTTGGGTTTACCCATGTTTTTGGCAAACACCTCAATCAAGGCAAGCCTTTCTTTGTTGGACAAAAGCTGGTAAACCGCCTCATCTATGGGGAACGTGCTTGTGACATACATGGAAAGGCCGTTGTTTAATAAAAATTCCAAATTCCTGTCCTCCTGCCCCGGGATTGGGTTTACCAAAATCATGGGGAGCCCTTTTGCCAGGCTTTCAGAAACCGTAAGCCCCCCGGGCTTTGTGACAATGAAGTCGGAGGCGTCCATCATAATATCCACATTGTCCACAAAACCAAAGGTGTAAACATCATGGCGGAACGTGCGCCTTTCAATGGCCGCTTTGGCGTGTTTGTTGTTCCCGCAGACGCACAAAATCTGAAAATCATTTTCAAGATTATCCATCTGGGACACGATTTTTGTAACGTTGCCATAACCCATGCTTCCCATCATAACCAAAATGGTGGGCTTATCTTTTATGTTAAGTATTTTTCTGGCTTCGCTTTTTGAAATCTTTTTTGAAAATTTTTTGTGTATTGGTATGCCAATCGGCAGTACCTTATCCAGACTTATCCCCTTTTTCCTGCACTGGTTGTTAAGAAGATGAGTCGGGGTTACATAGTAATCCAAATCCGTGTCCTCCCAAAAGGGGTGCACCGTAAAATCGGTGATAATGCCTATGGATTTATGGGGGACAAGGTATTTTCTCACATCGGTTATGCACTGTGCCGCAAAAATATGGGTGGCTATAATCACATCAGGGCTGTAACTGTTTATAAACCTAATGAGTTTTTTTGCCATCATCTTGTTCATTACCCTTGAAATTGCCACTTCCCCCTGCTGGTCCTTCTTTTCGGCAAGCCTGTAAAAGCCGCCGTATAGCACGGGGGTGTACCTTGTGGTAAACAAGTACCCCTTTTCAACGGATTTTGACAAAATGGGGTGAATGTAGTCGTAAGCGTCCAAAACTATGCAGTCAGCGCCGTATTCCTTTAACATTTCGCATGCCGCCATTGAAGTTTGGTTATGCCCATGCCCTGCCGATATGGTTAAAATCAATACCTTCACAAGTATCATCCTTTCGGAGTTATTCTTTTTTATTTGCAAATAAAAAAGATTTTACCCTCCTTATGCTTAATGTAACCAATTTAGTATCCAATACATATTATACTATTGCAAGACGCAAATCCATTAATCCATTCTATTTTGGGGAGGTGAGCCATGTGGCTAGAGATAACAATTGCGGATTTTTTGGCGGCAATAGCGAAATCTTATTCTTCATTCTAGTTTTCTTAATTCTTTTCGGTGGCTTTTTTGATTGAGAAGTAAAAAAAGCAATTTCATAAATTTAAAGGAGGATAATAGATAATGGCACTTTTTAATTTTGAAGACTGCCCTGAAACCTTGTTATGGTTCATAATCCTATTCTTGTTGCTCTTCTGGTGTGGATGTGGCAAACAAGTATGCAATAACTATTGAGAGGAGCGTAACAAATGAGTGAAATAAGCGGATGCAACAACTTTGGTTGCAGGTATGACAATAACTGGCTAATCTGGATTATAGTTATTTTAATTATTTTATGGCTGCTTGGAGTATTTGGAAATAACTATTGCTAATCCATATCCGCAATAACCCATAGTACATTATAGTTACTTACAGGACGCATGAGGCGTCCTGTTTTATATTATGCTTTTTTCCTTTAAAACCCGCATAAGCTCCTTGAGTGCCCTTGCCCTGTGGCTTATTTTGTTTTTTTCCTCCATGGGGATTTCGGCAAAGGTTTTTTTGTATTCCTTCACAAAAAACACCGGGTCATAGCCGAACCCGCCTTCCCCCCGGGGGCTTGTTGTAATTTCGCCTTCGCAGCTTCCTGTTGCCGTGATAATTTCACTATCCGATAAAACCAACGCTATCGAGCACTCAAAACGGGCAGCCCTGTTTGTTTTACCCTCCATAAGCTTTAAAAGTTTTTGGATATTTTCGCTATCCGTCGCGTTTTCCCCTGCAAACCGCGCCGAATACACTCCCGGCGCGCCGTCAAGCGCGTCGACCACAAGGCCTGAGTCGTCGCTTAATGCCGGGGTTTTTGTCAATTCATATATTTCTTTTGCCTTTTTTATCGCGTTTCCCATGAAGGTGTCCGCGTCTTCCACCGTATTGTGGGTTATTCCCGCCTCTTTTAAAGATACAATTTCAAAATCAGTGCCTTTGAATATCTCTTTTATTTCAGATATTTTCCCCTTGTTGTTGGTCGCGCAAATTATTCTCACTTTCAACTATCCCTTCAGATAACACAGCTTTTTGTATTTTAAATATTTCTTCCAATCCTTTTTTCGCAAGGTTTAATAATGAGTTTAACTCGTCAAAAGTAAAGGTATCTTTTTCGCTGGTGCCTTGAATTTCAATAAACTCAAAGTTGTCATTCATCACAACATTTATATCCGCGTCGGCGTTTGAGTCTTCCTCATAACAAAGGTCAAGGAGCAGTTCCCCGCTCACTTTTCCCACGCTGACCGCCGCGGTCATGCTTTTAATGGGGTTTTCCAAAATCACCCCGTCTTTTAGCATTTGACCCACGCAGTCGCAAAGGGCAACCGCCGCGCCTATGATTGAGGCGCACCTTGTGCCCCCGTCCGCCTGCAAAACGTCGCAGTCTATAATTATGGTGTTTTCCCCAAGTTTTGTTAGGTCCACCATGCTTCTTAGCGCCCTTCCGATTAGGCGCTGGATTTCGCTGGACCTCCCGCTTAGCTTTAACTTTGATATATCCCTCACGTTGCGCTTTTGGGTTGAGCTTGGAAGCATTGCGTATTCCGCAGTGAGCCACCCTTCCCCCGTATCCTTTTTAAAGGCGGGGACCTTGTTTTCATAACTTGCGGTGCAAAGCACAATGGTGTCCCCCATTTTTATAAGCACGCTTCCCGGCGCGTATTTTGTGTAGTTTCTTAAAATGGTGATTTCCCTTAATTGGTCGTGTTTCCTGTTATCAATTCTATCCAAAAATATTGCCTCCTAATACCTAAGTTAAATACCAAAAAGATTATACCACATACTATTTAAAAAAAAAAGGAAAAAATTATAAAAAAACTCTTGCATTTTTATAAGTTTGTGCTATAATATAACCGAAAGGTCAAAGATAGTCAAAGTCAAACTCTTAAAAAATGAGGTGATTAAAATGAACATTACTGATCTGATAGAGCAGTTTATATATGAGCTTTTACAAAAGGAAGAAGCGGTGGAGATTAAGCGCAATAATTTAGCGGAAAAATTCAAATGCGTCCCCTCCCAGATAAACTATGTGCTGCAGACCCGCTTTACCCCTGAGCGCGGCTACATTGTGGAAAGCCGCAGGGGCGGCGGCGGGTGCATTAAAATACGAAGGATTACAGTTTCAAAAAGTTCATATTTAATGCATATTATTAACAATATAGGGGACGAAATCGACTATGAGACAATAGTGGTATTTACAAACAACTTCCTAGGCTACAACATAATTTCCGAAAGGGAAAGAAACCTGATTTTAGGCGCGACCTGCGACAAGTCCCTCCCCTTTAAACAGCCTGAGCGAGACCAAATCAGGGCAAGGATTTTTAAAAACATGTTAATCAATATTGTATAAGGAGGTCTTGGTATGTTATGTGAAAAGTGCGGAAAAAATCCCGCGAACTTTCACTATGAACAAAATATAAACGGAGAAATCACGGTATATAACCTTTGCACAAAATGCGCGGTTGAAAGCGGGCTTTACTATAAAACAGATTTTAACTTCAGCTCATTTTTCCAAAACTTTTTCAAACCCGATCTATTTATAAAAGAAACCCTAAACCCTCAAAAAAGCTGCCCGTTTTGCCATATGACAGCCTCCCAGTTTTTAAACTTGGGGAAATTCGGCTGCGGCAGGTGCTATGACACATTCTTTGACGAAGTTTCCAGCCTGCTTAAGCGTATCCACGGAAGCGACACCCATGTGGGGGCTTTCCCAAAAGAACAGGAAAAGCACATTATGGTTAAACGGAAAATTGACAAGCTAAAGGAAGAACTAAACGAAGCGATTTTAAAGGAAAACTATGAGCTTGCGGCGAAGTTAAGGGATGAAATCAAAGAACTTCAAAACAATGAATAATTCAGGAGGTCATTATGAAAAGCTGGTACACTTCCGAAACCGACGGCGGAATGTTTATCTCAACCAGGATAAGGCTTGCTAGAAACATAAAAAACAAGCCCTTCCCTTCACATCTTGACAAAAAAACCGCCCAAGAGATTGCCGCTATGGTTTTTGACATATTTAATAGCGGCAAAATCAAACATGATTTTGACACCTTTTACTTTAACGATTTGAGCGAAAACGAAAAAGCGGTGCTTTTTGAAAAACACCTTGTGAGCGCGGACTTTTTGTCAAAATCGGACCTTCCCCGCGGCGTTGTGATTTCAAAAGATGAAACCATAAGCATTATGATAAACGAGGAAGACCACCTTCGAATTCAGGTGATTTACCCCGGGTTTAAGCTAAAAGAAGCCTATGACTTGGCAAGAAAGCTTGACACATTCATAAATGAAAAAACACCCTATGAGTACCACGAAAAATTCGGGTATTTGACCCACTGCCCCACAAACACAGGAAGCGGCATGAGGGCCTCCGTAATGCTCCACCTCCCCTCCTTGACTTACGCCGGAAGCATTGATAATATTCTTTCAAGCATATCAAAGCTTGGCTTTACAATCAGGGGGCTTTATGGGGAAGGCACAAAAGCGGAAGGCAATATCTATCAGGTGTCAAACCAAATAACTTTAGGAAAAACCGATGAGGAAATTTTAAGGAATTTAAGCGACATAATAAACAAAATCTCAACAAGCGAAAAAGATATTACAAAACAGCTTTACCAAAAAAATGACGCCATGTTTAAAGACAGGTGCATGAGGGCTTTGGGGATACTTCAAAACGCCTATGTGCTATCAAGCTCTGAATTTATCCAGCTGGCTAGCGACGTTAGAAACGGGATAGACTTGGGCATAATTAAGGATATAGACCCCGGAGCCTTAAACGAGCTTTTGGTATTGACGCGCCCTGCAAACATCAAAAAAATAGCGAAAAGAAATCTAAGCGCGGATGAAAGGGACATATTCAGGGCTCAGTTTGTCAGGGAAAGATTGAAACAAAAGTGAAAGAAAGGGATGATAGTATGAGTGAATTTGATCAATTCAATGAAAGCGCGAAAAGGGCATTAACTTATTCACAGGAAGCCGCCATGAGCATGGGGCACAATTATATCGGAACAGAACACGTTTTGGTAGGCTTGCTCCGCGAAAAGAGCGGCATTGCATATAGATTTTTAACAAGCGCGGGCATTACCGAAGAAAAGGTAATTTCAAAAATTGAGCAGTACATTGGGATAAACCCCAACGCAATGCCCATTATCGGGGGCTACACCCCCAGAACCAAAAGGGTAATTGAGTTAAGTTTTATTGAGGCAAGAAGGCGGAATTTCGACTATATCGGGACCGAGCATTTGCTATTGGCAATCTTGAGGGAAAGCGACAGCGTCGCGGCAAGGATTTTGGCGGATTTGAACTTGCCTCCGAACGCTTATCAGGAACTATCAAACGCATTAGGCGACGAAAACCCCATTATGGGGCCAAAGCAAAAAAGCTATTCTTTTAAAGGCGGTTCCACCCCCACCCTCAATCAATTCGGGCGTGATTTAACCGAGCTTGCCCATGAGGGGAAATTTGACCCTGTAATCGGCAGGGACACCGAAATTGAAAGGGTAATCCAAATCCTTTCAAGGCGCACCAAAAACAACCCCTGCATGATTGGCGAGCCAGGCGTGGGCAAAACCGCCATAGCTGAAGGACTTGCCCAAAAGATAGTAAACGGCGAGGTTCCTGAAACCTTAAAAGACAAGAGGGTCTTTGCCCTTGACCTGTCTTCAATGGTCGCGGGGGCAAAGTACCGCGGTGAATTTGAAGACAGGCTTAAAAAAGCCATTGAGGAAGTAATTAAGGCGGGAAATGTAATCCTCTTTATAGATGAAATCCATACAATAATTGGCGCAGGCGCCGCTGAAGGGGCGATTGACGCGTCAAATATCCTAAAACCCTCCCTTGCCCGCGGTGAAATCCAGGTAATCGGGGCTACAACAATAAATGAATACAGAAAACACATTGAAAAAGACGCTGCTTTAGAGCGAAGGTTCCAGCCCGTTCTTATCGGCGAGCCCACCGTGGAAGAAACCATAAGCATACTAAAGGGGCTTAGGGATAAGTATGAGGCCCACCACGGTGTTAAAATCACCGACGAGGCAATCGAGGCCGCGGCGAAACTTTCCGCAAGGTATATAAGCGACAGGTATTTGCCCGACAAGGCCATAGACTTAATCGACGAGGCGGCAAGCAGGGCAAGGCTAAACAGGCTCACAGCCCCAAATGATTTAAAGGATTTGGAAAAGCGATTGGAAGATATACAAAAGGAAAAATCCGCGGCAATCAGGAACCAGGAATTTGAAAAAGCCGCAGGATTGCGGGATGAAGAACAAAGAATTCTAAAGATTTTGGAAGACAAAAAGCAGGAGTGGAAAAACTCCAGCACCTCAAGGGAGATTTCCATCGGCGAAGAAGAAATCGCAAACATCATTTCCGCATGGACAAAAATCCCCGTAAGCCAGCTTACGCAGGAAGATTCCCAGAGGCTTATGAAGCTTGAGGAAACTTTGCACAAGCGGGTTGTAGGCCAGGATGAAGCGATAAACGCTGTGGCAAAAGCAATAAGAAGGGGAAGAGTCGGGCTAAAAGACCCCAAACGCCCCATAGGCTCCTTCATCTTCTTAGGCCCCACCGGGGTTGGTAAAACCGAGCTTACAAAGGCTTTGGCGGAAGCCCTCTTTGGCGATGAAAACGCCATGATAAGGGTTGATATGTCCGAGTACATGGAAAAGCACTCCGTTTCAAAGCTAATCGGCTCACCTCCGGGATATGTGGGTTATGACGAAGGCGGGCAGCTCACCGAAAAGGTGCGAAGAAAGCCCTATTCCGTAATATTGTTTGACGAAATTGAAAAAGCCCATCCCGACGTGTTCAACATCCTTTTGCAAATCTTGGAAGACGGTATTTTAACCGACTCCCAGGGCAGGCGGGTGGACTTTAAAAACACAGTAATCATCATGACCTCAAACGTCGGGGCAAGGAATATTACCGAAAGAAAGAGCCTGGGCTTTACCCTTCAAAAAGAAGACGAGGAAAAGAGCTATAATGAGATAAAGAAAAATGTTTTGGACGAATTAAAGCGGGCATTTAGGCCTGAGTTTTTAAACAGGGTTGATGAAATCATCGTATTCCATCAGCTAAACGAAGACCATGTAAAACAAATCTGCAAAATTATGCTGGATAACTTCGCTAAACGCCTTGAACAAAACCAAATCAAAGCCGAATTTGACGACAGCGTGCTTGCCCTTCTTGCGAAGGAAGGCTTTGACCCCATCTACGGCGCAAGACCGATAAGGCGCGCAATTTCCACAAGGATTGAGGACTTGTTCGCTGAAAAAATGTTGGAAGGCGAAATTAAAAACGGGGATGTGGTCCGGGTTTACAGCGAAGACGGCAAAATTGTAATTAAAAAGTGACAACTCCTCCTTCAAATGTGAGCCATATACAAAAAACCCTGCATTTTCTGCAGGGTTTTTTGTATTTTTAATTTAACACCATTTTGAAACTTAAATAATTCAATCCAAAGAATAGCGCGGCCCTGCGGCCGCGGGTTTAGGATGAGTGTTTTATCTATAATTAAGGCTGGTTTTCTTTTTTTATGTCTTTTACAAACCTGAATTCCCTGTAATTTGCTTTTTCCTGCGTTCTTTCTTCCTCCAGGCTCAAACCCTCCTGCGGGTAGGGGGATTCTTCGTAGCAGTAGCTGTTGTTGCCTAAAATCCCTTGCGGGAACCCGAACACATTTACGGGGTCGTATTTGCCTTTTACGGATAGAAGGCTTGCAACATTTCCCCCATAGTATTCCTCCTTGTAATGGGAAAGGTTCCTGTAGGGGAAATTCACATAAGCGCCTGCGGTGTAGTTTCTCAAAATCCTGTATTTTTCATCAATCCACTTTTGGTTGTTTGTGGTATACATATTTTTTTCAAATTTGGTGTCAAGCCAGATAATATACCCTGCCTTCCTGTGGTAAAAAGCGGTGTCGTGGGGTTTTACCTCCCCTGCTTTTCCTCCTAATGCGTACATGGATAGGGCAATGTATTCGCTGTAATAAGGGAGTTTTTTTACTATATTTACAAGGCACATTATTTCGCACAAGGTCAGCCTTCTGTATACAAACCCGCTTGCCGACCTGAACTTTTCATTTTGGGGGTATGAGCTTCCGATTATGTTCACCGCCTCAATAAAGGGCATTTTTTGTATGTTGTAAATTGGGTTTCCGGTTTCCAAAAACTCTTTAAGTAAATTTCGCACCTCTTCCGCCTCCCCGTAGTAAAAGCCCCTCACAAGCATGGAAAGCCCTTCTTCTTTTGAGTTGTAAATCCTGGATATAAGGGTCAAGTTTTCATTGTTTTTTGCCACATAGTTTTGCCAAGCCAAGAAAAGCTTTTCCTGCTGTCTTGGGTTTACGTTTTCATAGTCAATTTCAATTAATGTAACTTCTTCAATTTTGGGCGGAAGGTTAAACGTTATGGAAGTCACAACCCCGAAATTCCCGCCGCCACCGCCGCGGAGGGCCCAGTATAAATCCTGGTTTTCATTTGCGCTTGCGGTTATAACTTCGCCCTTGTAGTTTATCATCCTGAATTCACTGACATTGTCACAGCCCAATCCGAATTTTCTGGAAGACAGTCCCCATCCTCCCCCTAAAGCAAAGCCAAATACCCCCACACTGGGGCAGGTTCCGCCGGGGAAGGGATAGCCGTAGGCTGCGAGGAAGCCGTATAAATCTTTGTTCGTAACCCCGCCTTGGATTGTCACGGTGTTTTCCCCTTCGTTTATCTCAATGTTTTTCATCAAGCTTAAATCTATCACAAAAGCGTAGTTTCCGTTGGAATATCCTTCGTAGTTATGCCCCCCGCCCCTTATTCTTATGGGGATATTGCTGCCCCGCGCCCAGAGGATGGCGCGTTTTATGTCTTCTTCGCTTTCACAATAATTAATAATGTAGGGGAACTGGTTTATGGAATAGTTATATCCCCGGCGGAGGCTGTTATATTCAGGGTCAAGGTAAGTAACTACTCTTCCTCCGAGAGAAACAAAATTGTTTTCCATCTTACACCTTCCTTTTTTTATAGGCTAATTTATTATATGGTTTTAAATCTTCATATGTGAAAAATAAAAAAAGCGGCTTCCGCCGCTTTTACGCTTTAAAAAAATCAATCAGCCTGTATACCAAAGGAAGGGTGAACATGCTAAGAACCGTTGTGATAAATATGGTTTGGGCCGCGTATTTGGGGTCTACCTCATATTCTTTCGCTAAAATCGCAAATATGGTCTGGGCAGGCATTGCAACCTGCAGCGCGAGAACCTGCACCGCCTCATAGGGCACATATTTTGAAACGCCCGTGATAAAAATTATATAAACCACTAGTATGGGCATTATAATCATTTTAATTGCGCCTAAAACATAGATTGACGCTTTTTTGAAAATATCCAAAACATCAATTTTTGCAAGGGTACAGCCAATAAACAGCATGGACAGCGGCGTTGTGGCCGAGCCTATCCTTGTTGCCGCCTCCATCACCACAGGCGGCAAATCTATGTTTGTTATCATCAAAAAAAGCCCTGTTAAAAAGGATATGGTGTTTGGGTTTATAAGCTCCTTGAGCTTCCCCTTCCCCGACAGCATATATACGCCAAAAGTCCAAACCCAAAGGTCGTTTATAAGGGCGTAAAACACCGCGTACATAAGCCCCCGCTGCCCAAAAAGGGAAGTTACAAGGGGGTAGGCTAAAAAAATCACGTTCCCGAAAGCGGAAAGGCAAATGTGGAGCTTTTTCTCAGGGCCTTTAAGCCTAAACAGTTTTGCGGTAAATACCCCTATAATTAAAAGCAGTAATATGGAAACAAACGCAAAAACTATTATAAAAGCCGCGCTTTTCACCAATTCCCTGTTTAACGGCTGTGTCTTTAGGCTTGTGATGATTAAAAGGGGCAAGGTTATGTTTTTTATAATTTTTGAAGTCTTTTCGTCAATATCTTTAACATATTTGGTTTTTTGACAGAAAAACCCTATCAAAATCATTATCCCGATTAGGATTATGCTGTCAATGATGGTTGCAAATCCGTTCAAAATCCAGACATTCCTTCCGGTTATTTTTGTTTTTTGTTGTTTTTTATTATAATTAGCAAAGCAATCACAACGATTAAAATTATCGCAAGGCTTAACCCGATTATAAAAATTATCGTGTTTTGGGCACCTGCGTTTTGGCTTTGGGTATTCCCCGCCATGCTAAACTCAACTTCCACTGCTACGTCCTCACCAGTGTATTCCCATGTCAATTCCTTTTTGTCCTCTGAAACAATCTTGGCGTTGTGGCTTATGGGCTCTGCCGGCAGGCTTAATGTAAAAGTAACTTTGTCGGGAGCCTGATTTGGGTCGTTGTCAAAATTTTTTATGGTGTCTGCCGCAATTTTGCCGTAAATTTTATATCCGCCATTGGTTTTTTCAAAAATAATCCCGCTTTGCTCTTCCCCACTTCCTTCTTTTAAATACATATTAGGCCCTAAAACCGCGCTGTTTAGCCTTGTATCTTTCAGGAATTCCTCAATGTTTTTAAAGTCCACGCTGTATTCAATCCCTTTTTGGCCGCCGCTTTCAATATCTTTTTGGGTAACGCCATCAAACTGGCGGTCGCTTTTAATAAGGTCTAATACCTGCTGTCTTGCCTCTTCTGACTGGAAGCGTTCAAGCCCTAAAAGCACGGAGTATTTATAATTTACCGAACCGTCCTGGTTAATTTTTATATAGGTATTTGAGGAACATGCGGTTAATGAGAATAAAAGCAAAAAAATAAGGCTTAAGAATTTTTTGTTCATAAACAAAACCCCCACACTTGATACTTTTACATGAGCGTATTATACCAGTATGGAGGTAATTTTTCAATATGCTAATTTAAAAAGCCTCACAGATAGTGGTCCTTCCCACAAAAATTTCGCAAATGGTTTTTATGATTTCCTGGTTTTTAAAATCCTGGCTGTTGTGGATATAAACCCGAAGGGGCGCCAATGTAATAAGGGCGGAAATCAATAAATCGTCAAACCCCACGTCCAAGCCCTTCACTTCGCTTAAAAACTCGTCAATGCACTCCTTTGTTATGTCGTTTAGCTTTTCATCCAAAATCGTGTAGCCTTTGTTTTGGTTAACTAAAATATGCACTTCCTTGCATTTTGGCGCCTGTATTTCAACAAAATAGCGAAGCAGGCCTATAAATTCGGTGTATTCCTTATAGGTGATGTACTCTTCAACAACCTTTTCCACAATTTGCTCCAATTCTTTTTTATACTCGCCCAGCCTGAAATTCACAAAGCCTTCAATGATTAAGCTGTCGTTTTGCATAAGGTAATCGCATAAATCTTTTTTTATAATCTGCACCCTTTTATTGTAAGAGCCTGTGGATTTGTCATATCTTAAAAAATTAAAGGTTTTTTCTAAAATTTCCCTTCTTTCCGGAACATCGAAGTAGCCGTAATTTGTTTCAATGATTTTTAAAACCTTGCCTTCTTCATACTTGTCTATGATTAGTTTTGCCAGAATGCTTGCAACTTTATTTACAAAATCGCTTTCATCTATGTTATAGGGCTCAATTAAAATACCCCGCTCATTTTTATCAACCACAGCAAAGTCTTTTAAACTGTTTACAATTTCGTCAGTATCCCCGTCTATTAAAATTTGGCACAAACTTTTCACTTCCTTTCGCAACTTTGTGGATGAAGATATTTTACCTCTTAAAACCCAATGTATTCATGCCAATATTTTTCGGTTTCTTCTAAATCTCAGATTAATACATTATATGAAAATTTTTATATAAGTGTTGCTGATACGGGCCTTTTAATTTTCACAAAATAGGGGTTTTTGCATAATATATACCGAGGCAAATAGTATCTTTCTTGCCTTCAATCGGCCGGCCGATTGTTTATATATAGGGCGCGTCAATTTACGCAATTGACGCGCCCATTTTTATATGTTAAGATTATCTAAATTAGTGTTGGGGGGGTTGTTATGATAAATGAAACCGCACTTTTATGCGATAAGTATTTTCCCGACATGGTAAAAATCAGAAGAACGCTGCACATGTACCCTGAAACGGCGTTTTTAGAGTATAGGACCAGTGAATACATAAAAGAAGTTTTAAAAAAATTAAACATTCCGTATAAAAGCGTTGCTAAAACCGGGATTGTGGCGGATATTACAGGAAGCGGCGCGGGAAAAACCCTAGCCTTCAGGGCGGATATGGACGCGCTTGATATATATGAGGAAAACGACGTCCCTTATAAATCAAAAACAGACGGGGTAATGCACGCCTGCGGCCATGACGCACATATGGCAACACTCCTTGGCGCGGCAATGGTTTTAAATGAATTAAAAGATAAAATAAAAGGAAAAATCCGCTTAATTTTCCAGCCTGCCGAAGAAGGTGACGGCGGGGCGCTTCCCATGATTAAAGAAGGGGCGCTGGAAGGCGTGTCCGCGGTTGTTGCCGCCCATGTGATGAGCGATATACCTTGCGGTAAAGTTTTGGTAAAGGAAGGCGCCATTATGGCTTCCTGTGATGATTTTAAAATTACCGTAATTGGGCGCGGGGGGCACGGGGCGTATCCCCACAAAACCATAGACCCCATTGTGATTGGGGCAAACATTGTAAACGGCTTACAAAAAATAGTCAGCAGAAAAATTAACCCCCTTGAGCCTTGCGTGATTACTGTTGGCTATTTTCACGCGGGAACTTGCACAAATGTTATCCCCGGCACCGCCGAAATCGGCGGCACATTCAGGGCTTTGTCCAATGAAGTTAGGGAAAGTTTGCCAAAATTAATAGAAGAATGCGCAAAAAACCAAGCCAAATCCTTCGGCGGTGATTGCGACGTCAAGTTTTTCTTTCAATTTGCGCCCGTTATCAATGACAAACACATAACCCAGGAATTTGCAAAATCCTGCAAAAAGGCAATCGGGAATGAAAATGTAATCTGGGGGAACACCCCTTCAATGGCAAGCGACGATTTTTCATATTTCGCAAATGAAATCCCAGCCACTTACTTTTACCTAGGCTGCGGGAATTTAGAAAAAGGGATAGTAAACCCAATCCATTCACCCGGGTTTGACATTGACGAGGACTGCTTAAAAGTTGGCGCGAAGGTTTTAAGCCAGTTTGCCCTGGATTATTTATGCGGTTAATTATTTTAAAAAATTTGGCAAAGCAAAAAACCAAACCGCCCTTTATTAAAGCAAAAATTTTCCCCTGATTTACTTTTTAGTGCAAAGCTAAAAAATAGCCCCAAAAAACCAAATGTTTTTTGGGGCTTATTTTATCCTTCCAAAACCCTGTACATATTTTGGGCCTCTTCTTTTTTAACATGTTCCGACACAAGGGTCACTTCAATTTTTATTTTTCTCATACCAAGCTGAAGCTCAATAATGTCCCCCACCTTTACATCCGTTGAGGCTTTGGCGGTTTTCCCGTTTACCAAAACCCTTCCCGCGTCGCACGCCTCATTGGCAATGGTTCTGCGCTTTATAAGGCGGGATACTTTTAAATACTTGTCAATCCTCATAGCAATCCCTCATAAATATTTATATATGAAATAAAAAATCAGGCTGGCGCCTGATTTTTTATTATTTTACAGCGTCTTTTAAAGCTTTACCTACTTTGAATACTGGAACCTTTGAAGCAGGAATAACGATTTCTTCTTTTGTTTGTGGGTTTCTGCCTTTTCTTGCGGCTCTTTGTTTTACTTCAAATGTACCAAAACCTACAAGCTGAACTTTGTCACCTTTCTTAAGAGCTTCTTCAATTGAGCTTATTACTGCGTTTAGAGCCTTTTCTGCGTCCTTCTTTGTTAGTTCGCTTTTTTCTGCAATAGCTGCAATTAGTTCAGATTTGTTCATACCATTTTTTCCTCCTTATTTTTTTTAACGCCCGTTTTAATTTAATAAAAATTAATTAAATTTTAGGACGTTTTTTCGAGGTGGTGCTTTAACGTCTTTCATTATACGTATTCAAAAAAACATCCTCATTTTATAAGCCCACTATGTGTCAATTGTGACAAATTTTTTCTTATGTCGCCACTTATATTGTAATTATACTCCAAAAAATTGAAGCTGTCAATAAACTTTTTGTTTATTTTAGCAATTTCTTCTTCTGCCGCAAGGCTTTCAGCCTCACACAGGGCCGCTGCCTCAAAGAGCAATTTACCATATAATGTATGGTCTTCCCCGTTTTTTCGTATATTTTCTACTATATCTATTATATTATCCAAAATTTCATCCTTTTGTAATTTCCCCAAGCCCGCCTTTTGTGCCTTAGATAAAATCTTTTGGGCTTTCATAATCGCCGGAAGGCCTTTGGAAATTTCCTTCATTGTCTGGGAAATGGTCTTTTGCCCTTTTTCCTCCTTCTTTATTTGTTCCCAATTTTTTAATACTTCATCCGAATTTTTTACACAAACGTCGGAAAAAACATGGGGATGGCGGCGTATCATCTTTTTTGAAATGCCGTCTATTATATCCGTTATGTCAAACCTGCCTTCCTCTTTGGCGATTTGGGCATGAAGGGCCACTTGCAAAAGCACGTCCCCCAGCTCGTCAATTATTTGACCGTCATCTTCCCCTTCAATGGCGTCCGCTGCCTCATAGGCTTCCTCAATTAAATATTTTTTTAAGCTCTTGTGGGTCTGCTCCCTGTCCCACGGGCAGCCCCCCTCGCCCCTGAGCCTTGCCACAATGTCCAAAAAATCCGAAAAGCTGTATTTCATTTTTACACCTCGTCTATCTTAAACTCATAACCGCTTACTTTTTTCATTATTTTAGGATAAATAAACACCGCGCCCAACAGCTGGAAAAAGGTATATAAAAGCGCCACCAGCAAAACATAAAACCTAAGGCCGGCATAATAAATTATTGAGAAAAATATTATATTTAAACCAAGACCCGCTAATATTAACAACAGGTTTATAAGAAAGTTATCAATTGCCAGATAAAAGGACATTTTTATTATGTCAAAAAACTTCATCTTATATGTTACCATCAAAGGATACATCCAAAAGTGCATGAGTATATATATAAGGTAAGCTAAAAGCATCATAAGCATCAGGGTGTTTACTATAAAGGATGAGTCCGCAAGGCTTTTTGCGTAAAAATTCATATCCAAAATTATAATAAACAAAAAGAAAGCGTCCAGTAAAAATATCAAAATTGAATTTAATAAATTGTCCTTTATGCTTTTAAAAAAATCCGACACAACCCATGAGTGCTTATGTCTTACATAAGCGGATAGTACATAGCTTGTCCCCGCGTTTGCCGGGCCCGTACCCGCAAAGGTTAAAATCAAAGAAATCATTATGGAACACAAAAAAAACATTGTCCACACAGCCATATTCTCGTCGGCGATATCCACCTTGATTTTTTCAAAAACGGGATAAAGCGCCGCGTTTGAAAGGTAAAAATAAACTATTACGGCTGGGAGCGATACTAAAAAATATAAAAAATTAAGCCCCACAAGCTTAAAAAACCTGTGCCTTATTATGTCAAAATAAAGGGGTATGCCCTCCTTCGGCACGTCCTCTTCCCTGACCCCCGGGCCGGGTTTGTTGTAGTTAAATCCAAAAAGCCCCATATATACCTCCAATTAAGTTATGCCCATTTTTTGCCTTTTTCCTGCCATACTTTTTTATAAAAAATCTTGTTTTTTAACAAAAACATTATTATAATATCGTTTGTGTATTATAAATTATAAGGATTCATTTAAAGATTTTCCATAAAACCCATGAATTATTAAAAAATTATACCATCTAAAACATACAAATTCAACATTTTATAAATAAAATAATGCTAAATAGTAAAAAATATACTTGCATTTTTATAATCTATGTGTTAGAATACAGTTTGTCAAATTACGCAATCTGGAGGTGAATTAATTGCCAAATATTAAATCCGCAAAAAAGAGAGTGCTAGTGATTAAGAAAAAGACCTTGAGAAACCAGATGATCAAGTCCGCGCTAAAGACCGCGATTAAGAAGTTTAATGCACTAGTAAATGAAAATAATAAAGAGGCTGCAACACAAGCCTTCAGGCATGCGGTAAAGAAACTTGACCAGGCTGCTGCAAAAGGTGTTATCCACAAAAACACTGCTGCACGCAAAAAGTCAGCTTTAGCAATAAAGTTAAATAAAATGGGTGCCTAAGTTTTATAAATATAAAGCGGGTATTCACGAATGACTCCTGTTACATACAGGCGTGATTCATGAATTACCCGCTTTTATATTTTCATAAGCCTAAAAAGCGTCATCTCAAGGGCTAAAAAGTCCCCCGAAATCCCCGCTTTTATGTCCCCGTCCGCTTTTTTTAGTAAAAATATTGCGCGCCTTAAAAATTCCCCGCTGCTTTTTTTGGCATATGAAAGGGCCTTTTTTGCGGCATAATCGCTTGTGCGCTTTATTTTTTCAACTATTTCCCCGTCGCTTTTCCCTTCCGAAAGCAGTATTTTTGCCTTTAGGATATCGGAAAATTGGGTAAAGAGGGTGGATAGAATTTTCATGGCAGGAACCCTTAACTCCTTCATTTCATAAAGGCAGGAAAAAATCACTCTTGTGTTTTTTTCAAAAAGGGCCTCAATCATCACAAAGGTTTGCTCGCTTAATGGCTTGATTATTACATCGTCTATATCCTTTCTTGTGATTATTTCCTTTTCATCGCAATAGGATATAAGTTTTATTAGCTCTTCCCTCATGCTGGTCATGTCAAGTTCTGTGTTTCTGATAAAGTAGTATAAATCCTCCCTTGAAATTCTCTTTTTGGCTTTTGTGATTATATTTGACGCCCATGCGTATAAATCGCTTTCTTTAGGCGTCACAAACTCAACAACGTACCCCTCTTTTTCCGCGGCTTTATAGGCTGAAAGCCGCCTGTCCGCTTCCCTTTCGCAAATGATTAAGCAGATGTAGCCGGGAAGGTTTAAAAATATGTCAGAAAGCTTATCCTTGTCCTTTGAAAATATATTGGTGTCTTTTAAAATCACAAGTTTTCTATCCGCCATAAAGGGGATGGTATTTACAACATCGGCTAAATCTTTTGCCTCAAAATCCTTTGAGTCGGTGTAAAAATAATTAAAATCCGAACTGTCCACAACATTTAGGGCTTTTTTTATAAGGTTAAGGCAATATTCCTTCAAATACACCTCATCCCCTAAAAAGATATAAAGCTTTTCTATTTTTTTGTCCTTTATGTTTTGCTTTAGCGCTTCATAGGTAAGTTTCATTTTAGCCTCCGCGATAGGTTTTTACTTTTACTTCTCCCCGATTATTTACCACAAAAGAGATTGTTTTGTTAATATCGGTCCTGAAAACTTTGGAATTTGCCTCCGCAAGCCTTTCTAAAACTTCTTCCGACGGATGGCCGTAGGGGTTATCCCCAACGGAAATCACGGAAATAGCGGGGGTAACCCTCATTAAAAACTCCTTTGAAGTTGAATACTTCGACCCGTGGTGGGCAACTTTTAACACATCCGAGTCAATGAAAACATTTCTGTCCATAAGTTCTTTTTCAATTTGCGCCGTCATGTCCCCTGTAAACAAAACGGAAAAACCGTTATAAACAAGCCTCAATACCGCCGTCAGCTCATTTTGGCTGTAAGTATCTGAACTTGAGTTTTTAATCCCGGAAAGCACGCTGAATTTCACACCGCCGTCCGTCCTGATGCTTTCCCCCATTGAAATGAAGTGTACTTTTGTACCCGCAATTTTTGCGTATTTTATAAGTTCTGCCTTCATTTCGCTTTCATTGTCGCAGTCGGGTAAAATCAGATTTTTTACCCTTCCCGCTTTAACCAAACCCAAAATCCCTTGGGCGTGGTCGTCGTGGTAGTGGGACAAGACCGCCCCGTCTAACATGAACACCCCTTTTGAGTCCAAAAAGGGCTCTAGTATATATGAGCTTACATCATAATTATTAAGCCCGCCGCCGTCAATTAAAAAGCTGTAGTTTTTAGGCGTTCTCACAAGGCAGGCGTCCCCCTGCCCCACATTAATAAAGTCAATGCGCAGTTTATTTGAGTCCAAAATATAAAACCCACCATTAATTATAACCGATACGGAAAACATAATAAAGGCAAATTTTTTTATTTCCTTCCTTTGATTATACAAATAAAGCCCTAAAAGCACAATAAACAGTATGTAGGACACAATAAAAACTAAATCCATATCCCCCACTTGTGCTGAAAAAATTTTAGTTTGGCTTGTGAATTTCGCAACATAGAGGATAAAATAAATTATCCCTTCCAAAAACAGGGCAATCACTTTTGCAACAGGTTCAATGAAAGAGACGGCAAAAAGCAGTATAGCCCCGAATATGAACATAGGAAGCAGCGGCACCACCAACACATTGGCAATTATGGATAAAAAGTTAATATAATTGAAATTGTTAATAATAATCGGCATTGTGAAAAACTGCGCGGATAAAGTTACCGCGATTAATTCCCCCAAAATGGGGCTTTTTATAAACTTCAGCTTTTCTTTTAAGGGTATTGCAAAAATGATAATCCCAAGGGTAGCTGAGGCCGACAACAAAAACCCGGTGTCAAAGGCGGAAAGGGGGTTTATTAAAAGCATAATGGCGCAGGCGAAAGACAAATTGGTTAGATTGTCCACTTCCCTTTTTAGGATGTAGGATAACTGCATTAATATACACATTATCCCGCTTCTGACCGCCGAAGGCTCAGCTCCGGTCATAATTACAAAAACAAAGACAAAGGCTATATAAATTGCCCTTGAAACCCTGCCTTTCGGGGCAAGGAAGAAAAACATGACCATGATAACCGACAAAAAAGCGTTTACATGGCTTCCCGACACCGCCACGATATGGGAAAGGCCGCTTTTTGAAAACATTTCTTTTAAGGAAGAGTCCATAAGGCTTTTGTCCCCGATAAAAAGCCCTTTAAATACCGCTAAAACCCCGCCATCAAAGAATTTTTCCGAAATTTCCGATACCTTTTCCGCCAAAAAATTCCCCAAGTCAAAAGGGTTATAAAACTTTAAATCCCGTTTGGTTAAGGTTACATTACGGATTGAGCCAAAGGCAAACACGCCTTTTTGAAAGTTATGTTCTAAATAATTGAAAACCCCTTCGTTTTCGTATGTTTTAGGTATAAATATATAGCAATTTCCCTTTATTTTGTCCCCGTATTTTATTTCCTCTTTACCGCTATATGTTATGTAGATTTTTGTCCTGACCCTTTCCCTTCCGATTGTCTGTGTGTTTATGTAAAACTTTTGTTTTCCTTCCTCATTTTTTGGGATTGACACAACTTTTCCAGATACCACCCTTTCGGATTGGTAATAGGGGCTTACTTTTGAAATTTGTAAGTCCCTGTATAAGTGGTACTGGAAATTCCCAAGGCCCATGATTAAAACCAGGGAAATATAAAATGTTTGTTTTTTTAAAAAAATCCGCCCTGTTATTAGCATAAGCACGGAAACAAAAAGGATAAATATGGAAGAATTTATGTCAATTACGGGCGACATAAAAATCCCCAGCATATAAAAAACGGATATGGCAAGCAACTTTCTTTTCAAAAAAATCACTCCGTTTGAAAGTTACATAAAGTAACAATTATTTATGTAAATCATATTATGTAAATGTAAAACCAAATAAATAATAAGGGGTTATGCCGATGAATATTGAAGTAAAACATCACGATGAAATCCATGATCTTGACAACTTCCCACTTGCATACGCTTATGTACCAATGCAAAAGCTGGGAAAAGTGTACACCGAGCCTGAGGCTTTATCAAAAGGGACCCTTTTCCCTGAACTCTATAAGCCGCTAGGGGTATACGGCAATGAGTTTTCAGGAAAAATCCCGACCGATGTATGTCCAAAAGAAAATATGAAAGATACCTCCCCCTATGAAGAAAAGCACGATAACAAACCTTTTGATAACAACCCGTTTGGCAACTTGCCCTTCGGCAACCCGTTTGCCAACAAACCATACGAAAACGACCCAAATGATAATACATGGATGTAGAGGTGTAAGTATGGAAAACGTAATCGATAATCTCAGGGATAACAAAGCCGAACTTAAAAAAGCATTAATGGCCGCAAAATTTGCCGCATTAGAAATGCAGCTATATTTAGACACTCATCCGTATGATACCAAAGCGCTTCAAATGCACCATGAATACGCTAAAAAAGCCGCGAAACTAATGGATGAGTACCAGCAAAAATACGGTCCCATTGTGGCTGGCGCGTCCGGCACAAAATGTCCGTGGCAATGGGCAAGCCAAACATGGACTTGGGAATAAGGAGGGTAAATCTTTAAATGTTTGTTTATGAAAAAATTCTCCAGTATCCGGTAAAAATCAAAACACCGAATGCCAAACTTGCAAAATATATCTTAAGCCAATATGGTGGGCCAAATGGCAAATGGTTAATTTTACATATATTTTACTATTTTAAAAGGCGCATTTCAACCTTGTTTTGCCCATGTATTCTTTTTTGCTTTTTGGTTATATTAAAATAGGCAAAACATTTTTGAAAGGATGATTGCTATAAATAAAGAAAGCTACACAGACATTCCTTTTGATTTGCCCAAAAGTTTCCCGCCCCAAAAACAGGACCTACAGCCGGGAAGCCAGCAGCAGATGTACCCAAAACCCATTACCGACAACCCCAATTATGTGGGCTCGGGCAAACTTAAAAACAAGGTAGCGATTATCACCGGCGGCGACAGCGGCATAGGACAAGCGGTGGCGGCGGCTTTCGCCAAAGAAGGGTGCGATATGGTAATACCTTATTACAGCGAAGACGAAGACGCGGCGGAAACTTTAAAAATAGTTGAAAGTTACGGGCAATGTTGTATATTATTTAAGTGTGACCTAAAAGACGAAAACGCGTCCGTGCTGACCGTGAACAAAGCAATTTCAGAACTGGGGCATATTGACATTGTGGTAAACAATATCGCGGTGCAGTATCCTAAGGCTAGCCTTAGCGAGATTTCATCCCAGCAGCTTGAAAACACGTTCCAGACCAATGTCTTAAGCTATTTTCACATGACCAAGGCAGCTCTTCCCCACCTTAAAAGCGGGGCAAGCATTATAAACACTACAAGCGTTACCGCCTACAAAGGCTCGCCTTACTTAATTGACTACTCCGCAACAAAAGGCGCCATAGTGTCCTTTACCCGGTCATTGGCTTTGGCTTTGGCAAAAGACAAAATCAGGGTAAACGCGGTAGCCCCGGGGCCTGTGTGGACACCTTTAATCACCGCCACAAGCGATGAAAACCAAGTCCAGACCTTTGGGCAAAACGTGCCGTTAGGCCGCGCGGCGCAGCCTTTTGAGCTGGCGCCCACTTATGTTTATCTGGCAAGCGATGACTCAGCTTACGTTACAGGACAGGTTCTTCATGTAAACGGCGGGGAAATAGTGGACTCATAAAGGTTAATGCCCTCAATTTCACCAAAAGTTTTTTTGCTTCATATATTTAAATGAGGTGATTTCATGAACGACTTACCAATTGAGGGCATTCCCTTTATCTCAGCTACTATTGCCTTGATTTTCGGGCAGAGCATGAATACCAATGAACTAAATTTTTACGGAAACCTTCTTACCGCAATCGGCTCGGAAATGCTGACTTTGGCAGCGGCAAGAAAAATCCAGGAAGGCAGCGGCAGTGACACGGTTTTGGAGGATATTATAAGATAGATTGTACATATCACAAATGGATAGGAGGAAAAACATGTACCGGAATTCGGAATTTACCCATGAGAAAGACAGGATTGTTTTATACGGGGATGGAAACGAGGTTTTGGCTGAAATTACTTTCAGGGAAATTGAGGAAGGGCTTGTGGACATAAACCACACCTTTGTTGACGAATCCTTGCGGGGGCAGGGGATTGCCGACAAGCTTATGAAGGAATTGACCCACAGGCTCATTGATGAAGGAAAGCGGGCAGTTGCCACCTGTTCCTATGCTGAAAGCTGGCTTGAAAAACACGAGGACATAAAAAAGAGGCTAATCCGGGTTAAAATTCAATAACATCTAGTTTTCCGCCGGTTTTTATAATACATTCAAAATCAAAAAAATCCTCAGTGTCATCACTTACGCGTACTAAATCATTTCGGGTAAGGGATTTTATGTAGGATTTTTTTAGGATTTTTGAATGTATTTCTTTTTTGTAGCTTTCTATTTTCCCCATATACTCCATTTCGCTTACTATCCTGTAGTGTTTTCCCCTGATTATCATATAACCACCCTAAAACATATTATGAAAAAAAACGGATTTTGTGAGGGGGTGGTTTTTATTTTTGCCGCCGCATATATACGGGTTAGCACCGATGAACAAACCGAATACAGCCCTGACGCGCAAATCAGGGCAATTAAAACTTATGCAAAAGCACATAACATTACCCTTTTGGATGAACACATCTACATTGACGAGGGAAAAAGCGGGCGGAGCGCCAAAAAAAGGCCTGCCTTTATGAAAATGATAAATTGCGCGAAAAAAATCCCCCGTCCCTTTGACGTAATTTTAGTCCACAAATTTGACCGCTTCGCGAGAAACCGCTTTGACAGCGTAGTTTATAAAACTTTGCTTCAAAAAGAGTGCAATATTAAGGTCGTAAGCGTTACCGAAAGCATTGACAACGACAAGATTTCTTTAATTATGGAAAGCATATTGGAAGCAATGGCGGAATACTACTCCATAAATTTGTCCGAAGAAGTTAAAAAGGGCATGACGGAAAAGGCGTATTCGGGAAAAATCCAAAACAAGGCCCCCATTGGTTACAAAATGGATAAAGGAAGGCTTGTTGTGGATGAAAAAGGGGCCCAAATTGTAAAATTTATTTTTGAAAAATTTTTGGGTGGGGACTCCCCGCTGCAAATCGCAAAACTTTTAAACAGCATGGGGCATAGGACAAAAAGCGGCAACCTGTTTGAAAGCCGCCAGATTGTATACATCTTAAAAAACCCCATATACTGCGGCTTTGTGCGCTGGAACCCAAAAGGGAAAACAGGAAGGGATTTTGACAACCCCAATTTAATTATAAAAGAAGGGGAACATGAAAAGATAATTGATATTGACACCTTTCAAAAAGCGCAGGTGCTCTTTGAAAAAGGCAAGGGAAAACCCAAACAGAAAAGGGCGGGGGAAAAAAGCCATTTCCTTGTGGGGCTTGTCAGATGCGGCACTTGCAAGGGTGCTATGGCAAATTTGGGTTCAAGCTTTTCCTGCTTAAATTACAGGAGGGGAAAATGCAAGGATAAAAACACAATCGGGATAAAAACCCTTGAAACCCTTGTACTTTCAAAACTAAAAGAAGATTTTGGGGATGGCGTAAAAGTAAAGTGCTTGCATGAAGACGGGTCTTATAAAGAGTATTTAAATAAGAGCGAAAAGCTGGAATTTTTAAAACTCCAGCTTAAGAGGGCAAAGCGCGCCTACCTTTGCGGCGCGGACAGTTTGGAAGAGTATAAAAAGAATAAGGAGTTCATTGAAGATAAAATTGAAGTTTTAAAAAATGAGCTTAAAAATATGAAAAAAGAAAAAAGCGCGCAATATTTCGCATACATCCCGCCCGTTTTTGAAGTTTTAAAAAAGGGGGATACATTATTTAAATTTAAAATCATATCTTCAATCGTAAAAGAAATTGAATTTTCCCGCAAAGACAATACTTTAAAAATCACATATTTTAATAACCATATGCCATAAGGCGGTCCTGATGGTGAACTTGCTGCGTCTTTAAGATATTTAAGCCAGCGTTTCACAATGCCTGATAATTACACCAAGGCAATACTTAACGATATTGGCACCGAAGAATTAGTACCATAATGTTATCAATGATATTTTGGTGATATAGGGGCATTACGCCCCTTATTTTTTAATTCTTTATTTGTTTAATTTTTCATGGTACCTGTCAAGCAGTGCCCTCACATAGCTTGCCTTAATTGGGATTTTATCGTTTAGCGCGTTTTCCCAATAGGTTTTGTTTTCCACTGTGGTAATCCCGTCGGAAATTAAATTATGTACAGTCTCATCATTACTGTACCTATTAGTTTGGGTTGATATGCCCAAATAAGACAAAATTGCGTCCGCGATTGCTTGGGCAAATTCGGTCTGTTTGTGTTTTAGCAAATAAGCGTCATTTACGTTATCCACAAACGCTAACTCAATCAAAATAGCCGGCATAGTAGTGTGCTTCAACACTGCCAAGTCCGGTCTTTCCTTGATACCTCTGTTTTTTGTATACAACTTTTCTACAATGGCTGACTGTATTTTTCGTGCCAACGGTTCAGCCTTGTTCCCTAGTTTATAGATTAGGGTTTCCGTCCCACTTCCACCGCCCGCATTAGCATGAATTGATATAAAATAGTCAGCCTTTTCGTTATTGGCTTGTGTATATCTTGTGGATAACTCCACTTTTGTGTCGGTGGTGCGGGTATAGATAACATCAACTCCCGAAGATTTAAGTATATTTCCTACTTTTTGGGTCACGCTTAATGCAATGTCGGACTCTCTCAATCCATTCCCTACTGCTCCGGTGTCGCTTCCGCCATGTCCTGCATCTAGTATGATTTTAGTCATCATTCTCCCCTCCTTCTTTCAGTTGTGCTAGCACATCCATTAATTTATTTGGTAAAGGTATGCCCATTCGCCCTGCATTTTCTAATATACTGATACCTTCATTGGCTATGTAAAATCCAATTACTAAAGAGCGTATTTCTGCTATGTTTAGCCCTATGCTAACCATATGTCCAACAGCCACAATGGCTAATATACCAACTTTTTTTAATAAACCATTAAAACCGATAGCGGAGGATAAATTTTTATTATATATGGCACTTATAATGCCGGTAACATAATCTATGGCAATTAGGACTAATAAAATATCAAGCACCATATCAAATCCTCCAAATAAATAATTAAGGACGGCAATAATGCCGCCCCATATAATTTTTATTATATTAGCTGACCTATCCATAGATTATACCTCCGTTTCTTCGGTTTCTTCATCAGGGATAGTTTCTGATTCTGGCGGTGTATTTTTAATGTCAATTAATGTGTCGATTTCTTCAAGGTCTTCTTTTGTCAATACTCCTTTTTCATACCAGTTTAACGATCCTTGTCTTACTTTGTAGTCAAGTTCATTACCTACCATATCCCTAAAAATTTTCATTAAAAATTCACGTTCGTTAAACATACTATATCCCCCTTATAATAGCGCTAAAGCACTTTTTAATTGATTAATTTGGTTCTGTAAGTCTGCTATAACCTTATTGCTATCCCTGTTATATGTAAGTTTAATATTAGGCTGTAATTCGTCTGAAGTTGAAATAATTGTTGCCGGTGTATATAACGGAATGATTTGTGGTGTAATAGTTAGTGTTTGTGGTATGTCTAATTCGTACACAAAAGTAACTGGTTGCCCAAGCAAAACTTGACTTGCTAACCAGTTTTTAAAAAGGTTTACTTTTTGGGTATTGGTCATACTGTCATCCCAACCCTGCATCCTCGCTTTTGCGATATGTACAACTATTTGAGTACCAGAAACCCCAGCACCTTCAGGGTGGGAAACAAACATATTACCAAACCAATTGCCGTGGGAATAAATACCTAATGCTTGTGATGCAAAATTACTTCTAGTTAATCCAAAACGGGCTAAACTATTATCGCTTGGTTGTGATGATGTTAGCCCCCAATTTTCACTTCCGTCGCACACGATTTTATTTGTAATTTTATATACCTTGCCTTCTGTTATGTCCACATAATCCTTTTTACTATCTGACAAAGCATACAAAGGTGCGGGCAAGGTTGTTTCATACACTGTTTCTCCGTAGGGCATAAAATCAGGATATTTTGCGTTCATTTCATCTGCTGTCAAATTATATAAAGGATTGCTTTCGTTTGAACCCATGTTTATCAATAAGCAATCTTTAATATATAAACTACTTCCTAAAGCAATATCACCAGAGTCAAAAACCTGCTGCGCCCTATAAGATATTTTCGCAAAATCTTTTGATGTAGTAATTTTGCCATAAAGGACATATTCTTTTCCTGCTTCAAGGGTAGATATTTTCTCGAAAGCAAAACTGGTATCTGTTCCTGCTTCATCCGTACCAGCTAAATACAACCGAATATAGCTTGAATTTGTATGAGTTACTTTCATTTTTATTCTTGCAAATAATTTCGTTTGAGCAGGTATACTCATTGATAAATCTTGAAATACAACGGTAGAGGGACTTACAGTTAAGGAGTGGTATGCTTTTAGCCACCCGTTTTCTACTGACAAAACCCCTCCGCCACTTCCCCAATTCGTAGTGCCATTTGAAAAATCAGCATTAGATATTAAGTTTGGTGTTTTAACAATTGTTGTAATATTGCCACTTTCGCCAACGCCTATAGGTTTATAGGGATTGTCTGCAGATTTTGGAGTATAGGCAAATATTGCGGGGTCTTCAACAAATATATCGATTATGCCATTAGGACTGTAAAAACCAAACCATAAGTATACATCACTTAAATCTTCGATGTAAGACCAATCAATAATTTTATATGTATTTGGTTGTATTGTCGCAATTGTTCTAGATCCTCCCATAATTATAACGTCGGTATTATTATTATTTTTTACTTTTAACTTAAATCTATATTTTTTCCCTACTTGTGTAAATACAGTAGTGCCACCCCATGCATACTGCGGGTACACACCTTCGTTTGTTTCAAGATATATTCTGTATGCGCTGTTTGACCCCCACTCGTTGACGGTTTGATTATTATACATCTCAAACCTGCGTGATTGATAGCCAAATTCAGTTGTCACATGCCAACCATCCTCGTATTGACCACTATAACCAAAATCAGTTTGAGATATTAAGTTTATAGCGGGGTCTTCCACAGTTTTGCCATCAATTATTAAGCTTCGTGCGTTAGTATATTCTTGTACATCCGAAACCGATATATTTACACCAGATGTTTCATTTACAATAACGTTAGCAAAATTTTGCGTAAGTTTGTTTTGTGGTATATATTCAATCGGTATTAATTTATTGTTATCTAATGGTACATATCCATTAGCTTCGCCTTTGTTTTGTTTAAATTCACAATTAAAAAATAAAGTAAATAAAGTATCAAAAGCATCTACGATAAATACATGGTATCCTGATTCGGATTTAACGAATAAATAACTTTCATTTCGATACATTGTGTAATTAAAGGTACCACTTGTTACTACGGCGTCGATATCACTTTTAATTGTAACATCCCACCCTGTTGGAACATCTTGTGGTAATGTTACATGCCCATAGATCACATCAGTACTAACTAAGTGTACATATTTAGGGGTATATAATGATAAATCTAATACATCTTCATCATTTTTCATTGTATATGATAAAACGCCCATTCGCATATCTTTTGTACTGTCATATTTACCATTTGCATTGAGTCCCAAATATCCATTAGGTTTATTTTTATTTGTTGTTTTTTCAACGTTTGCTACACTATCAGCTAATATTTTAAGCTGTGTATCAATAATATCCATGTTTTGGTTTTGCACATCAATATCATAAAAATCGTCTGCTGATGGTTTGATCAAAGAGTAATTGAAAGTTTTGTCTGCCAAATGTGTTCACCTCATTTCTTAATTGGTTGTGGGTGTATGATCTTAATTGATAGTGGCTGTATGCCTTATCTGTAAACATAGAGTGTTTATTATATTTAAATTTTAAATCAATAACCATGTTTGCCGGAACTATGCGGTTTAGCAAAGCTGCAAGATTATTAAGCACCTCTTGTGAAGTCAAGGCAAGTCTTACAATTACAAGATAGTTTTGATTGTCAACTTCAATTTTAAAGTTTCCTTCCCCACATAAACTTATCAGTTGTTGTTCAAGTGTTTTTAATGTAAAAGGCAACTGCTCAGAAAGCCGGGCTAAAATCCTAAATTTCCTATCTTCCAGCCTATCGGTAACTTTTGGCTTAATACCCAAAATCTTTTCCCACCGCTTTACCCCATTTACCGTTGCGTCAGCTATAAATTGGTCGGAAAAGGCGTCATCTACTGCATTCCACAAAGTTTCAATTTCGTTTTGTTCTGTGGTAAAAAGATATATATATTCCCTAACACCGCGCAAAATAGGAGGTAAATAATCAATTAAATGCCTATCCAACTACTATTTCCTCCCTTACAGCAATTTCGTTTGGACCCAATTCCTTATTTTTTTCTTCACCATTTAATTTCGTACCTTTTACATCTTCAATTACTTCAGTCAATTCCAAAAGCTTTGCCTCCAATTGACTTATCCTCACTGTTATATGGTCACTGTCTGCCCACGTTTTATTTAAATCCATAAAATACTCATCAATTTTACTTTCAATTGAAGCTTTAACGTTTTCATCATCAAAACTATACCCGCTTTTAAAAGTAATTTTTGTTTCTACACAAACGCTATAAGGTGTAACCCCATTTACCTTTACAATATGTCCAATTGGCGCAATTCCTACCCCTTGACCCTGGTTTTGAGTCGGGGCAACCGCTTCTTGGACTGTTTTTATTAACTCTTGTGTTGGGGCTTTGTATTCGCTCGATATAATAACAATCCCCACAGTCCCCGGACCATTCCATGCTGGATAAACCTTTACGCCGCCTACGCCCGCAAGCGCATTTACTTTTGTTTTATAATCTTGTATATTACCGCCAAAAGCTTGCTCGTTAAAGCTTGCAAAGTACCGTTTTCGCAAACTTTCAGTATCTTCTTCATCTTTACCCGGAATTAGCAGCTCTGTAAGTTTTGCATATTGCAACCCATTTATGTATTCAATAGGTATTAAAGAGCCAAAATTGTAATTACCTATTGTCCCAGCCATCTCGCATTCAAGTTTAAATATACCATAGGCTATTTTTTCAATAACTGTGTAGTTTAGGGAAGTGTTTTCAAGCGAAAACCTTGTTCCGAGCGGCACATCAATGTTAAATTCACCCTTTAAAATTGCCTTTGTGGCAGGATAGGGCGTAATTCCCCGCTCCGCGCACCGTTTTATTAAATATTCCCGTGACTGCGTGTCCGCAAAAGTTTCATTTAGTATTGTGTCCAGCGCGATATACATATTTTGCATTTCCACAGCGGCAGGGGCTAATGCATTATAAATTATTGACCCCTCCCTTGAGTCAATGTTTGGGTTTTGGGCGGTTACTTTTTCCAGCATGCGCTTTAGTATCTTTTCATAAGTTATATTCTCATACATTAAACATCCACCACCTTTTCGGCGTCAATATCACCAAAAATTGTTTTTACCGTAAATGTTACATAAACTTTTCTTCCATCAACCGAAAAATCAAAATCCAAAACATCTAAAATCCGCGTGTCCTGCTTCAACGCCTCCGTTATGCGCCTTTGAAGGTCGGACAAAACAAAGGGCATTGGCTTTCCAAACAAATCCTTAAGCTCAATGCCGTAATTCCATGAATAAATCAAATATTCAAACCTTTCAATATTTAACATTAAAAAAATAGCCTGCCGCATTGCGTCTAGGCCATCCGTAAAGCCGATTATGTTGTTTGAGTCTATATTTAGCTTATAAGTCTTACTCGGCAGTTCCTTAAATACAAAATCCCGTCTTAAATCAACACTTGTTTGGGGTATCATCAAACCACCTGCCTAATTCTATCAAGGACAAGATACTTCTGCCCGCCTTGCATTCTTACAAGTATTACTTTCTCATTTTCTTTCAAACCCAAATTTACTTTAAATTTTTTTGCCCCGGTGTATTTGTGTTTATGTAATGATAATTCCCCACCTGCTTCTTCAGTTTCATGGTCCACATACATTTCAACATCAAAATCCCGTACAAAGCTTGACAAAACTAAACTATCTTCATCAAGTATTAATTTTTGTTCCAAACTAATTTTTAAAGGATTTACGCTCATCACCGTGCCGTACATAACATTTACTGGGCTTGCCGCCTCAACTGCGTCTACTGCAGCCTTTTTAATCAGTTCAACTAAATTAGGCAACAAAATCACCCCCGATTAAAGTCAAATCCATTGTATGATTGTTCAAATCAAACTTGTGTTTTACTTTATCCACTATCATATAATTCTGCACAGCTATATCCCCAATATTTAAAATAATGGGCAAAGAACATCCCGCTCTTACCCGTATGTCACCAAAAGCGCCTTTTATGTCTAAATTACGTGTCTTTTTGTTATATAAAGACAATAGTGCATCTGCTTTTGCTCGACCGTTTTCACCGTCTTGCAAGGTATCTAAGTATTGAAGCAATCCCCAACGGTTAATGCTACTACTATCCTTTGCAATATAAACATCTTTATTGCCGGTTTCTTCATTTTCGTAAGTTAACTTAACTTGATTATATGTATTTGTATCTATAGAAGAAGTGTAATCATAATCTTCCGCAGTATCTTCACAAATGAGCAAATCCAGTTTCATGTTTTGGATATTCTGTAATGTCAGTTTTCCGAAATTGTCATATAAAACATATAATTTCCCACTGCCTTTAACTGTTTCGTCCAGTGCGTCCTGTATAATATCAAATAAAGTTTTATTGTCCTCTTTTCGGCTTAATTTATACCCAGTATCTTCCAATACCCCTATATATAGTTTAAAATCTTCTGCAATCATCTTAATTAATTCTGTTGCCGTTTTATCTTTATAAATATAAGTATCTTTGTTTTTTAAATACCTTAACTGATCGTAAGCAGTAACTTTAATTAAATTATCTTTATTGCGTTTTTTTGTAAAAATGTAACCATAAAACGTATTATGGCCATCGACCGTAAAGCGGACAGGGTCGCCTTCCTGAAAGCTAATATTTTCATCTTTATAAACTGCAAACTCTAATTTTCCAGGAACCCCTTTTCTTTGCCATTCTAATGTTATGCCTTCCTCAACCAGTGGAGCATACATGCTGTCCCCGTTATGTATTATTAATTCAACCATTCCGTCACCCCTTAATAATCAGGCAAAATAAGCTCTTGCCCTGGATATATAAGGTTTGGGTTTTTGATTTTGTCCTTGTTTAGCTCATAAATTTCTGTGTACCTTGCACCATTGCCTAAATATTTTTTTGCAATATTCCAAAGGCAATCACCCTTTTTTACCACATAAGTTTTTGGTGTGGGCGGGTTTTCCACAGGGCGTTCTTCCGTTACAACTGCCACAGGGGATGCAGCCTCTGTATTGCTTTGATTTACAATATTAATGTATTTTGTACCAAATTCCCGAAAATGTTTTAGATTTATTTTAACTTTAACATCAAATCCTTCTTTTGCGTCTTCTGTCACTTCATAGTCTTCCAATGACACAAGATAATTTGTATTAAATAAAAGTTTTCCACTGGGCAAAGCCCTCACAACTTTAAACCAAAAAGGTTTTTTCCCAATTTTAAGCTTTTCAAGTTTGTCTAAATAATAATAAGCCTCTTTAAAGCCTTCAGGGTATGTAGCAAAAGGATATCTTACCTGCGGGAGTAAAGCCTCAAAAGAGAATTCCGTAAGCCCAGGCGTTTTTAATAAGTTATATTCACCACCGTTTATTAAATTTATGGTTTTATTTTGATTTTTTATCTTCATGGAAATTTTAGACGGGGCAACAGGCAGTTGCACCCCGTCTAAAAATACATAATATGGCATTAAATATGCACCCCTTCTGCCGCAACAGCCATTGTTTCATAAACGGTTTCTTCTAAGTACGCCACAATTCCGTCTAAATCAAGCTCGCTTGAAATGTTTGCGTTAACAGGCATTTCAACGCGGATTTCCGCGGTTGTAAAGCGGTTTATCGCCTCTTGTTCAGCTATATCCCGCAAATATTTCAATTCTTCTTCTGTTGCATCCATTGAATCTTTCATAGCTGCTGTATTAAGTGCTGTTGTGTCAACCCCGTTATAAATACCATCAAGCTGGTTTCCAAGTTCATAAGCATCCAATGTTCTTGAAGCATCACCCAAGATGTTTTTCAGATTTATGTTTTCTTCAAACTTTTCACCAGCAACATATCCATATTCCCAGGCATCTTTATAAGCAATTCTTTGTAATTCAAACGGGGCTTCCCTTGATAATGTGATGGCTTGTTCGTTTTTACCCCATTGCAAAACTTTGCCTTGTAAATCTTCAAGTCCAGCGGTCCAGTTAGTACCAAAAATCGCATCTATGATTTTTGTTACAACTTTGCCTAGTGATAAAAACCAGCTGATAATATTACCTAACAAGTTTTTAACCGCATCACCAAAACTATTAAAACCGCCATTGAAAACATTTAAAACCCATTCGATAATGCCAATCCAGGGTTCGACAAAATAAGTCCATAAGAATTGAATAATTGCATTGATTACGCCCGCAACAGTATTCCAAATAAATGCACCCAGTACCGCAAAAGCACCCATAATTATGCCCGTAGCACTTACTGATGTTCCCGCAAAATGATTTACTGCTGCAACCGCTGCATAAAACAAAGCTATTAAAGCAATGATTAAAAGTATAATCCAAGTCAATGGGCAAGCATATAAAGCTGCATTAAGTCCATGCTGGGCTGCTGTAATAAGGGCAACTGCATTATAAGCTATGAAAGCACCCACAATTCCCCAAACAATAGGTTCAAGCCATGACCAATTATCAGAAATTACACCAGCAATTGAAGTTATGATGTCAAATAGTTCCGCTGCTACTGTTGCAAGAATGACTATTCCATTGATAAGATTATTTATTAAAATATTAAACCGTTCACTATTTCCGATTTCATTCATTCTTTGCAATACTGGTTGAAAAGCCATTAAAGCTTCATTCTTTATCATTGTCCAAATTTGGGCAAAGGTCATTGGCATACTTTCAAATTGCTGATTAATTTCTTCTGTTGCACTTAATACTGCATTTTTTACAATATCAGCAGTAATTTGACCTTCCGCTGCCATATCACGAATTTGACCAATGGGAACATCCAAGTAATCAGCAATAGTTTGAATAATATTAGGTGCTGCTTCAAACACTGCATTAAGTTCTTCCCCACGAAGAACACCTGAACCTAAAGCCTGTGTCAATTGTAAGCTTGCAGAAGCCATTTCCTGTTGTGAAGCACCAGCAACTACAAACATTTTATTCAAGTTTTCAGCAAATGCAATTGTTTCAGCATTAGAATTAAATGCATCCCCAGCCCTCAATCCAAGTTTTGCAACAATATCAGCAGTATCAGCATAAGAAGCCCTTGACCTTTGAGCAGATTGGAATATCATATTTTGAAGTTGTTCAGTGGTTTGAAGTCCATCATTTATCATATTAAGTCTTGCTGTTGTTTGGGTTATTTCATCCGATAAGCCAATAATTTGCTTTACACCTAAAACAGCACCAACAGTTGCAGCAATCTTCATAAATTTACTATGAAGTCCACTTGCAGCAGTTTGACCATTTCTTATTTCATTATTAAATTTTTGTTGCTGTTTATTGGCTTGCTTAATTTCCCGTTCAACTTCATCAAAGGCAATTTCAGCCTTATTTAATTGTTCTCTTGCAGCCTGGATGCTACTTGTATCTATTGCATTACTGGAAGCCCTTTGCATTGCTTCAAAACTTGAAATAGTAATGTTTAGTGCATTAGTTATGGCTTTCAACCCTGGTGACATTCCATCATAAACTTGAATTGCAGTTCTGATTGTTGCCATGTTCTCACCTACCTTTCAAATAGATAACAGGATGGTCTTATTTATTAACCATCCTGTTATCTTCTTTTTCTTGTTGACTTTTTAAGTTCTTTTTCCCGCTTCTTATCTTCTTCAATTTTTATTTCAATTGCTGCAACAATAAAGGCTTTTTCTTGCCTATCAAGTGCCAAAAATTGAGAAGGAAGCATATTAAATTTGTGAAGGCAATAGTAAGCAATATTTGCTTCAAAATCGCCTTCTCTTATGAGTTTTTTGCTTCTTCCACCGCATCTTCAAAAGTTACTTCAAAACCATTAACTTCTTGTATCTTGGTTAAATAATCAGCATATTCCCCAGGTGTCAACATAGTTTTAAGCAAAGCATCTGCACCCATAACCCCATAACTATTTTGAAGTTCAACATCATTAAGGTTTGGGAAAACAGTGCATGCTGCTGCCAATTTCCCAAGATACAAGTTATAATCAATTTCTTGTGTAAATTGATTTCTCTTTCCGGGAATAGGAACCCTTTTTGTGCAAGCTTTTCTTATAGCTTCATCTTCAGTTGAAGTAATGCAACGAATTTCCCAAGGAATAGGTTCCCCATTTTCATCAACAAACCTTTTTGAAACAACATACTTTACATTCTCAACCTTTAAAGCGTTTTGTGCCAAAAATGCTGATAGATTACCCATTCAACATCATCCTTTCTTTTTATTATCTCATTCCAGGAAGCATATTAAATTTTTCAGGGATTTCAAAATCTTCAAAAGTGAAATCCAATGTTTCATCCAGGTATTCTGCATCAGCATCAAACTTGGTTAAAATTCCACCGTCAATGTTGCAATTCTTTAAAATAACAGTTTGCCTTCCAACACTGGATGTTGGGTCTTGATTGGTAACCTGAATGTCAAAGTAAATATCTTCACCAGTGTTCTTATACCTGTAAAGAAGTTCCCTGAAAATGCTGGTATTATAATGGAATGT
>ENA-UPSB01000557-UPSB01000557.1-bioreactor-metagenome-genome-assembly--contig:-NODE-557-length-60181-cov-59.420617_pt1 | contig 60181 bp, 71 predicted proteins | sample MGYA00238182_ERZ773286 | MGnify/ENA primary metagenome ERZ773286 (study PRJEB29026, sample SAMN07631240) | bioreactor metagenome | isolation source: Switchgrass digestor | place: USA: Dartmouth...
ACCAGCCTCCTTTGTGATTTTATTATACACCAGACACAATTTTATTTTAACACCCGACACTTCTTAGGTGTTTAAAAGAGCGACATTTCGTGGTACAATTATGTTGAGCCATAGTGAGACCTCCCTGTATGTTTAGTGATTTTGGATATCTATATCATACAGGATTTCTCACTATGGTTCTACTATTTTTTAGGTGTTGCATTTAATTTTTACAATGAACCGAAGATAAAAAATTCTAAAAAGATGTTGACAAATGAACTGCGTCAAGTTACAATATATGTTGCTGTAGGTTGTGTTTGAAAATGCGGGTGTAGTTCAATGGTAGAACTCCAGCTTCCCAAGCTGGCAGCGTGGGTTCGATTCCCATCACCCGCTCCATTTAAATTCTTATTTTATGCCCATGTAGCTCAGTTGGTAGAGCACCGCCATGGTAAGGCGAAGGTCACCGGTTCAAGTCCGGTCATGGGCTCCATTTATTAATAATCGGAGAAATATTGAGAGAAAGGACAAGAGCGGCATTATTGTCAATTTTTTTATTTTTTGCTTTTGGCAAGTTATGCTTTGAAATTGGACAAAAGTCTAAATGCAAATGCAGTTAAACAAGAGGAGGAGGAAAGGAAAAGATGGCGAAGGCGAAGTTTGAGAGGACGAAACCGCATGTAAACATAGGAACGATAGGGCACGTAGACCACGGGAAGACGACGCTGACTGCAGCAATAACGATGGTATTGGCCAAGTATGGCAGGGCTCAGGCCATGAAGTACGAGGATATCGATAAGGCACCCGAGGAGAAGGAGAGGGGAATAACCATCAACACTGCGCACGTGGAGTACGAGACCGACAACAGGCACTATGCGCACGTGGACTGCCCGGGACATGCTGACTACGTAAAGAACATGATAACCGGGGCAGCGCAGATGGACGGAGCAATACTGGTAGTATCGGCAGCAGATGGTCCGATGCCGCAGACCCGTGAGCACATACTGCTGGCCAGGCAGGTAGGAGTACCTTACATCGTGGTATTTTTGAACAAGGTTGACATGGTGGACGACGAGGAGCTGCTTGAGCTGGTAGAGATGGAAGTAAGGGATCTGTTGAACGAGTATGAGTTCCCCGGGGACGAGATACCGATTATAAGGGGATCGGCGCTCAAGGCGTTAGAGGCAGTACAGAGCGGAGCAGAGGTAGAGAACGATCCATGGTGCAAGCCGATATTCGAGCTGATGGATGCGGTAGATGCATATATACCGACACCGCAGAGGGATGTAGACAAGCCGTTCCTGATGCCGGTAGAGGACGTATTTTCGATAACCGGACGTGGTACGGTAGCCACCGGCAGGGTAGAGAGGGGTAGGCTGAAGGTATCGGATACGGTGGAGATAGTAGGCTTGATGGATAAGCCGAGGGCTACGGTAGTGACGGGAGTAGAGATGTTCAGGAAGACGCTGGATGAGGCAGTAGCAGGAGACAACATAGGGGCTCTTTTGAGAGGAGTTCAGAAGGACGAGGTAGAGAGGGGCCAGGTATTGGCACAGCCTGGCAGCATCAAGCCGCACACGGAGTTTTATGCGCAGGTATACGTATTGACGAAGGAAGAGGGAGGCAGGCACACGCCATTTTTCACGGGGTACAGGCCGCAGTTTTACTTCAGGACGACTGACGTGACTGGAGTAATAGAGCTGCCCGAGGGAGTAGAGATGGTAATGCCTGGGGACAACGTGAACATGAAGGTGAAGCTAATAACGCCCATAGCGATAGAGGAAGGGTTGAGGTTTGCTATAAGAGAAGGTGGCAGGACGGTAGGCGCCGGTGCTGTAACCAAGATCATCGAGTAATTGCGAAGTTATGAGAGCACGGTTTATAAAAGCGCAGGTAATTGCCTGCGCTTTTATTGTGAAATATCAGGGGGAGCCCGGTTTTGAGCTGAAAAATCTTGAAAGCTCATTGACAAGGGTCAAGTTTATATGGTAAATTAAAATAGTATCGATTTGTAAACGAGTAGACAGCTGAATATAAACTAAAGTGAGGTGTAGGGGATGCGAGTAAATATCACGCTGGCTTGTTCGGAGTGCAAGCAGCGAAACTATAATACTACGAAGAATAAGAAGAATGATCCCGATAGGTTGGCGTTGAAGAAGTATTGCAAGTTCTGCAAAAAGCATACTATTCACAGAGAGACCAGATAAAGAGTAGAGCCATAATAAAAGAGTTAAGGGTGTGTGAAGATGATGGCGAAAGGTGCCCGGGGTAAAGCCGAGACGAAGGTATCCGTTCGAAAGAATAAGATAGCTAAGTATTTTCGGGATGTGGTTTCAGAAGTAAAAAAAGTATCTTGGCCCGACCGTAAGGAGTTGGTGAACGCCACTATTGCAGCGATAGTCTTTATCGTGATCTTCGCAATAGTGGTGGGGATAGTAGACTTGATCTTAGGCCAGCTCCTTAAACTGATTACCTGATGTAAGGGGGGCCAATTTAAAAGGGAGGCCCTTAGTTTATGAGCGAAAAAGAGCAAGCAAAGTGGTATGTAGTCCATACTTATTCAGGATATGAGAACAAGGTAAAGGCTAATATAGAGAAGATGGTAGAAAGCCGCGGAATGCAGGAATTGATACTGGAAGTGAGAGTTCCCACAGAAGAGCAGATTGAATTTAAAAACGGCAAAAAGAAAGTGGTTAGCAGAAAGATATTTCCGGGGTACGTATTGGTAAAGATGATCATGACAGATGAATCCTGGCATCTTGTTCGCAGTACCAGGGGCGTGACCGGGTTCGTGGGACCTGGCTCCAAACCCATACCCCTTACTCCTGAAGAGGTACGCATGATGGGAGTAGAGGATGTGCCCATAAAGCTGGATGTGGAAGTAGGCGATAATGTTCGCGTTACATCAGGACCGCTTGAGAATTTCATCGGGGTAGTCGAGGAGATCTATCCCGACAAGCAAAAGGTGAGGGTTTTGGTTTCCATGTTTGGTAGGGAAACTCCTATAGAATTGAGATACAATCAGATACAGAAGATTTAAGGAGGTGTAAGAGATGGCCAAGAAAGTGGTAGCTATGGTGAAACTGCAAATTCCTGCCGGGAAAGCCACTCCTGCTCCGCCGGTTGGACCAGCTCTGGGACAGCACGGCGTTAATATAATGGCGTTTTGTAAGGAGTTTAACGAGAGAACTGCCAAGCAGGCAGGGTTGATCATCCCGGTCGTTATCACTGTATATCAGGACCGCTCATTTACTTTTATTACCAAGACGCCGCCTGCGGCCGTTTTGCTAAAGAGGGCTGCCGGGCTTGAAAAGGGGTCCGGTGTACCCAACCGCGAAAAGGTGGGCAAAGTGACCAAGCAGCAGATTAGAGAAATTGCTGAGCTAAAAATGCCCGACCTGAACGCGGCGAGCATTGAAGCCGCCATGAGCATGATTGCAGGAACTGCCCGCAGTATGGGTATAGTTGTAGAGGATTGATGAAGATTGTGGGAGGGAGTTTTCCCGCCTAACACCACAAGGAGGTTGAAGTATGAAGAGAGGTAAGAGATATCAGGAGCTGTTGAAACTGGTGGATCGTACTAGGCTGTACGAGCCCGAAGAAGCGGTAAAGCTTGTGAAGCAGACTGCCAAAGCGAAGTTTGATGAGACCGTTGAGGTAGCGGTCAGGTTGGGGGTTGACCCCCGACATGCCGACCAGCAGGTGAGGGGTACGGTGGTATTACCCCACGGTACCGGTAAAACCGTTAAAGTGCTGGTATTTGCAAAGGGTGACAAGGCGAAGGAGGCTGAAGAAGCTGGTGCCGACTATGTAGGCGCAGAAGAGCTGGTGGCCCGCATTCAGAACGAGGGCTGGCTGGACTTTGACGTATGCGTTGCTACGCCGGACATGATGTCCGTGGTGGGTAGATTGGGACGAATCCTGGGTCCCAGGGGTTTGATGCCCAACCCCAAGGCCGGTACGGTTACCCCGGAAGTGGGTAAGGCCGTGCGGGATATTAAGGCCGGTAAGGTAGAATATCGTGTGGATAGGACAGGTATTGTGCACGTAGCTATCGGAAAGGCATCTTTTGACGAGGATAAGCTGCTCGATAATTTGCGAGCTTTGGTGGAAGCCATCATTAGGGCTAAACCAGCAGCTGCCAAGGGAACTTATCTGAAGGGTATAGCGATATCCAGCACCATGGGACCGGGGATTAAGGTAAACCCCTTGAGATTCTAAACGTAAAAATATAAAATTATTTTATAATGCTTACCGCAGACAGTAGGTGCCTTTGAGCTTAAATGCGTTTTATGCGGCCTACCGAGGTAAGGTAGAGGGACGGTATATGGATGGGTATATACTGCCCCCTTACTGTGTTGCGGTAAGGGGGCTTTTTAGTTTGCCTACCGCCGCTTTAAAGGAGGTGATAAAAGGGATGCCGGTTCGTGAAGAGAAAGTTCAAGTAGTATCGGAGATTAAAGAGAGATTGTCCAATTCAAGCAGTGCCATCCTGGTGTACTATAAGGGCCTGACGGTTGAGCAGGTAAACCAGCTTCGTAAGAGATTCCGTGAGGCGGGAGTAATCTACAAGGTATACAAAAACACCTTGATAGAGATTGCAGCGCGAGAATTGGGGCTGGAAGGTCTTACAGACCATCTGGAGGGTCCCACGGCCATAGCCTTTGGCGTGAAGGATCCAGTAGCTCCGGCCAAAATCCTGTCGGATGCCATGAAAGAGTTCAATAAGATGGAGTTTAAGGCCGGAGTGGTGGATGGGAAGGTGGTCGATGCGGAAGGCGTTAAAGCGTTGGCCAAGCTTCCGTCCAGGGAAGAGCTTATTGCCAAACTGCTTGGCAGCATGAATGCTCCCATTACCAACCTGGTGGGGGTGCTCAGCGGTCCGATGCGGGCGCTGGTATATGCTTTGAACGCTATCAAAGCGCAAAAGGAAGCTTAATCCAAAATTACATTGCTTGAAGCAAAAAAAAATTTTAGAAATTTTATAACAGGAGGTAGTTAGAATGGATAAGAATCAACTGATAGAAGCCATTAAGAATATGACTGTCTTGGAACTTGCCGAGCTGGTAAAAGCTTTGGAAGAAGAGTTTGGGGTTAGCGCAGCCGCTCCCGTGGCTGTTGCTCCTGTAGCTGGTGCACCCGGTGCTGCCGCTGCTCCTGCCGAAGAGGAGAAGACTGAGTTTGATGTCATCCTTGCCGAGATCGGGCCAGAGAAGATAAAGGTTATCAAGGTGGTACGCGAGCTGACAGGTTTGGGCTTGAAAGAGGCCAAGGATTTGGTAGAGAGCGCACCCAAGCCGGTTAAGGAAGGCGTCAGCAAGCAGGATGCCGAAGCTGCCAAAGCCAAGCTCGAAGAAGTTGGCGCAAAAGTCCAGATTAAATAACATGACAGCATAAGGAAAAGGGACTCAAAGACGAGTCCCTTTTTTATTGAAAATTTTAAATTTATCCCGTTGACATCTACCCGAAAATGTGATAGTATTAAAAATTGCATTAATAGGTAGGGAGGTCATAACTCACCCACTTTTTTTCTTTGTTTATATTTTACACCGAATAGGGTATAAATTTCAAGGGAATAATTTATAATAAGGCTATTGTTGGTTCGCGTTTGTGTTAAAAACCAGAGGGGGCCTTTTTGTCATTTTTTATTTTTGACTTTTCCATCGTTTATAAGGGCCATATTGCTATGAGGGGGCACGTTTGACAACGTTTAATAAATTTAAGGGGTGAAAAATATATGGTGCATCCAGTTCAGGTGGGAAATAGGACAAGGATGAGCTACTCTCGAATTGATGAGGTGCTGGACATCCCAAATCTCATCGAGGTTCAAAAGAATTCGTATGAGTGGTTTTTAAAAGAAGGGTTAAAAGAGGTATTTGAGGAAGTTTCGCCCATTACCGACTATACGGGAAATCTGGTACTGGAGTTTGTGGATTACAGGCTGGAGAACAACCCGAAGTATTCCGTGCAGGAATGCAAGGACAGGGACATGAATTACTCGGCTCCCTTAAGGGTTCGCGTTCGCCTTATCAACAAGGAGACCGGTGAGGTAAAGGAACAGGAAGTTTTTATGGGAGACTTTCCCCTGATGACCGAGCGGGGCACATTTATAATCAACGGAGCCGAACGCGTGGTGGTTAGCCAGCTGGTGCGTTCACCAGGGGTTTACTATTCCGAGCAGACCGACAAGAGCGGAAAAAAGATGTATTCCACAACTATTATACCCAATCGTGGTGCCTGGCTGGAATATGAGACCGATTCCAGCGATGTGATATACGTGCGCATTGATCGTACCCGCAAGTTGCCGGTGACAATTCTCCTGCGAGCGCTGGGGTACGGAACGGACAGTCAGCTTAAAGAGGCGCTTGGAGAAGACCAGCAGCTACTCAATACTTTGGAAAAGGATAACACCAAGACCGAAGAAGAGGCATTGCTCGAGATCTACAAGCGCTTGAGGCCGGGCGAGCCGCCCACCGTGGACAGCGCAAAGCAGCTTCTGGTTTCCCTGTTTTTTGATCCAAAAAGGTATGACCTGGCGCGGGTGGGGCGCTATAAGGTCAACAAGAAGCTGGCATTGAGCGCCAGGATAAATGGGCGCGTATGTGCCCGGGATGTAGTGGATCCTTCCACAGGCGAAATACTGGCCGAGGCGGGAGAGAAGATTACGCGCGAAAAGGCCGAGATGATACAGAATGCCGGAGTCAACCAGGTAGAGGTATTGCTGGATGATGAAAAGGTCGTCAAGATAGTGGGCAACAATTTCGTGGATGCAAAGCATTACCTGAGCTTTGATCCGCATGAGGTGGGTATCAACGAAAAGGTACATTATCCGGTTTTGAAGGAGATTCTGGATCAGAATTTAAGCGAGCGTGAATTGAAGGAGGCTTTGCGGGCCAACCTTAACAGGCTTATCCCCAAACATATCATAGCAGATGATATTGTGGCTTCCGTAAATTATATTATTCATCTGTTCAATGGAATAGGACACATTGATGATATAGATCACCTGGGTAACAGGCGGGTGCGGGCCGTAGGCGAGCTGCTGCAGAACCAGTTCAGGATCGGTTTGTCCCGCATGGAGAGAGTAATTAAGGAGAGAATGACCATACAGGACGTAGAGACGGTGACGCCTCAGGCTCTCATAAATATTCGGCCGGTGGTGGCTTCGATCAAAGAATTTTTCGGCAGCAGCCAGCTCTCTCAGTTCATGGATCAGACTAACCCCTTAGCTGAGCTGACCCATAAGCGAAGGGTAAGCGCACTGGGCCCCGGAGGTTTGAGCCGGGAGCGCGCGGGTTTCGAGGTAAGAGACGTACACCACTCCCACTATGGCCGAATCTGCCCCATAGAGACTCCGGAGGGTCCCAACATCGGTTTGATAAACTCCCTTAGCGTTTATGCTCGTATCAATGAGTACGGCTTTATAGAGTCCCCGTACAGGAAGGTGGATCAGAAGAATAAGAAAGTAACGGATGAGATAGTCTATTTTACTGCCGATGAAGAGGACGAGTACGTGATCGCCCAGGCCAACGAGAAGCTGGATGAAAATGGATATTTCGCCAACGAGCGCGTTATGGCCAGGTTCAGGGACCAGATATACGAGGTGCCGAGGGAACAAGTGGAGCTGATGGACGTCTCGCCTAAACAGGTAGTGTCGGTAGCGGCATCGCTCATTCCGTTCCTGGAAAACGATGACGCCAATCGCGCCCTCATGGGTTCAAACATGCAACGCCAGGCCGTTCCCCTAATACGCACCGAAGCGCCCATCATTGGGACTGGTATGGAATACAGGGCTGCCAAAGATTCCGGCGTGGTGGTGGTAGCCAGGGAGTCCGGGGTGGTTAAAAAGGTTTCGGCTGATCGAATCGTGATTAAAGAGGATAGCGGTAAGGAAGAGGTGTATGAGCTCATAAAGTTTGCTCGTTCCAACCAGGGCACCTGCATCAATCAGCGTCCGATTGTGGAGGCCGGACAACGGGTGGAAAAGGGAGAGATCATAGCGGATGGATCATCCACCGATCGAGGCGAACTGGCGCTGGGGAGAAACGTTTTAGTCGGTTTTATGCCGTGGGAAGGATACAACTACGAGGATGCTATCCTGATCAGCGAGAAGTTGGTGAAGGAGGACGTGTATACCTCCATCCATATAGAGGAGTATGAAGTTGAAGCTCGCGATACCAAGTTGGGTCCTGAGGAGATAACCAGGGAGATACCCAATGTGGGCGAGGACGCTCTTAAGGACCTGGATGAGAGGGGCATCATAAGGGTAGGCGCTGAGGTGAGAGCGGGAGATATCCTGGTGGGCAAGGTTACCCCCAAGGGTGAGACCGAGCTGACCGCAGAAGAAAGGCTGTTGAGGGCCATATTTGGTGAAAAGGCCCGGGAGGTTAGGGATACCTCGCTGAGGGTCCCCCATGGCGAGGGCGGAATAGTGGTGGACGTAAAGGTATTCAGCCGTGACAACGACGATGAGCTGGCACCTGGCGTCAACCAAATGGTAAGGGTTTATGTAGCACAAAAGCGCAAGGTATCCGTTGGCGATAAGATGGCCGGACGCCATGGAAACAAGGGCGTTATATCCAGGATATTGCCCGAGGAGGACATGCCCTTCCTGCCGGATGGCACTCCCCTGGAGATAGTTCTCAATCCCCTGGGCGTTCCGTCCCGTATGAACATTGGGCAGGTGCTGGAGACCCATCTGGGGCTGGCAGCTAAAGCCCTTGGCTGGCATGTGGCTACACCGGTTTTCGATGGGGCCAACGAGGATGATATAATGGATGCTCTCGAGAAAGCCGGTTTCAGCAGAGACGGAAAGGTTGTACTTTACGATGGCCGTACCGGTGAGCCGTTTGAAAACCGCGTAACGGTGGGATACATGTACATGATGAAGCTGGTTCACCTGGTTGATGATAAGATCCATGCCCGTTCCACCGGGCCTTATTCCCTGGTTACTCAGCAGCCGCTGGGAGGTAAGGCGCAGTTCGGCGGGCAGAGGTTTGGCGAGATGGAGGTTTGGGCTCTGGAGGCTTATGGCGCTTCCCATACCCTGCAGGAGATGCTGACAGTAAAATCCGACGATGTGGTAGGCCGCGTCAAGACATATGAGGCTGTAGTAAAAGGCGAAAACATCCCCGAACCTGGAGTTCCCGAGTCGTTCAAGGTGCTTATTAAGGAGCTGCAGAGCTTGGGGCTTGACATCAAGGTGCTATCAGAAGAAAAAGAGGAAATAGCTATCAAAGAGACCGTCGATGATGACATAGAAGAGCTGGGCGTGAATATAGAAGGGCGAGAAAGAGATGAGATTATGGAGGAGCCGATAGAAGAAAGAGATGAAGAGAAGGACTTTGAAGACGAGGAGCTGGACAACTTTGATCTGGACGACATCGTGGACATACCCGGTTTGGAGGACATGGACGACCTGGACACCTTGAAGGACATGGACGATGAAGAAGAAGATTATTAAAGAAGGGAGCGGAAGCTTCGGTGGAACTCAATAACTTTGATTCTATACAAATTGGATTGGCTTCTCCTGATAAAATTCGCGAATGGTCCCGGGGCGAGGTAAAAAAGCCCGAGACCATAAACTACAGGACCTTAAAGCCTGAAAAGGATGGGCTGTTTTGCGAAAGGATTTTCGGACCTACCAAGGACTGGGAGTGCCATTGCGGGAAATATAAAAGGGTTCGCTACAAGGGAATCATATGCGATCGCTGCGGAGTAGAAGTTACCAAGGCTAAGGTCCGCCGAGAACGCATGGGCCATATTGAGCTGGCCGCTCCGGTGTCTCATATATGGTATTTTAAGGGTGTCCCCAGCCGTATGGGCCTGCTGCTCGATATGTCACCCCGTTCTTTGGAAAAAGTGTTGTACTTTGCTGCCTATGTGGTAATAGACCCGGGCGATACGCCTCTGGTCAAAAAACAGCTGTTGACCGAAAGGGAGTATCGGGAATACCAGGAGACATATGGCAACAGGTTCCGTGCCGGTATGGGCGCCGAGGCCATAAAGGAGCTGCTTCAGGAGATCGACCTGGATGCGCTGTCCAAAGAGCTGCGGGAGGAGCTGAAGACGGCTACGGGGCAAAAGCGCATCCGCATCATCAAGCGGCTGGAAGTGGTTGAGGCTTTCAGGAAGTCGGGCAACAGGCCCGAATGGATGATATTGGACGTGATTCCGGTCATACCGCCCGACCTTCGTCCCATGGTGCAGCTGGACGGTGGCCGGTTTGCTACCTCGGATCTCAACGACCTTTACAGGCGGGTTATAAATCGCAATAACCGCCTCAAGAGGCTATTGGAGTTGGGAGCTCCCGATATAATCGTAAGGAACGAAAAGCGAATGCTGCAGGAAGCGGTGGACGCCCTTATAGATAACGGCAGGAGGGGTCGGCCGGTTACGGGGCCGGGCAATAGGCCGCTTAAGTCCTTGAGCGATTTGCTCAAAGGTAAGCAAGGGCGCTTCCGCCAGAACCTGCTGGGAAAGCGCGTGGACTATTCTGGGCGTTCTGTAATCGTTGTAGGGCCTGAGCTTAAGATGTATCAGTGCGGGCTCCCGAAGGAAATGGCGCTAGAGCTTTTTAAGCCCTTTGTCATGAAGAGGCTGGTGGAAAAGGGGCTAGCCCATAACATAAAGAGCGCTAAGCGCATGGTGGAGCGCGTAAGGCCCGAAGTATGGGATGTGCTTGAGGAGGTCATAAAGGAGCATCCCGTGCTATTGAACCGCGCACCTACGCTGCACCGCCTTGGAATCCAGGCCTTCGAGCCCGTCTTGGTAGAAGGCCGGGCCATAAAGATCCATCCTCTGGTTTGTACGGCATATAATGCCGACTTTGACGGAGACCAGATGGCGGTACACGTTCCCCTATCGGTAGAAGCTCAAGCCGAAGCGCGGTTTTTGATGCTATCCATCCACAACATGCTGAAGCCCTCGGATGGTCGGCCTGTGGTATGTCCCACCCAGGATATGGTTATAGGGTGCTATTATCTCACCATTGAGCGCGAGGGCGAGAAAGGCGAAGGAAGGGTCTTTACAGGTCCGGACGAGGTTATCATGGCATACCAGACCGGTCAGGTGGGACTCCATGCCCGCGTTAAGATGAGGGTTACAAAGGAGATAAACGGAGAAAAGGTATCCAAGCTGATAAATGTGACGCCCGGCAGGGTCATATTCAACGAGGCCATTCCGCAAGATTTGGGGTTCAAGGATAGAAATAATCCCGATGAGGCCTTTGACCTGGAAATCAATACTCTGGTAGACAAGAAGATGCTGGAGAAAATAGTTGACAGGTGTTACCGTAAGTACGGCAACAGCGAAACGGCCATAGTATTGGACAATATAAAGGCGCTGGGCTTCCACTATGCTACGAAGGGTGCCATCACCATAGGCGTATCCGATATTGTGGTGCCAGAGGAGAAGCAAGAGCTTCTCAGGCAGGCCGACGAAGAGGTAGCACGGATCGAGAGGCAGTATCGCCGCGGCCTTATCTCGGATGAGGAGAGGTACAACAGGATCATATCCATATGGAATGAGACCACCGATAAGGTAACCCAGGCCCTTTTGGCTGCCTTAGACCGGTTCAACCACCTGTATATGATGGCCAACTCCGGTGCACGCGGTAGCATCAACCAGATCAGGCAGCTTGCCGGAATGCGCGGCCTTATGGCCAACCCGGCCGGCGTGATCATAGAGGTGCCCATACGTTCCAACTTCCGTGAGGGCTTGACCGTATTGGAATTCTTTATATCCACCCATGGTGCCAGAAAGGGATTGGCCGATACCGCATTGCGTACCGCTGACTCGGGTTACCTTACCAGGCGTTTGGTTGACGTCAGCCAGGACGTCATCGTACGGGAGGACGACTGCTTTGCAAGGCTAGGAGAAGACGTAAAGGGCTTTGAGGTAACGGAGATAAGGGAAGGCAATGAGGTCATCGAGCCGCTGTTTGACAGGATTTTGGGGCGCTATGCTGCCGAAGACGTCGTGGATCCCAATACGGGCGAGGTCATAGTGCACATAAATGAGCTCATAGACCATGACAAGGCCGAGCGAATCGTCAAGGCCGGCATTCAAAAGGTGTGCATACGCAGCGTATTTACCTGCCGTACCGAGTACGGCGTATGCGCCAAGTGTTACGGTATAGACCTGGCCACCGGCCATCCCGTGAACGTGGGAGAAGCGGTTGGCATCATTGCTGCCCAGTCCATCGGCGAGCCGGGTACCCAGCTGACCATGAGAACTTTCCACACGGGTGGCGTTGCCGGTGAGGACATTACCCAGGGTCTGCCCCGTATTGAGGAGCTGTTTGAAGCGCGTAAACCCAAGGGGTTGGCGGTTATCTCCGAGATTTCCGGTACGGTGAAGATAAACGATACCAAGAAGAAGAGGGAGATCATCGTAACGTCGCATGATGGAGAAACCAAAGTCTATACGGTACCCTATGGTGCACGAATAAGGGTGGAAGACGGGCAGCAGATTGAAGCCGGGGATGAGCTTACCGAAGGCTCGGTCAATCCGCACGATATATTGAAGATAAAGGGCGTAAAGGGCGTGCAGGCTTATCTCCTGCAGGAGGTTCAAAAGGTTTATCGTTACCAGGGCGTAGATATAAACGATAAGCACATCGAGATAATCATTAGACAGATGCTGCGCAAGGTAAGGGTGGAAGACCCGGGCGAGAGCGATATGCTGCCCGGCGGCCTGGTGGATATATTCGAGTTCGAAAGGGAGAACGAGAGGATTGTACAGCAGGGCGTGCAGCCTGCCGTAGCCAAGAGGGTGCTGCTGGGAATCACCAAAGCATCGCTGGCTACTGATTCCTTCCTGTCGGCTGCTTCATTCCAGGAGACCACCCGCGTGCTGACCGATGCAGCGGTGAAGGGCAAGATCGATCCTCTGATGGGGCTCAAGGAAAACGTCATTATAGGCAAGCTCATTCCGGCAGGTACCGGCATGAGCAGGTACCGCGATATAGAGGTGCGCACCGAGGAAGAGCTTCAGGTTCAGGAGGACGACAGTCAAAAGGCCAATGAGACGGCTGCTGTATCCGTTTGATTTAAGCCTTAGAAATATCATCTATATTTAAATAGGATGGTTTTTTGCCGGTACCGGGGTTACCCCCGATACCGGCAAAAAATAAAATATATTTTAGCAGCAAGGGGTACAAAAATGGAGCCTTTTTGTGTCTAAACGTGTTGACAGCCATAATTAAGAATGATAAAATACTGCAGTGTGTTGTTTTTTAGAATTTCAGTTTTCCGTGAAAGATGGGGGTAGCCATGTTAGAGGAGTTAAAAAGCGCTTCAGCCAGGACCGTTGGGACGAAGCAGACGCTGAAGGCTATCAATGCTGGCAAGGTAGTTAGGGTTTATCTGGCTAAGGATGTAGATGAATACATTAGCGAGAGAATAAAGAGAGAATGCGAGAAGAATGATATTCCCATTTTTTACGTGGATTCTATGAAGGAATTAGGTAGGGTCTGTGGCATCGACGTAGGGGCTGCCACAGCTGCAATTTTGAGAGAGGCCGATTGAAAGGAGGTGTAGGATAATGCCGACCATCAATCAATTGATCCGTAAAGGTAGAGAGAAGCGCGAATATAAGTCTTCCGCACCTGCATTGAAGGGATGCCCCCAGAAGAGAGGTGTATGCGTCGCAGTTAAAACGACCACACCCAAGAAGCCCAATTCTGCCCTTCGAAAGATTGCGAGAGTTCGTCTTGTAAACGGTATGGAAGTTACTGCATACATTCCGGGGATTGGACATAACCTGCAGGAACACTCGGTGGTTCTAATTCGCGGGGGCAGGGTGAAGGACTTGCCCGGTGTACGTTACCATATCATACGAGGTGCTTTGGATGCTGCTGGGGTGGTGAACCGTCAGCAAGGGAGATCCAAGTACGGTACCAAGAAGCCCAAGAAGTAATGGAAGGCTACAAGCAATTGGATTTTTTAAGGAGGGAATGTAATGCCGAGAAAAGGACCTGTTCCTAAGCGGGAAGTACTCCCTGATCCCATTTATGGAAGCAAGCTGATAACCAAGCTTATAAACAAGGTCATGCGCGACGGGAAAAAGACCGTTGCCCAGAAGATCTGTTATGGGGCTTTTGACCTCATCAGGGAGAAAACCGGCAGGGATCCGATGGAAGTCTTTGAGCAGGCCTTGAACAACGTCATGCCTGTACTGGAAGTAAGGCCCCGCAGGGTTGGCGGTGCCACATACCAGGTGCCGGTAGAAGTTAGCCCTGACAGGAGGCAGACGCTGGGTTTGCGCTGGTTGGTTGACTATGCCAGAAATCGCGGGGAAAGGACTATGGTAGAAAGGCTTGCTGCCGAGATTATGGATGCTGCTAACAACACCGGCGCTTCCGTAAAGAAGAAGGAAGATACCCATAGAATGGCTGAAGCCAACAAGGCCTTTGCCCATTACAGGTGGTAAAGGTCGTATTGTTGTGTTATGCACTGAACCACGAGGGTTGCTGGCTTCATGAGGGAGGAGGTGCAACATATGTCGAGAGTACCAATAGAACGAGTAAGAAATATAGGTATAATGGCGCATATTGACGCTGGAAAGACGACTACGACTGAGCGTATCCTGTTCTATAGCGGCAAGATACACAGACTCGGTGAGGTCCATGAGGGAGCTGCTACTATGGACTGGATGGTACAGGAACAGGAGCGCGGTATTACTATAACATCTGCAGCTACCACTGTTAGCTGGAGGGATCATTTTATCAACATCATTGACACGCCAGGGCACGTGGACTTCACTGTGGAGGTGGAACGCTCACTGCGCGTCCTCGATGGTTCAGTTGCAGTCTTTTGCGCAAAAGGAGGGGTAGAACCCCAATCCGAAACCGTTTGGCGTCAGGCCAATAAATATAAAGTTCCTCGCCTGGCTTATGTAAACAAGATGGACATAATTGGTGCTGACTTCTTCAACGTAGTAAACATGATACGTGAAAGGTTAGATGCCAATCCGATTCCAATTCAGATTCCCATTGGCCGGGAATCTGACTTCAGAGGGATGATTGACCTGGTCAGGAACAAGGCCATATACTACCTCGATGACCTGGGAACGCAGAGCGAGGAGAAGGAAATACCCGACGAGCTAAAGGACATTGCAGAGGAATACAGGACGAGGCTTTTGGAAGTCGTCGCCGAGCAGGACGATGAGCTCATGATGAAATACCTCGAGGGTGAAGAGCTTACAGTAGAGGAGATCAAGGCGGCGCTTAGAAAGGCTACCATTTCTTTTAAGATAGTGCCTGTGCTTTGCGGCTCATCTTATAGGAACAAAGGGGTACAGCCGTTGCTGGATGCCATCGTGGATTATCTGCCTTCACCCCTTGACCTACCACCGGTGGTAGGCACATCGCCTGATACCGGAGAAGAAATTGTAAGGCATTCAGCGGACGAGGAGCCCTTAAGCGCTTTAGCCTTTAAGGTGATGGCCGATCCATATATAGGAAAGCTGGTTTATGTTAGGGTCTACTCAGGGGTACTAAAGTCGGGCAGCTATGTGTACAACACCACCAGAGGTACCAAAGAGAGGATTGGACGGGTTCTGCGCATGCATGCCAACCACCGCGAGGAGATCTCCGAGGCCTATGCGGGCGATATAGTAGCGGTGGTGGGATTGAAAAACACCGTAACCGGCCATACACTGTGCGATGAAAACAATCCTATACTTCTGGAGTCCATGGTGTTCCCTGAGCCCGTTATACAGGTTGCAATTGAGCCCAAGACAAAGGCAGGCCAGGAGAAGCTGTCGGTTGCGCTTCAAAGGCTGGCCGAAGAGGACCCGACTTTTAGGACCTATGTTGATCAGGAGACCGGGCAGACCATCATTGCCGGGATGGGCGAGCTCCACCTCGAAATCATCGTAGACCGTTTGGTCAGGGAGTTCAGAGTAGAAGCCAATGTGGGTAATCCCCAGGTGGCCTATCGCGAAACCATCAAAAAGGCCGTCAAGGCAGAAGGGCGCTTTATCAGGCAGACCGGCGGCCGCGGTCAATACGGGCATGTGTGGCTTGAAGTTGAACCCCTTGAGCCGGGTAAGGGCTTTGAGTTTGTCAACAAGATCGTTGGGGGCGTTATCCCCAGAGAATATATCCCGGCTGTTGAAAGCGGCGTTCGGGAAGCCATGGAGAGCGGTGTGCTTGCCGGGTATCCCGTAATAGATGTGAGAGCTACCGTCTTTGACGGTTCGTACCATGAGGTGGACTCTTCCGAAATGGCTTTCAAGATAGCGGCTTCCATGGCGTTTAAGGATGCTGTGCAAAAGGCCGATCCTGTACTCCTGGAGCCAATCATGAAGGTTGAGGTAACCGTTCCGGAAGAGTATATGGGAGATGTCATAGGCGATATTTCGTCAAGGCGCGGAAGAATAGAAGGTACGGAGCTGCGCGGTAATACGCAGGTTATAAAGGCTTATGTACCGCTGGCCGAGATGTTTGGCTATGCCACCGACCTTCGTTCAAAGACTCAGGGACGGGGAAGTTACGTGATGCAGATGTCCCACTATGAAGAAGTTCCAAAGAACCTTGTTGAGAAGATAGTAAAGAGATAAATTAAATTTGAAGAGGAGGAAAGGAAAAGATGGCGAAGGCGAAGTTTGAGAGGACGAAACCGCATGTAAACATAGGAACGATAGGGCACGTAGACCACGGGAAGACGACGCTGACTGCAGCAATAACGATGGTATTGGCCAAGTATGGCAGGGCTCAGGCCATGAAGTACGAGGATATCGATAAGGCACCCGAGGAGAAGGAGAGGGGAATAACCATCAACACTGCGCACGTGGAGTACGAGACCGACAACAGGCACTATGCGCACGTGGACTGCCCGGGACATGCTGACTACGTAAAGAACATGATAACCGGGGCAGCGCAGATGGACGGAGCAATACTGGTAGTATCGGCAGCAGATGGTCCGATGCCGCAGACCCGTGAGCACATACTGCTGGCCAGGCAGGTAGGAGTACCTTACATCGTGGTATTTTTGAACAAGGTTGACATGGTGGACGACGAGGAGCTGCTTGAGCTGGTAGAGATGGAAGTAAGGGATCTGTTGAACGAGTATGAGTTCCCCGGGGACGAGATACCGATTATAAGGGGATCGGCGCTCAAGGCGTTAGAGGCAGTACAGAGCGGAGCAGAGGTAGAGAACGATCCATGGTGCAAGCCGATATTCGAGCTGATGGATGCGGTAGATGCATATATACCGACACCGCAGAGGGATGTAGACAAGCCGTTCCTGATGCCGGTAGAGGACGTATTTTCGATAACCGGACGTGGTACGGTAGCCACCGGCAGGGTAGAGAGGGGTAGGCTGAAGGTATCGGATACGGTGGAGATAGTAGGCTTGATGGATAAGCCGAGGGCTACGGTAGTGACGGGAGTAGAGATGTTCAGGAAGACGCTGGATGAGGCAGTAGCAGGAGACAACATAGGGGCTCTTTTGAGAGGAGTTCAGAAGGACGAGGTAGAGAGGGGCCAGGTATTGGCACAGCCTGGCAGCATCAAGCCGCACACGGAGTTTTATGCGCAGGTATACGTATTGACGAAGGAAGAGGGAGGCAGGCACACGCCATTTTTCACGGGGTACAGGCCGCAGTTTTACTTCAGGACGACTGACGTGACTGGAGTAATAGAGCTGCCCGAGGGAGTAGAGATGGTAATGCCTGGGGACAACGTGAACATGAAGGTGAAGCTAATAACGCCCATAGCGATAGAGGAAGGGTTGAGGTTTGCTATAAGAGAAGGTGGCAGGACGGTAGGCGCCGGTGCTGTAACCAAGATCATCGAGTAATGAAGGGCTTACGATTTATGAGATAGGAGGTGCCTGTGGACGCCGTGGATCTAACCGCGTTAGATTGCCGGCGGATGAAGCAGGTGCATTAAGTTTAGATTATACGTGGCCGGGTAAAACCTGCGTGGTATTTAAAGGAGGGAGAATATGGCTACTCAAAAAATCAGAATTAAGCTAAAGGCCTATGATCATATATTGATAGATCAATCGGCCCAGAAGATAGTGGAGACTGCCAAGAGGACAGGAGCAAAAGTATCAGGCCCTATTCCTTTGCCAGTTGAAAAGAACATAATAACCATACTTCGTGCCCCGCACAAATATAAGGACTCCCGAGAGCAGTTTGAAATGAGGACGCACAAGCGCCTGATAGATATACTAAGTCCTACTCCCAAGACGGTAGACTCTTTGATGAAACTGGATCTTCCTGCCGGGGTGGATATCGAGATCAAGCTGTAAGTAGCAGGAAGCCATTACTAGGGAATGGAGGTTGAGATGAATGACAAAGGCGATTCTGGGTAAGAAGTTGGGTATGACCCAGGTTTTTACCGAAGACGGCTTGCTGATACCGGTTACCGTGGTTGAAGCGGGTCCTTGCGTTGTTACCCAGATAAAGACTCCCGAAAAGGATGGGTATAGCGCTGTTCAGGTTGGCTTTGAGGATATACCTCAAAGGCTTTTAAATAAACCGATAAAAGGCCATTTCGATAAAGCAAAAGTATCGTATAAGAGATATTTAAGGGAATTGAAGGTTGCCAATATCGATGAGTATAAAGTGGGAAGCGAGATAAAAGCCGATATCTTTTCAAAAGGTGACAAGGTTGATGTAACCGGCTACACCAAAGGTAAAGGATTTACCGGCAACATCAAGAGATGGAATCACAGCAGGGGGCCCGAAAGCCATGGTTCAAAATATCACAGAGGCCCTGGATCCATGGGTTCTACTACGTTCCCTGGCCGCGTACTGAAGACCAAGAAGATGCCGGGTAGAATGGGAGTTGAAAGGGTAACCATCCAGAACCTGGAAGTTGTAAAAGTAGATCCCGAAAAGAATCTCATGTTGATAAAAGGAGCGGTGCCTGGTCCCAAAGGCGCATTGCTGATTATCAAGGAAACCGTAAAACAGGCTGCAAATAAATAGGGGTAAGAGCTTTATAGAAGGGAGGAGAAGTTATGCCCAACGTAGCTTTGTATAACATGGAAGGCACCCCCGTAGGCGAGATCTATCTGGATGATGGGGTATTTGGAGTGGAAGTCAATGAAGCGGCTATATATCAAGTGGTAAAGATGCAATTGGCCAACAAACGGCAGGGCACGCAGTCCGCTTTGACGCGCGGGGAAGTGCGCGGAGGCGGGAGGAAGCCCTGGAGGCAAAAAGGCACCGGCCGGGCACGGCATGGTAGCATTCGTTCACCCATATGGACTAAGGGCGGTGTGGTCTTTGCTCCCAAGCCAAGGGATTATTCTTACACCGTACCGAAGAAGATTCGCAAGCTGGCCATGAAGAGCGCATTGTCTTCCAAAGTGGTAAATAATGAGATGGTGGTGCTTGATTCGCTCAAGCTATCACAGCCCAAGACCAAAGAGATGGCAAAAGTATTGAAAAACCTCAAGGTCAATCGTAAGGCACTGGTGGTTCTGCCGGAAAAGGATGAGATGGTGCAGAGGGCTTTACGGAATATTCCGGGCGTAAAGCTTGCCTATATAAACACCCTCAACGTGCTGGATATCCTGAACTATGATACCTTCATAGCTACGCAGGATGCCGTGCGCCGCATAGAGGAGGTGTATGCACAATGAAGAATCCCCATGACATAATCATAAGGCCGGTTTTGACCGAAAAGAGCTACAGCGAGATGCAGAACAGGAAATATACGTTTATAGTGGACATAAACGCCAACAAGATAGAGATCAAAAAAGCTGTGGAAGAGATATTTGGCGTTAAGGTGGAAAAGGTAAACACCATGCGCTACAGCGGCAAGCTCAAGAGGATGGGTGTCCATGTAGGGAGGACTCCTGCATATAAGAAGGCTATCGTCAAACTTGCTCCCGACAGCAAGGAAATCCCGTTCTTTGAAGGAATGGCGCAATAAGGAGGGATAAGGAATCATGGGTATAAAGATATATAAGCCGACCTCCCCTGGTAGGCGCAACATGAGCGTTTTGACCTTCGAAGAGATTACAAAGAAAGAGCCAGAGAAATCTTTGCTGGCACCTTTAAAGAAACATTCCGGAAGGAATAATGAAGGTCGCATAACCGTAAGGCACAGGGGCGGTGCTGTAAAGAGGAAGTACAGAATAATCGATTTTAACCGGGATAAGGACAATGTACCTGCTAAGGTAGCGGCTATCGAATATGATCCCAACAGGACTGCCAACATAGCCCTGCTCCATTACAAGGATGGGGAGAAGAGGTATATCCTGGCTCCTGTGGGCTTAAAGGTTGGGGATACTGTGATGTCGGGTGAAAACGTTGACATTAAAGTAGGAAATGCCTTGCCCTTAAGGAGCATCCCTGTAGGTACTGTTATTCACAACATCGAGCTGTATCCGGGCCGTGGGGGACAGCTGGTGCGGGCTGCAGGCGGAGCCGCTCAGCTAATGGCCAAAGAGGGCGATTACGCCCATGTCAGGTTGCCCTCTGGAGAGATAAGAATGATACGCTTGGATTGCAGGGCTACCATCGGACAAGTCGGAAATCTGGATCATGAGAATGTATCGATTGGTAAGGCCGGCCGCAAGCGCCATATGGGCATACGTCCTACGGTACGCGGTTCCGTTATGAACCCTGTAGACCATCCTCATGGTGGTGGTGAAGGTAAGGCACCTGTTGGAAGGCCATCACCCGTTACGCCTTGGGGTAAGCCTACTCTGGGCTATAAGACGAGGAAGAAAAACAAGGAATCGGATAAGTATATCATTAGACGCAGGCCATAGTTTTAATTGGAGTTTGGTTGGATGAAGGGAGGCGAATGTATGAGCCGTTCTACGAAAAAAGGTCCCTTTGTAGCTGAAAGCTTGCTCAAGAAAGTTAGAGCCATGAATGAATCGGGTAAAAAATCGGTCATCAAAACGTGGTCCAGGGCTTCCACAATTGTACCCGAGATGGTGGGCCACACCATAGCGGTGCATGACGGGCGCAAGCATGTGCCGGTATATATTACGGAGGAAATGGTGGGACACAAGCTGGGAGAGTTTGCTCCTACCAGGACGTTTAGAGGACACGATGACAAGGGCGAAAAATCCACATCGTTGAAATAAGCATGGTACCATTTAACGAAAGGAGGCAGTACGCATGGCTACCAGGATGAGGGAAAAAGCGAAAGCTCGCAAGGAAAACAAGGATACGCGTCCCAGAGCGATCGCTAAATATATCAGGATGACCCCAAGAAAGGTGAGAGCGGTAATAGACTTGATCCGCGGGAAGTCGGTCAACGAGGCCTTGGCCATACTGGCCAATACGCCCCGAGCTGCTACAAAGCCGGTCATGAAGGTGCTGAAATCCGCTATTGCCAACGCGGAGAACAATATGAACTTAAGCCAGGACAATCTGTACGTTGCTGAAGCGTATGCAGATCAGGGTCCTACTCTAAAGAGAATCAGGCCGCGTGCCAGGGGTATGGCTTATATGATCCGCAAGAGGACCAGCCATATTACCGTCGTGTTAGATGAGATCAAGAAGTAGGGAGGGATAATTTCGTGGGTCAAAAAGTGCACCCCCATGGGTTGAGGGTTGGTATAATAAAGGATTGGGACGCTAAATGGATTGCCCCGAAGAAACAGCTTGCCGATACCCTGATAGAGGACGTAAAGATAAGGGAGCTGATCAAGAATAAACTATATACAGCCGGCATTTCCAAGATTCAGATTGAAAGGGCTGCAAATAAGATCAGCATCAATATCCACACCGCCAAGCCGGGAATCGTTATAGGGAAAGGCGGCTCCGGCATCGAGGCTTTGAAAAACGAGCTGGAGAAGTTTACAAAGAAAACCGTCTTGATCAACATCATAGAAGTAAAGGTGCCCGAGCTTGATGCCCAGCTGGTGGCGGAAAACATCGCTGCCCAGATTGAAAAGAGGATTTCTTTCAGGCGTGCCATGAAGCAGGCCATTTCCCGTGCTATGAAAGCTGGGGCCAAGGGCATAAAGACCATGGTATCCGGCCGCTTGGGCGGGGCAGAGATTGCAAGAAGCGAAGGATATCACGAGGGGACCATACCGCTACAGACATTGAGGGCGGATATCGATTATGGATTTGCAGAGGCCCATACCACATATGGACGTATTGGTGTGAAGGTGTGGCTGTATAAAGGAGATGTTCTCCCAAAAGCCAAGAATAGGGAATTACCGAAAGCAAAAGGGGGAAATACCGATGTTAATGCCTAAGAGAGTGAAGTATCGCAAGCAGCAGCGTGGAAGGATGAAGGGGAAGGCTACCAAGGGTAATACCATTTCTTACGGCGAGTACGGTTTGCAGGCCCTGGAGCCTGGCTGGATTACCAGCAATCAGATAGAGGCTGCGCGTATAGCGCTTACCAGGTATACCAGAAGAGGCGGAAAAGTATGGATCAAGATTTTCCCGCACAAGCCGGTTACAAAGAAGCCTGCTGAGACCCGAATGGGTAGCGGTAAGGGTTCACCCGAATACTGGGTAGCTGTGGTTAAGCCGGGGCGCATCATGTTTGAAGTGGCCGGAATACCCGAGGATGTTGCACGCGAGGCTTTGCGTTTGGCCAGCCACAAGCTTCCCGTAAAGTGCAAGTTTGTTAAAAGAGAAGAGTTAGGTGGTGAGGCATTATGAAGGCCAGCAAGTGGAGAGAAATGACCAATGAGGAGCTTAATCAAAAATTAAACGAGCTGAAGAGCGAGCTGTTTAATCTCCGCTTTCAGCTAGCCACCGGACAGCTGGAAAACCCAATGAGGATACGCGAAGTAAAGAGGGATATAGCCCGGATCAAGACCATCCTTCGCGAAAGAGAGTTAAAGGCTGCTCAGATGTAACAAAGAATTTTGGAAAGGAGGGGGCTGTATGGCGCAGGAAGCTAGAGGTAAAAGGAAGGTCCGTATAGGCGTGGTGGTAAGCGATAAGATGGATAAAACGGTTGTGGTAGCAGTAGAAAGAAAGGTAAGGCATGACCTGTACGGCAAGGTAATAAAGCGCACCAAGAAGTTTAAGGCTCATGACGAAAATAACGAATGCCGTGTTGGAGACAAAGTAATGATCATGGAAACACGACCGCTCAGCAAGGAGAAGCGGTGGAGAGTAGTTGAGATACTCGAAAGATCCCAGATGGCAGAGCCATTGCCGCTCGAAGAAGGAGGGGACGAAGATGGTGCAGCAACAAACACGCCTTAAGGTAGCGGATAACACCGGTGCTAAGGAAATAATGTGCATCAGGGTTTTGGGTGGTTCCCATAGAAAATACGGTAATATAGGCGATATCATAGTCGCTTCTGTAAAGAGCGCTACGCCCGGCGGCGTTGTTAAAAAGGGTGATGTGGTGAAGGCGGTCATAGTGCGTACCAAGAAGGGAGTAAGAAGGCCCGATGGTTCGTATATCAAGTTTGATGATAACGCCGCGGTGATCATCAACGAAGCAAAACAGCCCGTGGGGACCCGAATTTTTGGACCCGTTGCGAGAGAACTGAGGGATAAGGATTTCATGAGGATAGTATCTTTAGCTCCCGAGGTACTGTAAAGGAGGTGGATTGAAGTTGGCAGCTAAAGCTAAGCTCCATGTGCGAAAAGGCGACCTGGTTGAGGTGATATCGGGGAAATACAAGAATGTGCGGGGCAAGGTGCTCGCAGCATTGCCCAAACAGGGCAAGGTGATTGTGGAAAAGGTCAACATAGTTGCCCGCCATCAAAAACCTCGCGGGGTAAATCAGCCGGGGGGAATAATTCGCACCGAAGCACCCATATACGCCAGCAAGGTTATGCTGGTATGCACCAAGTGCAATCAAAAGACTAGAGTTGGGCACAAGATACTGGAAGATGGTACAAAGGTACGGATTTGCAAGAAGTGCGGCGAGACTTTTAATGACTAGGTCTTTGAAGGGAGGGAAGTGGTGTGGAGCCACGATTGAAAGAGCTGTATAAGAAAACCGTTATTCCAGCCATGATGGAGAGGTTTGGCTACAAGAACATCATGGAGGTACCCCGAGTTGAGAAAGTGGTAATAAACATGGGAGTGGGAGATGCCAAAGAAAATCCCAAGTTCCTTGAAAGTGCTATGGAGGAGCTGGCAGCGATAACCGGACAGAGGCCAGTTGCTACAGTGGCTAAAAAGTCAGTGGCTGCTTTTAAAGTGAGAGCGGGGATGAAGATAGGGACTAAAGTTACCCTGCGCGGTGACCGCATGTATGAGTTTCTGGACAGGTTGTTTAACATAGCGCTTCCCCGCGTAAGGGACTTTAGGGGCGTATCGCCGAAATCCTTTGATGGCCGTGGTAACTACGCTTTAGGGATAAAGGAGCAGCTCATATTCCCCGAGATCAATTATGATAAGGTAGAAAAGGTAAGGGGAATGGACGTTATAATAGTTACCACTGCAAAGACCGATGAAGAGGCAAAAGAGCTTTTAGCATTGCTAGGCATGCCGTTTGCAAAACAGTGATAGGGAGGGAAAGTGAGTGGCCAGAAAAGCGTTGATCATAAAGCAGCAGAGGAAGCCCAAGTACTCTACAAGGGCTTACAATCGCTGCCGCCTGTGTGGTCGGCCTCGTGGGTATCTGAGAAAGTTTGGAGTATGCCGCCTGTGTTTCAGGGTGCTGGCTCATAAAGGACAAATACCAGGCGTCAAGAAGGCAAGCTGGTAAGCAGGAGAGACTGAAAGGAGGTAAGGGAATATGGTGACTGATCCAATTGCAGATATGCTCACGCGCATTCGAAATGCTTTAGTAGTCAAGCATGAGACTGTGGAAGTACCAGCTTCAAACGTTAAGAGGGCGATAGCTCGAATACTGCTGGAAGAAGGGTATATCAAGGATTTCACCGAGATCGATGATGGCAAGCAGGGGATACTGCGGATTACTCTGAAGTATGGCCCCAACAAGCAGCGGATAATTACCGGACTCAAAAGGATAAGCAAGCCCGGTTTGAGAGTGTACGTAAAAAAGGATGAGGTTCCCAAGGTCTTAGGTGGATTGGGCATTGCTATCATTTCTACGTCAAAGGGCGTTATGACAGATAAACAGGCGCGTAAGGAAGGATTGGGAGGAGAAGTGCTCTGCTATATCTGGTAAGTTGCTGTAACTTTAACGGAACGGAGGTGTTTTTGAAATGTCAAGAGTGGGAAAACGGCCTGTGGTCATTCCCTCTGGAGTCACTGTAAACGTGGCACCCGATAACAACGTTACTGTAAAAGGGCCCAAGGGGCAACTAACTCAGAGCATTCACAGGGATATAAAGGTAATTGTCGATGGAAACATGGTAAGGGTGGAACGTCCAACTGACGAGAAATTTCACAAAGCCCTGCACGGGTTGAGCCGTACGCTGATTCAAAACATGATCGATGGTGTGACCAAAGGTTATCAAAAGGGCCTCGATATCGTGGGCGTGGGTTATAGGGCTCAGAAGCAGGGCAAAAAGCTTGTGCTGTCGGTTGGATACTCCCATCCGGTTGAGATAAATGAAGAGCCTGGTATTGAGTTTGAGGTACCTGCTCCCAACAAGATCATAGTTAAAGGGATTGACAAGCAAAAGGTAGGGGAAGTGGCGGCCAGGATCAGGAGCGTAAGGCCACCTGAACCTTACAAGGGTAAGGGCATAAGGTACGAAAACGAGAGAGTAATACAAAAGCAGGGTAAGGCTGGTAAATAATAGGGGAAGGAGTGACGCGGCGTGATTAATAAGGTGGATAGAAATGAGGCCAGGAAGGTTCGGCATATGCGCATAAGGAAGAGAGTCAAGGGTACCGCAGAGAGACCACGCCTGAACGTTTTCAGAAGCCTGAAACATATTTACGTACAAGTGATAAACGATGAGATAGGGCATACCCTGGTATCAGCCTCCACCCTTGATCCGGAGTTAAGGGACAAAATCGCCGGTAAAACCAAAAAAGAGGCGGCCAGAATGGTCGGCGAGCTGGTCGCCAAGAGAGCTCTGGAGAAAGGCATAAAGCAAGTTGTGTTTGATCGCGGAGGCTATAAATATCACGGAAGAGTACAGGAAGTAGCGGCTGGTGCGCGAGAAGCCGGACTGGAGTTTTAAAGGAGGGTAATGCATGCAGCGGATAGATGCTAGTAAGTTGGATCTGAAAGAACGGGTTGTGAGCATCAATCGTGTATCCAAGGTTGTAAAGGGCGGTAAAAACTTTAGGTTCAGTACCCTTGTGGTTGTGGGAGATGAAAACGGCCATGTGGGGATAGGCCTTGGCAAGGCAGCCGAGATTCCTGATGCCATCAGGAAGGCCGTTGAGAAGGCAAAAAAGAACATGATTGAGGTCCCCATTATCAACACCACAATCCCCCACGAGGTGATAGGAGAGTTTGGAGCAGGCAAGGTAATCATGATACCTGCCCGTGAAGGTACCGGAGTTATAGCGGGCGGCCCTGCGCGTGCTGTGCTGGAACTGGCGGGTATTCGCGATATCCTGACGAAGTCCATAGGCTCCAACAATTCCATCAACGTGGCATATGCGGTAATGGAAGGGTTGTCAAAGCTCAAAACTCCTGAGGAAATTGCCAGGCTCCGCAATAAATCGGTCGAGGAGATACTAGGTTAAGGGGGTAGTAAGCGATGGCGAAACTCAAAATAACTCAGGTGCGCAGCACTATTGGCTGCCGTGATGATCAGATTGCAACCCTGAGGGCTCTGGGACTTAGGAAGATAAGGAGCCAAAAGATTCATGATGATAATCCTACTATTCGTGGAATGATAGAAAAAGTAAAGCATTTAGTGGAAGTTGAAGAGATAGAGGAGTAAGGCGGGGAGGTGTATAAGGTGAAACTGCATGAGTTGAGAGCTCCAGAAGGCAGCAACAAAGAGCCAAAGCGAAAAGGCAGGGGAATCGGTTCGGGACACGGCAAGACGGCTACCCGCGGGCATAAGGGACAGAAGGCCAGAAGCGGCGGAGGTGTCAGGCCGGGCTTTGAAGGTGGACAGATGCCTTTGACCAGGCGTATCCCGAAGAGAGGCTTTACCAATATATTTGCAAAGGAATACAGCGAGGTAAATATTGGAGCACTGGAGGTATTTGAACCCGGTACGGTTGTTACCCCCGAGCTTTTAAAGGAAAAAGGCTTGGTTAAGAAGATCAAGGATGGTGTGAAGATTTTAGGAGATGGCGAGCTTACCAAGAGCTTGACGGTCAGGGCCCATAAGTTCAGCAAAACAGCCCAACAGAAGATTGAAGCTGTTGGAGGTAAAGCAGAGGTGATTTAAAAGTGTTTGAAACTTTTAAGAATGCCTGGAGGATAGATGACCTAAGAAAAAAGATCATTTACACCCTTCTCATGCTCCTGGTTTACAGGGTGGGAAGCTTCATTCCGGTTCCCGGGATTGACAGCGGCTATATAAGGAGTTTGGTACAGGGCAATACCCTCCTGGGACTGCTGGATATCATCTCGGGAGGAGCCTTTGCCAACTTTACCATATTTGCTATGGGTATAACCCCATACATTAATGCGTCCATCATAATGCAGTTGCTTACAGTCGCTATCCCCAGGTTGGAACAGCTGGCTAAAGAAGGCCAGGAGGGGCAAAAGAAAATCGCCCAGTACACCCGTTATGCCACTGTAGTGCTGGCCTTCATACAGGCTATCGGTATCACCTACGGGCTTGCAGGACAGGCGATTGAGAATAAAAACTTTTTAGGGTATATCCTCGTAGCTTTGACCCTGACTGCTGGGACGGCTTTTTTGATGTGGCTGGGAGAGCAGATCACCGACAAGGGCATAGGTAACGGTATATCTCTCCTTATATTTACCAGCATCATATCCAGGCTTCCGGTGGCAGTAGTATCGCTGTGGCAGCTGGCTTTTGTGGCCAAGACTATGAGCCCCTGGAGCTTGCCAATAGTCCTGGTATTTGCAGTTTTGATGATCGCTGCGGTAATATTTGTGGATTCTGGGGAAAGGAGAATACCCGTACAATACGCCAAGCGCGTTGTTGGGCGCAGGGTATATGGCGGGCAAAGCACCCATATTCCTCTAAAAGTTAATTCCTCCGGTGTTCTTCCCATAATATTTGCGGTTTCTATACTATCATTACCCCAGATCATATCCCAGTTCTTCCCCAACAGCGGGTTCAATAGATGGGTGGAAGATCATTTTAATCAGGGGACGGTTCTCTACGGGGTTTTGTATGCTCTATTCATCGTATTCTTTACCTACTTCTATACGCAGATAACCTTTAACCCCGTTGATATTGCAAATAATTTGAGGCAGTATGGCGGTTTTGTCCAGGGCATAAGGCCGGGCAAGCCCACTGCCGATTATCTTGCGCGTATATCCAACCGCATTACTTTGGTAGGTTCGCTGTTCCTGGTGGCGGTTGCCATAATTCCCATTGCTGCATCGGCAGCGGCTGACATGCCGATGTATTTTGGTGGAACGGCTATTCTCATCGTTGTGGGTGTGGCTCTTGAGACAGTTAAGCAGCTGGAAGCCCAGATGCTTATGAGGCATTACCGGGGCTTCCTGAAATAGGAGATGTCCTATGATAATCATAAAGTCCAAAAAAGAAGTCGAGGTTATGCGTGAAGCGGGGAAAATTGTAGCGGGGGCCCATGAGCTGGTGGCCAAGAGCATTGAGGTAGGGATGACCACAGCTCAGCTGAATAGACTGGTGGAGGAATATATATACCGCCACAATGCCATTCCTTCATTTAAAGGATATCATGGGTTTCCGGCCAGCATATGTACTTCGATAAATAACCAGGTCATCCATGGTATTCCTGGTCCTGTTCAGCTACAGGATGGAGATATCGTCAGCGTAGACATAGGAGCAATGTATAAAGGCTATCATGGCGACGCAGCAAAGACGTACGCCGTCGGAAACGCGCATCCTCGTGCCCTGCAGTTGATCAAGACTGTCGAAGAAGCATTTTACCAGGGATTGAAATATGCCCGGCCAGGATACCGCCTCTCTGACATATCCCACGCCATTCAAACATATGTAGAGGGAAAGGGCTATTCGGTGGTAAAGGCCTTTGTTGGCCATGGGATAGGTCAGAATATGCATGAAGACCCTCAGGTGCCCAATTATGGTCCCCCGGGTAAAGGTGTGCGGCTACGCCCAGGAATGACTTTGGCTATCGAACCCATGATAAACGAGGGAACTGATCAGGTGGTCATACTGGATGACGGGTGGACCGTTGTGACCCAGGATGGCAGCCTATCAGCCCACTATGAGCATACCATTGCCATCACCGATGGCGATCCCGAAATATTGACTCAATAAGGAGCAGGTGAAGGTAATGAATGATGATATGGAGATAGGGAAAGTGGTGTTAGCCAAAGCGGGGCGGGACAAGGGCAGACATTTTGTGATCGTAGGCAGAATTGACAAGGACTATGTCCTGATTGCCGATGGCAGAACCAGGTCAATAGATAAACCGAAGAAAAAAAAGATAAAGCATCTGGAAGCCAGGCCGCATGTGGTGTATAATGTGAGAGAAAAAATTTTAAACAATCAAAAGGTGTTTGATGCTGAGCTCAGGAAGAGCTTGGAAGCGTTGGGATATGAACAATAGGAGGGTGAGCTGTTTGGCCAGGGAAGATGTAATTGAGGTTGAGGGCACTGTGGTGGAAGCGTTACCTAATGCGATGTTTCAGGTGGAGCTGGAAAACGGTCATAGGGTTTTAGCCCACCTGTCGGGAAAGTTGCGTATGAACTTCATACGCATTTTGCCAGGTGATAAGGTAACGGTGGAGCTATCGCCATATGACCTCACTCGTGGCCGAATTACTTGGCGTCTCAAATGAAGGAGGGATACAGCGATGAAAGTGAGACCATCGGTTAAACCTATATGCGAAAAATGTAAGATCATAAAGAGAAAGGGTAAAATAAGGGTAATTTGTGAAAATCCTAAACACAAGCAAAGACAGGGATAATGTGGGATGTTTTGAAATATGAAAAAAATGGAATAATTAAGAGTACGGAGGTGTGACAATGGCGCGTATTGCCGGTGTTGATCTGCCCAGGGAGAAAAGGGTGGAGATTGCTCTGACATATATCTACGGCATTGGCAGGGCAAAGGCCAATGAGATTTTGGCCGCTACTGGGGTTAATCCCGATACCAGGGTAAAGGATTTAACTGAAGAAGAGGTAGCCAAGTTAAGGGACTATATCGACAAGAACGTAAAGGTTGAAGGTGACCTTCGCAGGGAAGTGGCCCTTAACATAAAGAGACTGATAGAAATTGGTTGCTATAGGGGAATAAGGCACAGGAGAGGGTTGCCGGTTCGCGGGCAGAGAACGCGTTCCAATGCACGTACCCGAAAAGGTCCGAGACCGGGTATCGGTGCGAGGAAGAAGAAGCAGCAAGGAGGCGTGTGATAAATGGCTAAGAAGGCACGTAGAACCATAAAAAGGCGTGAAAGGAAGAATATAGAGCGGGGGATAGCCCATATTCAGTCGACTTTCAATAATACCATCGTAACCATAAGCGATAGCGCGGGGAATGCCATTACGTGGGCAAGCGCTGGTACTGTAGGTTTTAGTGGGACCAAGAAAGGAACTCCCTATGCAGCGCAGTTGGCAGCGGAGTCGGCCGCTAAGGCTGCTATGGAGCATGGGCTCAAGACGGTGGAAGTACACGTAAAGGGTCCTGGAGCGGGCAGGGAAGCCGCCATACGTTCGCTGCAGGCTGCGGGGCTTGAAGTAAGCCTCATAAAGGACGTTACTCCCATACCTCATAACGGTTGCCGGCCGCCCAAACGCAGAAGGGTATAAAAACAAATGTTTGGAGGTGTTAAGTGAATGGCTAAATATACGGGATCTGTATGCCGGCTTTGCAGGCGCGAGGGCATGAAGCTATATTTGAAGGGAAGCCGTTGCTATACTGATAAATGCGCTTTTGAAAGAAGGCCTTTCCCTCCCGGGCAACACGGAAAGAACAGGAAAAAGCTTTCGGAATACGGAATTCAGCTGCGCGAAAAGCAGAAGGTCAAGAGGATATACGGCGTACTGGAGAGGCAGTTTGAAAGGTATTTTGGGATGGCAGAGCGCATGAAAGGTGTAACCGGTGAAAATCTCCTGCAGATACTGGAGAGAAGGCTGGACAACGTGGTGTACCGCATGGGATTTGCAGGTTCCCGCGTGCAAGCGCGTCAGCTGGTCCGCCACGGCCACTTTACCGTGAACGGTAAGAGGGTGAACATTCCTTCTTATCTGGTGAGTGTGGGAGATGTAATCGCCGTTGCTGAAAAGAGCGTTGAGAAAATGGAGTATTTCAAGGCATTGCGCGAACAAGGCCCGGCTGGTAATATAGTCCAGTGGTTGTCTGTCGATTTTGACAAGCTGGAGGGAACAGTGACTGCATTGCCTACACGGCAGGATATCGATACGCCTATTCAGGAGCACCTGATCGTCGAGCTGTACTCCAAGTGATGGCTTGTCACAGGCTGAAAAGCGTCCCGTCCTCGGAGAGGTGTAGTTTAACAACGTGATGAGGAGGGTTTATTTGAATGATTGAAATCGAGAAGCCGAGAATAGAGATTGTTGAAATAAGCGAAGACAATCGCTATGGCAAGTTTGTGGTGGAACCCCTGGAAAGAGGGTTTGGCATCACCCTTGGCAATTCCTTGAGGAGGGTGCTGCTGTCTTCGTTGCCAGGGGCTGCTGTTACCTCCATCAGGATAGACGGCGTGCTCCATGAGTTTTCCACAATACCGGGCGTGAAGGAGGATCTGGTTGAGATAATCCTCAATCTAAAAGAGCTGTGCATAAAGATGGAGACCAACGAACCGCGGGTTATGACCATAAACGCCCAGGGTCCCTGCGAGGTGAAGGCAGGCGATATAATCACCGATGCCGATGTGGAGATCGTAAACCCGGATCTGCACATAGCCACCTTGAATGAAGATGGAAAGCTCTATATGGAGATGAACGTTGAGAAGGGGAGGGGCTATGTCCCAGCAGAGAAGAATAAGAGGCCTGGGCAGCCCATTGGCATCATTCCTATTGACTCGATATTTACTCCCATAAGAAAAGTGAATTTTACGGTGGAGGACACCCGCGTTGGGCAGGTTACCGACTATGATAAGCTAACCCTGGAGGTCTGGACAAACGGCACCATAAAGCCCGATGAAGCAACCAGCCTGGCTGCAAAGATATTAAGCGAACATTTGGTCTTGTTTGTCAACCTGACCGACCATGTAAATAACGTGGAAATCATGGTGGAAAAAGAAGAGGACAAGGAAGAAAAGGTGCTTGAGATGACCATAGAGGAGCTTGACCTTTCCGTTCGTTCCTATAATTGCTTGAAGCGTGCCGGAATCAATACGGTAGGGGAGCTCATACAGAGGACGGAAGAGGACATGATGAAGGTCAGAAATTTGGGCAAGAAATCCCTTGAGGAAGTCCAGCAAAAGCTAAAAGCTTTGGGCTTGAGCTTGAAAAAGAAGGAAGAATGATCTACGAGAATGTAAATATTGCTTAAGAAGGAGGCGACAATATGGCCAGACAGAGAAAACTGGGTAAGCCAAGCGATCAAAGGCGCGCCCTGCTTCGCAATCAGGTATCGGCCTTGCTGTGGCACGGCAAGATAGTTACCACAGAAGCAAGGGCCAAAGAAGTGCGCCGTATTGCAGAAAAGCTTATTCACTATGCCGTAGAGGAATACGATAAAACGGTAAAGGTACAGAAAGAGGTTAACAACGAAAAGGGTCAGACCGTTACCATAGAGGTTACCAACGATGCCCCTTCCAAATTGCATGCCAGAAGAAAGATGATGGCTTTTCTTTATGATCTGCGCGAGCCCAAGAGCCGCGAGGAGACCAAAAAGGAATACAAGCAGCGCATGAGGGAGGTAAGACACCCTCTTATAGAGAAGCTGTTTAACGAGTACGGACCCAAATACAGGACCAGAAATCAGGAAAAGAACTGCGCAGGAGGTTATACCAGGATCATTAAGCTGGGGCCCAGAAGAGGGGATGGCGCAGAGCAGGTTATCATAGAGTTGGTAGATTGATTTTGACAGTGGATTAAGTGTTACACTTAATCCATAATTTTTATCATAAAGCTATAATCTTTTAAGGAGAGAGCCATGGAACCTATCATCAGGTTACAGAACATACAATTTGAGTATTTGAGCTTTGAAGGAGAGGAGATAGCTGCTCTAAACGGGGTAACTCTTGATATTCAAAAGGGAGAGTTTGTTGCAGTCATCGGACACAATGGCTCCGGAAAATCCACCCTGGCCAAACATCTCAATGCGCTGTTACGCCCCAGCGGCGGCGTGGTATGGATAAAGGGGATGGATACCAGGGACGAGGATAAGCTATGGGAGATACGACAAACGGCGGGTATGGTCTTCCAAAATCCCGATAACCAGCTGGTGGCCACAATCGTGGAAGAGGATGTAGCCTTTGGACCAGAAAATTTAGGCCTTCCCCCTGAAGAGATACGAAGGAGGGTGAATGAGGCACTCAAGGTTGTGGGCATGCGGGAGTATGCCCAGGCGGCTCCCCATTATCTCTCAGGAGGCCAGAAACAAAGGGTGGCCATAGCCGGCATCCTGGCCATGAAGCCCGAAATAATCGTGCTGGATGAGCCTACCGCCATGCTGGATCCGGTGGGACGGCGTGAAGTGATGGAGACGGTCAAGTATTTAAACAAGCATGAGGGCATTACGGTTGTCCATATAACGCATTATATGGAAGAGGCGGTGGATGCAGACAGGGTAATCGTAATGGAACAGGGTAGGATAGTGCTTCAAGGGACGCCGCGGGAGGTATTTTCCCAGGTCGAGGTCTTAAAGGAGATAGGGCTGGACGTGCCCCAGGTGACCGAGCTGGCATACAGGCTCAAAGCCGAAGGGCTGGATATTCCTCTGAACGTACTAAAAGTGGAAGAGATGGTGGATGCTATATGCCGATTGTAGTTGAACATCTAACGCATGTATACATGCCGGGCAGCCCTTTTGAATCACTGGCTTTGGACGATGTCAGCTTTGAGATCCGGGATGGGGAGTTCGTAGGCCTTATTGGCCATACCGGCTCAGGAAAATCCACGCTGGTACAGCACCTTAACGGCCTTTTAAAGCCAACCAGCGGTAGAATAATGGTGGATGACATCGAGATCACAAGCAACAGCAAGGTGCCCAAGAGGCTCAGGCAGCATGTGGGATTGGTGTTTCAATACCCCGAACATCAGCTGTTTGAGGAAACGGTGTACCAGGATATCGCCTTTGGGCCCAGAAACTTAAACCTTCCCGAGGACGAGGTGGAGAGAAGGGTGAGGGAGGCCATGGCCCTGGTAGGGCTGGACTTTGAGGCCATAAAGGACCGTTCGCCCTTTGAAATCAGCGGTGGGCAGAGAAGGAGGGTGGCCATTGCGGGAGTTCTCGCAATGGAGCCCAGCATTCTCATCCTGGATGAGCCTACTGCCGGCCTTGACCCCAGGGGAAGGGATGAGATCCTGAACCAGATAAAGAATCTCCATGAGCAGCGCGGCATGACCATCATACTGGTTTCGCACAGCATGGAGGATATTGCCAGATTGGTCGACAGGATTATGGTGATGAACAGGGGCAAGATCGCGTTGATGGGCAAACCGGAAGAGGTTTTTTCCCGCGTAGATGAACTTCATGCTATGGGTCTGGGCATTCCGCAAATAACTCATGTAATGAGGGCCTTAAAGGCCAGGGGAATGGATGTGCCCGACAACATCTATACCGTGGAGCAAGCTGCGAAGGTCATACTGGAGAGGATAAGGGGGCGGAAGAAATGATTAAGGATATCACCATAGGGCAATTTTTTCCCGGTCAGTCAACGATACATAAGCTTGATCCGCGGGTTAAGATAATATTGACCTTTGCCTTTATAGTAATCATATTTTTTGCCAAAACCTACGTGGGATATGCCCTGATTTTTGCCTATATAGCCCTTGCAGTTCAGCTTTCACGGGTTCCCGTTCGGTACATCCTGAAAGGGCTCAAACCCCTGCTGTTCATAATAGCTTTGACGTTTCTTATAAACGTCTTTTTCACCCCGGGCAACGAGGTGTTGTTTCAGGTTTGGGCCCTTAAATTTACCAGGGAAGGGTTAAATCAAGGGACCTTTATGGCCCTGCGGTTGGTGCTCCTGGTCGTTGGGACCTCCCTGCTTACCTTAACCACTTCTCCCATATCTTTAACCGATGGCATAGAACGCCTGCTCCAGCCTCTACAGGTTATTAAATTCCCTGCTCACGAGCTGGCCATGATGATGACCATTGCCCTGCGGTTTATTCCTACCTTGCTGGAGGAGACCGACAAGATAATGAAGGCGCAAATGGCTAGGGGAGCGGATTTTGAGAGCGGCAATCTGTTTCAAAGGGCTAAAGCGCTGGTGCCGCTTTTGGTACCCCTGTTTATAAGCGCTTTCAGAAGGGCCGACGAGTTAGCCATGGCCATGGAATCGCGCTGCTATCGCGGCGGAGAAAACCGCACCCGCATGAAGGTGCTCAGGGCCACCAGGAGGGATTACGTGGCGGTGGCGGTGACTCTGCTGTTGATTGCGGGTATACTCCTGGACAGCTATGTGTTGTGATGGGCGAGATGAAATTTTGACACACAACAGGGATGCGGGAGCATGGAGGTATGAGAAACATAAAGCTTGTGCTGGAGTATGACGGCACCAACTATGCCGGCTGGCAAAGGCAGAAAAATGCCCTTACGATTCAGCAGGTGGTAGAGGAGGCCTTATACAAGCTTACCGGAGAAAAGATCACGGTTGTAGGCGCTGGACGGACGGACAGCGGGGTGCACGCACGGGGCCAGGTGGCCAATTTTTTTACGGCATCGAGGATTCCTGCTGAACGGTTTTGTTATGCCCTAAATTCAGCATTGCCATACGATATTCGAGCGCTTGAGTCACAGGAAGTTTCCCATGAATTTCATGCCAGGTATTGGGCCAAAGCCAAGCGGTACAGGTATTCGATATGCGTAAGGCCGCATGCTCCTGCAATAGCCAGAAATTATTATTACCACGTACCCGATGTTCTGGACGTGGATGCAATGAACGCTGCCGCTCAATATATCATAGGCACTCACGACTTCAAGGCTTTTCAGAGCGCTGGCAGCAGCGTAAGGAACACCGTGAGGACGGTATACCAGGCCCGTTGGATCTGGGAACCTCCTTTTTATCTCCATTTCGAAATTAAGGGGAACGGCTTTTTGTACAATATGGTACGCATCCTTGTGGGCACCTTTATAGAGATAGGGCGGCACAGGATGCCTGAGTCTGATATGAAGCGGATTCTGGAGTCGAGGGATAGAGACGAGGCGGGGCCAACGGCGCCTGCTCACGGATTGTGCCTGGAAGAAGTTTATTATTGATAATCCCATTGAATGAGGAGGGGTTGATTCATGAAGGATAAAAATCTATTGGGAAACAGGGTAATTACCCAGATAGGGATCATTGTCCGCGATATTGAGGCCGTTTCCCAGGCCTATGCTGACTTTTTCGGAGTGGAAAAGCCTCAATGGTCCTGGACTGCCGGCTATGAAAAGGCGCACACTACATTTTACGGCCAGCCCAGCCAGGCGCGAGCAAAGCTGGCGTTTTTCGATATGGGGTCGGTACAGCTGGAGCTAATCGAACCGGATGAGAATCCAAGCACATGGAGAGAGTTTTTGGAAAAGCACGGCGAGGGCGTGCATCACATAGCCTTTGTCATAAAAGACATGGATGGGAAATTACAAAAGCTGGAGCATAACGGGATGGGCTTAATACAGCGGGGGGACTACGAGGGAGGACGTTATGCCTACATAGATACGCTAAAGCAGCTGAAAGTGCTGATCGAATTGTTAGAAAATTTTTGATGCCCGTTAAAATGAATTGGGATTTTTGGCTTGACAGCCCGAGGGCCTTGTATTACAATATAGTCTAGTTTTAATGTGCTCTATTAGCCCCGGATATTTATTAAAATGGTTAAGCATGAAGTTCAAGTACATGTATTTTAAATATGGTTAACCTGCCGTAAGGCAGGCTGGATCAATGTAATGGTAGGCTTATGTTTTCTGAGGCGTTTTTAATAAATTGGCTGTAGAAGGATAAGCGTTTTGACGGAGAATAGGGGATGTTTTTTCTTAGAACAGTTTGATTAACCAGGGATTTGGATGGTGACATGCTGTTATATTGGATAATCGAGCGGAATAGGAGGAAAGGCCATGAAGACGTATGTAGCTAATCCGGATAAGGTAACCAGAAAGTGGTATGTTGTGGATGCAACCGATAAGCCGCTGGGCAGGCTGGCGTCTCAAATCGCCAAAATATTGAAAGGCAAGCACAAGCCCATTTATACTCCTCATGTGGATACCGGTGATTATGTGATAGTTATCAATGCCGAGAAGGTCAAGCTGACGGGTAAAAAGCTTGATAAAAAGGTCTATCACTATCATACTCTGTACCCTGGAGGATTGAGGGAGATCCCTTACAGGCAGCTTTTGGCGACCAAGCCTGCGTTCGTAATATATCATGCAGTAAAAGGGATGTTGCCCCACAACAGATTGGGACGTAAGATGCTTAAGAAGCTAAAGGTATATGCCGGGCCAAATCATAAGCATGAGGCTCAGCAGCCCGAAATACTTGAACTGTAATGAAGGTCGGGAAAGGAGAGATATACGTTGGCTAATATACAGTATTATGGGACGGGTAGAAGAAAGACCTCTGTAGCCAGGGTACGGCTCATTCCGGGAGAAGGCAAAATAGTTATCAATGGCTGCGATATCGATGATTATTTTGGGATGGAGCCCTTAAGGGTTATGGTAAGGCAACCCTTGGAATTGACAGGTACATTGGGCAAGTTTGACGTCATTGCGAAGGTTGAAGGAGGCGGCTTTAGCGGACAGGCCGGTGCTGTAAGGCACGGTATTTCTAGGGCATTGCTGAAGGTGGACGAAGGTTTTCGCCTTCCCCTCAAAAAGGCCGGCTTCCTAACGCGCGATCCTCGAATGAAGGAGAGAAAGAAGTACGGCTTGAAGGGTGCTCGAAGAGCGCCTCAATTTTCCAAGCGATAAAGGCAAAAGACCGCCGGAGATTGTTTTCTCGGCGGCCTTTTTTTGTGCCTTCTTCTATTTTTGTATGCAGGAATTTCAACTTGACTCATCTTTTCGTAAATAATGTTCACTTTCCGTGTATTTTAAGGTATAATAGTCATGTTGATACCTGCCTCAAAAGCCGGATTATGGCGCTAAGGACTATATAGCTGGGGTACGCCTATCTCACATAAAGCTCAAGGGAGGATTTAACATGCTGAAGGACGTGATCATCGTAGGTGGAGGTGTGGCGGGGCTTACTGCCGGATTATATGCCAAGCGAGGCGGATTGGATGCCCTGTTATTTGAGAAGATGTTTTCGGGTGGACAGATGGCCACCACATATCTGATAGAGAACTACCCGGGTTTTGACGAACCCATAAGTGGTCCTGACCTGGCCATGAAGATGGAAGCCCAAGCCCGCAAGTTCGGGCTGGAAATATTGTATGATGAGGTAGTGGGGCTGGAACTGGAAGGCAGGATCAAAAAGGTGGTGACCGACAAGGGGGAATATCAGGCCAAGGCGGTCATACTCTGCATGGGTGCGCAGCCCAAAAAGCTTGGCTTGCCCAAGGAGGAAGAGTTTCGGGGCAGAGGGGTGTCCTATTGCGCTACCTGCGATGGCGCCTTTTATAGGGATAAGCTGGTGGCTGTTGTGGGCGGTGGCGACACCGCAGTTGAAGATGCCCTTTTCCTGGCTCAGCACGCTGCAAGGGTGTACCTCGTACATAGGCGCGATGCTCTTCGGGCTTCGAAGATACTACAGCACAGGCTGTTTGCAAATCCCAATATCGATATACTGTGGAATTCGGTGGTTGATGAAATACTGGGCCAGCAGGGAGTAAAGGGGCTGCTGGTGCGAAACCTTAAAGATGATACCAGGAAAGAGCTGAAGGTGGATGGATTGTTTGTAGCAATTGGGATACAACCCAACAATGCTTTGGTTCAAGGTAAGCTGAAGATGAATGAAGCAGGGTTTGTGATAACCGATGAAAATATGGCCACCAATATACCCGGGGTTTTTGCGGCCGGCGACCTGAGGCAAAAGCCCCTGTGGCAGATTATAACGGCTGCGGCGGATGGGGCAGTCGCTTCGGTATCGGCCCAGAGGTATATAATGGAAGAGTTTGATTGAGGTCTATCTTTATTTTGAAACAAGGGGGCATGATTATGGCAAGGTTGTTTGGTACAGATGGGGTAAGAGGAGTGGCTAACAAGGATCTGAACTGCTATCTGGCATTCAAATTGGGACAGGTTGGAGCCTATGTACTATCAAAGGGGAAAAAGAAGCCGAAAATTCTGATCGGGAGGGATACCAGGCTATCCGGCGACATGCTGGAGGCGGCATTGGTAGCAGGCATATGTTCGGCAGGCGGTGAAGCCCTGGTGGCGGGCGTCATACCCACTCCGGCAGTGGCCTATCTTACAAGGCATTATGGACTGGATGCCGGCGTGGTCATCTCGGCTTCCCACAATCCAATGGAATATAACGGCATCAAGTTTTTCGATGGAAACGGCTATAAGCTTCCTGACGAAATGGAAGATGAGATAGAGGCCATAATTAAAGGGAAAAAGCAGGCGGATATCCCCGCACCTATTGGGGACGAGGTAGGCAGGAAGGTGCTGGTTCCCAATGCGGCACAGGATTATGTGAATTTTTTGAAGGGCACCATAGATGTCGATTTGAGCGGTTTAAAATTGGCTCTGGATTGCGCCAACGGTGCCGCTTACAAGGTAGCGCCCATGGTGTTTTCACAACTGGGTGCCGAAGTGAAGGTAATCAACGACAATCCCAATGGCGTTAACATAAACTGCAATTGCGGTTCAACCCATCCCGAGGCTCTTCAGCGATTTGTGATAGAGACCGGAGCCGATGTTGGGCTGGCATTTGACGGGGATGCGGATAGGCTGATCGCGGTGGACGAAAAAGGTGAGATAGTGGATGGGGATCAGACAATGGTGATCTGTGCCCTTGATATGAAGGAGAGGGGTACGCTCAAGCGCAATACGGTAGTGGCTACCGTCATGAGCAACATAGGCTTTGATATTGCCCTTGAGAAGGCAGGATGTAATTTTGTTAAGACCAAGGTGGGGGACAGGTATGTCCTGGAGGAGATGCTCAAAAGCGGATACAATATCGGGGGCGAACAGTCGGGCCACATAATATTTTTGGACCACAGCACAACGGGGGATGGCATCCTAACGGCGCTGCAGCTGCTATCGGCGGTAAGACGGAAAAACCGCAGGCTATCTGAAATGGCTTCGGTAATGCAGAGATTTCCCCAGGTGCTGGTAAATGCAAAGGTCAGCCCCGACAAGAAGAACAGCTATATGGACGATCCCGTAATAGTGGAGGAGATAGCGAGGATTGAAGCCAGGTTCAAAGGAGCAGGCAGGGTGCTCATCCGTCCGTCGGGGACCGAGCCTCTTGTTAGGGTTATGATCGAAGGGGCTGATCAGAAGGAGATAGAAGACAGCGCCAGGAGGCTGGCGGGCTTAATAGAAGAACGACTTAATTGAGAGTTGAAATTTGTCATGTTAAAGAGAAATTTTATAAAAATGTCTTGTATTCACTAGGAAAGATGTTATACTAATCATGAGAATGAACGGGAAGCGGCTGCCTAAAGAAGGAGGAGTTGCAGGTGATGAGAAGGGGGAGCTCTAGAAGGGGCGTTGCACTGTGTTTATTTTTGCTGGCAGGAATTATAATCGGCAGCATAGCGGGAAGGATTCTGGCAGCATATTTCGACATACCCCTGTTTACCGAGTCACTTCAAATTGGCACTGAGGATAATCCCCTGGTCCTTAATTTGGAGGTAATAGATCTGGTGCTGGGGGTTACCTTTACCGTAAATTTTGGTACCATCCTGGGAGTATTGCTGGGCCTTATATTTTATTTCAGGTCCTGAAGGAAGATATGTAAAGTACATCGTGGCGTATATAGTCCAAACGGCGGGAGGCAAGAGGTAGCGGATGAGAATAATACTGGCTTCTGCATCGCCCAGGAGGAGAGACCTGCTTACGCAGATGGGTTTAAAATTTGAGGTTATTCCCAGCGATGAGGAGGAAGGGGTGGTCTGCGATCTCCCTCCCCATAGGCTGGCCCTGGAGTTAGCACGTAATAAGGTTGAAAACGTCGCCAAAAGGGTGCAGGGATGTGCGCTGATAATAGGTGCGGATACTATTGTGGTTAAAGGCGATAAGGTATTGGGGAAGCCCAAAGATGAAGATGAGGCATTTCGGATGCTCATGGAGCTGCAGGGTCGGACCCATGAGGTGATAACAGGGCTGGCCGTCATGGAGGTACCCAGCCGTAGATGTGTGACCGCTTACGAGAGGACGGTTGTTGAAATGGCCCCCCTTACCCGTGAGGAAATCGAGGGGTATATCCGAACGGGGGAGCCCATGGATAAGGCAGGGGCGTATGGCATTCAGGGATACGGCGGTATGTTTATAAAGAGGATAGAGGGATGTTATTACAACGTAGTGGGGCTTCCCATACACGGCCTTTGGATGCTGCTCAAAGAGTTTGGAGTTAACGCGCTGGCTGGCTAAGGGGAGTTATCAAAAATGCAGCTGCTGGAAATAATTAATTTAGCGGTTTAAAAAGAATGCGTTTGGAAGGAGAAATGTATGAGATGGGAGTATTGAGCATATTTAGCAGGGACTTGGGAATAGATCTGGGGACTGCAAATACTCTGGTATATATTCGAGGAAAGGGAATAGTAATCCGTGAGCCATCGGTGGTGGCCATTCGCAGCGATACCAAAGAGGTTCTGGCCGTAGGTGAAGAAGCCAAGAGGATGATCGGCAGAACGCCGGGTAACATTATTGCCATAAGACCCATGCGCGACGGCGTGATAGCCGATTTCGATGTCACCCAGGAAATGCTGAAGTATTTCATAAGAAAGGTCATGCGGAGGACCGTCATGGTGCACCCAAGGGTGGTCATTTCGGTCCCTTCAGGGGTTACCGAGGTTGAGAAGAGGGCCGTATACGAGGCGGCAAGGCAGGCAGGTGCCCGCGAGGCTTACCTGATAGAAGAGCCCATGGCTGCGGCCATAGGTGCGGGATTGCCGGTACACGAGCCTACAGGCAGCATGGTGGTTGATATCGGCGGCGGTACCAGCGAGGTGGCGGTAATCTCGCTTGGAGGCATAGTTACCAGCAGGTCCTTGAGGATAGGCGGCAACAAGATGGACGACGCTATCATATTCTATATCAAAAAGGAATACAATTTGATGATAGGCGAGCGGACGGCTGAGGAAATAAAGATCAACATAGGTTCCGCGTATCCAAAAGAAGAAGAGAAGGACATGGAAGTCAGAGGCCGGGATTTGGTGACGGGCTTGCCCAAGACGTTGAGCGTTACGTCAACCGAGATCCTCGAGGCTTTGAAGGAGCCCGTTAGCCAAATCGTAGAGGCCATTAAGCTTACGCTGGAGAAAACCCCGCCCGAATTGGCTGCTGATATCATGGACAAGGGCATAATGTTGACCGGAGGAGGAGCTCTCCTCGATGGCATCGATAAGCTCATTGCCCAGGAGACCGGTATGCCGGTTCATATTGCGGAATCGCCTCTGGATTGTGTAGCCGTGGGCACGGGACGTGCGCTGGAAGAATTAGAGGTTTTAAGAAGGGTGACCATCTCATCTAAGAATCTGGCTTAAGGTGGGATGGCGATGGTTTTGCTTCAGTTCCTTAGAAGGCATTCGTTGGCCGTTGTAATTGTTACCTCCCTTTTATTATTGGTGCTGGCCATATTTACCTCTCAGCCGCGGGAGCGCATGAGCTTCCTGGAAGGGTTTGTGGGCGAGGTCGTTTCTCCGGTTCAGAAAGTGATATACAGGGTTGCGTCTTATATTTACGGTTCAATCGCGGACATAAAAGAAAGGCGTAATTTGAGAGAAAGTTATCAGCAGCTCAGCGAAAGGGTGGAGCAGCTGGAAAAGGAGCTGCTCCGGATGAACGAGCTGGAGAAACAGAACCAGCGCTTGAAGAAGCTGTTGGATTTTGCCGTGGAGAGGGAGGAACTGGTTGTTACCGGCGCCAGGGTTACCGCCAAAGACCCCGGTAACTGGTTTAACGTATTTACCATAGACAAGGGGAAGAACCAGGGCGTAGAAATAAATATGGCAGTGGTGACCGACCGCGGGCTGGTCGGGCGTATCATAGAAGTGGGACCCAACTGGGCGAAGGTGCGCTCAATAGTGGATGCTCAGAGTTCCATAAGCGGTATAGTCGAGAGAACCAGGGATAACGGCATAGTAAAGGGTAATAATGCCTTTGGTACCGAAGATGGTACCTGCAGGATGGTGTACCTTTCCCTTGATTCGGAGGTAAACGTGGGGGATAAGGTAATTACGTCGGGGCTGGGAGATTTTCTCCCCAAGGGAATCTACATCGGCGAAGTGATAGAGGTGGTGCGCTATAAAAAGGACCTTTATAAAACCGCCGTTATAAAGCCCGGGGTTGATTTTCAGCGGTTGGAAGAGGTGCTGGTAGTTAAGGCAAGATACGATGAGTGATTGAATATTTGTTTTATGGAGTTGGAGATAGCAGCGAGATGAAGGTTTGGGTTATAGCTGGTGTTCTATTGGGTAATTTGATCGTTCAATCGGCGTTATTCCCTTTTATTGAAGTATACGGCGTTAGGCCCGATTCATTGATGGTGCTGGTGATATCTTTTGCCCTTTTGGCGGGCAATCCCACATCGGCTGTGGTAGGCTTATGCGGGGGACTGTTACAGGATATCCTATTTGGTCAAAATATAGGTTTTTATGCTATGCAATATATGCTGGCAGGATATCTTGTAGGCTTGGTTTATGGAAAGGTTTTTGTAGGCAAAGTGCTGATACCGGTATTCTTTGTGGGGATAGCGATAATATTTAGGGGATTGTTTACGTTTTTGTGGATATATTTTTCAGGAGCGGATATTTCCCTTTACAGGACTCTTCTGAGGGTCATACTGCCTGAGATGTTATACACCGTCATTGTAACGCCTATCATATACTACTATATGGATAAGCTGTATAAGCACAAGTTCATGAACTGGCGCTGGCATTTTGATTAAAAGGGGTAAAATATTACCTCTTTTTTGTTTATTTGAACCATGATAAAATATGTAATGAAATGTGCGCTTGATTGCGAAACGGAGGGCGGCAGAAAGGGGGTCAGGGAATGCTTAAATGGTTTAAGAACCGCTTTTTTTTATTTGGATTGATATGCACGCTGGGGCTCAGCACGCTTTTGGTCAGGCTGGCTTATCTTACCGTAGAGCTGGGAGAGACTTATTATGCGCTGTCCATGGAACGAAAGTCGGTTGAAATTCCCCTCAGGGGAACCAGGGGGAATATATTGGACAGAAACGGCATTCCTATGGCCATGAATAAGCAGATGTTTGTGGTTGAACTGGACAAGCAGAGTATGCCTTCAGGTAATAAGCAGCTCAATGATCTCATTTACAGGGTTGTCAGCATAATAAAGGAAAACGGGGACACCACAAGCCTGATGGATAACATTCCCATAAAGATGGATGAAAACGGGAAGCTATATTATACATGGGAGAACAAATCGTCCGAGGCTCAGCAGAGGGACTTTGAAAGATGGAAGACCGAGGCCGGTATAAAGGTTGATCTGCCTGCAGCCGATATGCTCAAACACCTCAGGGAAAGGTTTGAGATCGATGATGATTTGCCCGACGATATAGCCAGGGATATAATCTCGGTTAGACTGGACATTTACATCAACAGGTATCGCCCCAATGCCATAAGGATTGCAAGCGGTGTGAGCCAAAAAATAGTGGCCCAGCTTGAGACCTATGCCGGCGAGCTACCGGGGCTTCAGGTATCGGTTGAGATGGGGCGCTATTATCCCATGGGCGATGTAGCTGCGCACATTATAGGATATGTAGGCAGGATAAGCAACGAGGATATCGAGGAATACAAGAGCAATGGCATCAATTTAATAGAAGAGGGTTATGACCTATCGATTGACCGCATCGGCAAAATGGGGATAGAAAAGTATGCCGAACGATGGCTTACAGCCAGCACCAGGGATAAGCACGGTATGCTGTGGGCCGAAGTAAATTCGGCGGGCAATGTGATCAGGGTATTGAGCGAAACGCCGCCGGAGGACGGGAATGATGTGATCCTTACCCTTGATAGCCGCCTCCAAAAAGCGGTGGAAGACATTTTAGCCGAAGAGATATACAAGATGGCGGCAGGCCTGCCACCTTATGAGGGAGACAAGGAGGCATCTTATGCCAATAGGGGAGCAGCTGTGGTACTGGACGTGCATACGGGTGAAATACTGGCAATGGCCAGCTACCCGTCATTTGATCTGAATATGTTCATCCCCGCCATATCCAGCGAGGAGTACCAGAAGATTTTGAACGCGCCGGGGAAGCCGCTTACGGCCATGGCTTTTCAGGAGAGGTTTTCACTGGGTTCGGTCATGAAGATGATGGTGGGTATTGCAGCCCTGGAAGAGGGAAAGGTTACTCTCAATGAGCAAATATATGATCGTTACCAGTATTCAAAGTATGGGGCCGGGGGCCCGCGTTGCTGGGCAAGGCCTGGCGTACACGGGGACGAAAACTTTGTGGATGCATTAAAGCATTCATGTGACTATTATTTTTATGAGCTTGCTGATCGGCTGGGAATTGAAAAGCTGGTTGAATGGGGGAAATTGTTTGGCCTTGAGGGCTACACCGGCCTGGAGATAGGGGAGACGGAATCGTTTATAGGTGATCCCCAAAGAAGAATAATTTTGCGCAGGCCCATGGTGATAGCGGGAATTAAAGCTTTGATGAATAACGATAAGAAACCATATTATGCTTTTTTCCAAACTATCGACCAGGAGAAAAAGAACAAATTGGTCGAGCTGTTAGCCGATTTGCCTACCGATGTGTCGTATGGCGAGCTAAGAAAGATTATAAAAGAAGAAGTTGGAGATTTTAAAGGGCTTGATAGCTTTTCGAGCGATGTATGGGGTGGACCCCACTATAGTAAGCGATGGTTGCCCTATGATACGGTACGGACCGGTATAGGACAGACCGATGTCAACGTTACGCCTTTGGCAGTAGCTCGATATATAGCAGCTGTAGCTAACGGCGGTAAGGTGCTTGAAACCCATGTATTGAAGCGGGTAGTATCGCCTAAAGGCGAGGTTTTGCATGAGACGCAGTCGGTGGTAGCAAATAACCTTGACATAAAGCAGGAATACCTAGAGGCGGCCAGGCTGGGCATGTATAAGGTAGTAAACGACAGATCTTCTGCAGGGGGAGGCGCGGGTACCGCGGTGAGCTCCTTTGCAGGGTTGGAAGCAGAGGTTACTATAGCGGGTAAGACGGGTACTGCCCAGACTAGGAGCATTGATGGTGCCAGGAATGATCCCGAAAAAAAGAAAGAACAGGAAAAATATAATATTGCTTGGTTTGGAGCCTTCGTACCATATGAAAATCCCGAAATAGCCATAGCTGTCGTGATACCCAATGGACGTACCGGCAGCAACGCGGCCATAGTGGCGCGGCGAATAATCGAGGAGTATTATAGGCTGAAAAATACGCAGAGCCAGTTTGGTACGGTCGACGAGGTAAATCGCTTAAAACAGTAAACATTTTTATATTTTTTGCAGGATTTTTGGCCTACTTGGCGAATATTGGAGGGTGTAACATCTATTGCTGTGGAGGAACGTAGGAGATGAGCCAGAGTCCGGTGGTATTTAAAGGAGTAAAGGGAGGATTAAAGGTTTATATCAACGCGGACAGCGATATTGGCCAAATCATGGATGAGCTTGAGAAAAAGATAAAGGTGAGCAAGCATTTTTTCGAAAATTCGCAGGTAAATTTAACTTTCACTGGTAAAAGGTTGACGCCTCAGCAACAGCAGAATGTTGTCGATTTAATTTCCCGGGAAATCGAAGTGGGGAGTATTACGTTTGAATTGGCGAATAATGGCCTTCCTTCCGCCGATCATTTCGAATGGTTCGACGGAATAGAAGAAGGTATGACGCGATTTGTAAGGGGTACGGTGCGAAATGGGCAGAGAATATACTATGAGGGCAATGTGGTGGTGATCGGGGATGTCAACCCCGGAGGGGAAATAATTGCCGGTGGGAATATCCTGGTCATGGGAACGTTGAGAGGGGTGGCTCATGCCGGTGCTACGGGCAATCAAGACGCGGTGGTGGTGGCCTTCAGCCTTCAGCCTACCCAAGTGAGAATTGGGGGGATCATTGCAAGACCTCCTGAAAATGACGCCGTAAAGCCCTCATACCCCGAAATAGCCTATGTAAAAGGTAGTAACCTGGTAATAGAGCCTTATTTACCCGGGAGAGGAAAATAGTATATAATGTAATAGATATCTGTTGTTGCCATGATTCCTGTTAGGGCAGATAGCTTCATGCAGCCTCTGATGTGGTAAACCTGGTGTAGAGAGAGAAAATGGCAGGCATTAGGGTAAAGATGTGGAGAGGAGTGGGCATATATGGGAGAGGTAATAGTGATAACTTCGGGGAAGGGAGGAGTCGGCAAGACCACCACAACGGCTAATATAGGTGCGGCCCTGGCGCTGGCGGGCAAAAAGGTGGTGCTGGTGGATGCCGATATAGGTCTTAGAAACCTGGATGTGGTAATGGGGTTGGAAAACAGGATTGTTTACGATTTGGTGGATGTGGTAGAAAAGGTTTGCAGGCTGAAGCAGGCCCTTATAAGGGACAAGCGCTTTGAGGGGCTGTATCTGTTACCGGCTGCTCAAACCAAGGATAAGACGGCGGTATCTCCCCAGCAGATGCAGGAGCTGTGCCAGCAGCTAAGAGGGGAATTCGATTACGTGTTAATCGACTGTCCGGCTGGCATTGAACAGGGGTTTAAAAATGCTATAGCCGGGGCTGACAGGGCAGTAGTGGTTACCGTGCCGGAGGTGTCGGCCGTCAGGGATGCTGATCGCATAATAGGTTTGCTCGCTGCTAACGAGATCATGGACCCCAAGCTTGTTATAAACCGCATAAGGATAGACATGGTGAAGCGGGGAGATATGATGAACATCGATGATACCATTGATATACTGGGAGTAGACCTGCTTGGGGTAGTGCCCGACGATGAGAAGGTAGTTATATCGACCAATAAGGGAGAACCGGCGGTGTTGGACGAAAATTCTTTAGCTGGACAGGCTTATAGAAATATTGCTAAAAGGTTAATGGGCGAAAATGTACCTATCATGGATTTGGACATGGATGAGGGCTTTTTGGCAAAGCTCAAGCGATGGTTTAGCATAGGCAAGAAGAGGGCCTATTAGTGAGGGGGATTTAAATGATCGATTTATTTAGGTTTTTTGGAAAAGGGGAAAGCAAGAGCAAGGATATAGCCAAGGAGCGACTTAAGCTGGTTTTGATCCATGACCGTGCCAATATTTCACCCAAATTTCTGGATATGATCAAGGACGACGTCATTAAGGTTATCTCCAGCTATATGGAGATTGATGAGACGGGATTGGACATACGGTTGTCCCGTATACCCCAGGATGATGATACATACAGTACCGCCCTGGTGGCAAATATTCCTATAAAAAGGGTTAAAAATATGGGGCCCAACAGGGGTTAGAAAGGGTTGGAGATTGCAGTGCGCAATCTCTTTTTTTATACCTGCCCATATGTTATAATGTTAACGATGGCAATTTTGAAGTGATGGGGGACACCGATGTTTGACAGAAAGCTTATAAAAAATTTTGATTTTCCCATATTGATCTTAATATTCCTGCTGGTGGGCTTCGGGTTGATAGGTATCGGCGTGGCCATGCGGGAGCCGGTTCAAGGGGACGAATACCGTCTATTTGATATAATTGGAAATTTTAACTTGTATCACGTGAAGTTGCATCTGTTGTGGTTTGGCATCGGGCTAATTGCCATGCTGGCGGTGATCAGCATCGATTACCATCTCTTTGCCGAGATGTCGCCATATATATACTGGACGGTAGTGGCCATGTTGCTCTACGTGTCCCTCAGCGGGCATATTGCCGGAAATGCCCGCAGCTGGATCAGTTTTGGGGCGTTTTATATACAGCCATCCGAATTTGCCAAGATATCCATGATTATATCTCTGGCCAAGGTAATGGCCAAGAAAAAGGATGAGGGAGAAGGCCTGAATAGCCTAAAGGACCTTGTCCCGTTGCTGGCCAGGCTTGTCATCCCTTTGGCCCTCATCATAGATCAGCCGGACTTTGGTACCGCCATGGTGTTTATAGCCATACTGTTTGGAATGGTTTTCGTGGCAGGAATAAGTTACAAGCTCTTGCTGGGCATAATTGGGGCAGGGGTTGCTGCCGTGCCGGTTATGTGGTATGGCCTGCTGTCGGATGTACAGAAAAACCGCATTCTGGTGTTTTTAAATCCCGGTATGGACCCGTTGGGAGCGGGCTATCACGTCATCCAGTCGATTATCGCCATAGGTTCCGGCAGGATATACGGTAAAGGGATATTAAGCGACAATACCTTAAGCCAGCTCAATTTCGTCCCTGCCAAAAATACCGACTTCATTTTTTCGGTGACGGTGGAAGCGCTCGGCTTTGTAGGCGGGGCTATAGTAATATGCCTGTACCTGTGCCTGATTTTAAGGACCGTGTATTTGGCCACAAAGGCCAAGGACTACTTTGGCAGTTTTTTGGTCATCGGCGTGGTATCCATGATGGTATTCCATATATTTGAGAACATCGGTATGACCATGGGCTTGATGCCCGTTACGGGGATACCCCTTCCATTCATGAGCTATGGAGGGAGTTCTATGCTTACGAATATGATTGCATACGGGCTGGTGCTAAACGTGGGTATGCGCAGGCAGAAGATAAATTTCTAAGGGGTAAGGCAAGTTTGTTCAGGGGGTAAAATGACATGAATATTGCTTTAATTGCCCATGATAAGAAAAAAGAGGATATGGTCAACTTTTGCGTGGCTTATAAGCATATCTTGGAAAAACACAAGCTGTGCGCTACCGGTACCACGGGAAAGCTGATCGCAGAAGCGACGGGCCTTCAGGTGCATCGTTTTCTTTCCGGTCCTCTGGGAGGAGATCAGCAGATAGGTGCCAGGGTGGCTTATAACAGGATAGATTTGGTCATATTTTTGCGGGATCCGCTGACGGCGCAGCCCCATGAGCCTGATATCAACGCATTGCTGAGGTTGTGTGATGTGCACAATATTCCGCTGGCTACCAATCTGGCTACAGCGGAGGTTATGGTTAAGGCTTTGGAGCGCGGCGATTTGGATTGGAGGCTGATAGTCAACCCTCCACAAGAGGACAATGATGTATTTTAAAATCATAAAGTTGCTCCCCTCCCAATATACTTGTATTGATGAGGAGGGGATGATGTTTGGAAGCGGGAAAAGGGGTATACGTAAAAAAAGGGCTCAGGCCGGTCAGACGGCGCAGACTGGATTTGCCCGTCCCACGCTCCGTGCGCCGGAGAACCTCATACGGTAGGGTGGATGCCCTGGACGACCAGCAAAAAGCGGCCATTTTGGTGGTAAAGATATCTGTAGCCGCCATCATCATTGTGGTGGTGATGTTGCTCAAGAGCATCGATACGCCCGTTACCAATTGGGCCGTTGACAGGATTCGTGAGGCCATAACCAATGACTTTGACATAGACGAGTCACTGGGTAAGCTCAAGTTCGTGGGTGACTTTCTGCCCGGGCTTAAGGCTGTATTCAACGAAGGCCAAGTCCAGGATGAAGGCCCAAAGGCCGGGGGAGAGGGAGTAGAAGAGCAGGCAGATCAGCCCGTCCTTACCGCTCCCGCTGAAGGTAAAGTGGTGGGATTTTTCGGCCGGGTTTCCAACGATGAAGGCAAAGAGGTAACAAATCAAGGGATAGATATTCTATCGGATGAGCAGGGATGGATCTATGCGGCTTACGATGGAAAAGTGATGGCCATTGGGGAAGATGGGCCTTACGGCAGATATGTAAAGGTTGACCACGGACAAGGATGGGTGGCTTTCTATAGCGGATGCGAGGACATACAGGTCCAGGTGGGGGCTTCGGTTAAGCAGGGGGATAGAATAGGCAAGATGGGCAAGGACCCATCACAGGGATACAGGTTGCATTTTGAGGTATGGAATGGCGATCAGCCGGTGGATCCTCTCAAGCTTATCCAGGAAGAGAGCAAGGTATTTCGCTGAAGCGGGATAAGCGCTGCTGCCATGAAGTTGGGTACGCTGTTCGGCATAAACATATATATAAACAAGCTGCTGGTCATATTCATCGCTATAGCCGTAGTACTTGGAGAGGGTACCAAGCTGACCGTCGTATTTTTGGTGGTGTTCGTACACGAGCTGGCGCATATGCTAATGGCCAGGGCGTTAAACTTAAGGGTTAGCGAGATAGAGCTGCTGCCTTTCGGCGGAGTGGCCAGAATCGAGAGCTTATTTGAGGTCAACCCGCGGAATGAGGTATATATAGCCGTTGTGGGCCCTTTATCCAATGTGCTGCTGGTGCTGGGCTGCATGGGTTTGAGGAAGATAGGGCTTATCCCGCATAAGGACTATGATTTTTTCATCCAGGCAAATCTAATGCTGGCGGGCTTTAATCTGCTTCCGGCTTTTCCGCTGGATGGGGGCAGGATTTTGCGCGCCATCCTTTCCCGGGAGCTGGGCATAAAAAGGGCTACCAGGATTACCACCATAGGCGGATTTGCATTGGCGCTGTTCCTTGCCATGACCGGAGCGTATGCCATATATTACGGCATTTTTAACCCCACCCTGTTTGTCATGGCAGGGTTTCTGGCATATTCGGCTGTAAAGGAAAACAGGATGGCCTCCTATGTGATGGTGAGGGACCTGACCTACAAAAGGGATATTTTGATCAGGGAAGGGGCCGTCCAATCCAGAGAGCTTGTGGTATTGTACGATTTGCCTTTGAAGGATGTAATAAAGAAGTTTGTGCCTCATCGATATCACAGCATAGTGGTGGTTGACGAGCAGCTCAGGCCCAGGGGCTATTTAACCGAAAAGGATATAGCGGATGGAGTTATGGATTACGGGCTTAACGCGCCGGTGTATAGGTTGCTTGCCAACCCCAACCGCAAAAGCGGTTGATGCATGGTAGACTGCTGTAAGGCAAAAATATATGATATGGACGGGGTTTGCTGAGAAGGCTATGGCATTTGATATATTGTATAAAGTGGGAGGCAACGTGGATGGACAAGTCTGCACTTGATGGGATACTCAGGCAGGTTACAAAGCCTGTTAGATATATAGGAAATGAATACAATATGGTGGAAAAGGACCCTTCAAAGGTGCTGATACGCTTTGCTTTTGCCTTTCCGGACGTCTATGAAGTGGGCATGTCTCATCTGGGAATGAAGATACTATATCATTTGATGAACGGTAGGGAGGATACCTACTGCGAGCGCGTGTTTGCGCCTTGGACCGACATGGAGCAGCTGATGAGGGAGAAGGGGATTCCGCTGTTTGCCCTGGAAAGCAAGGATCCAATTGTCGGGTTTGACTTTGTGGGTTTTACGCTGCAGTACGAAATGTGCTATACCAACGTAATAAACATGCTCGATCTGGCGGGGATCCCCCTTAAGTGGTGGGAGAGGGGGCAGCATCACCCGTTTGTCATTGCGGGGGGGCCTTGCGCGTATAATGTGGAGCCGCTGGCCGACTTTTTTGACCTGGTGGTCATGGGGGATGGAGAAGAGGTAATAAACGAGTTGCTGGATGCCTACCGCCAGTGGAAGATGCAGGGCGGCAGGCGTCAGGATTTTTTGGCGGCAGCGGCTCATATACCGGGAGTTTATGTACCATGTTTTTATGATGTGGAATATAACGATGACGGTACCGTCCGCTCAATTAAACCCAATCGGGAGGGGGTACCACCCGTCGTTCAAAAGCGGGTGGTGGCGGACCTCGATAAGGCTTATTATCCCGAAACCATGATAGTACCTTATATGGACATAATCCACGATCGCGTCATGCTGGAGGTGTTCAGGGGGTGCACCCGCGGCTGTAGGTTCTGCCAGGCAGGCATGATATACCGCCCGGTAAGGGAGCGGTCGGTTCCAAGGCTTATGGACCTGGCGGACAAGCTGATAAACAATACGGGCTACGAGGAGCTATCGCTTTCTTCCCTGAGCACCAGCGATTATTCCGATTTGGAAAACCTGGTAAAGCAGCTGATGGAACGCTTTGCGCCGCAAAAGGTATCCTTTTCACTTCCGTCGTTGCGCATCGATTCGTTTGCAAGGGAATTCATAGAAGAGATGGTAAAGGTGCGCAAGGCGGGTTTGACCTTTGCCCCCGAGGCGGGAACCCAGAGGTTGAGGGATGTCATCAACAAGGGGGTTACCGAAGAGAACCTTCTAAACAGCGTGAGGCAGGCCTTTGAACTGGGGTGGGATACCGTAAAGCTGTACTTCATGATAGGGCTGCCTACCGAAACCGAGGAAGACCTGGAGGGCATTGCCGACCTGGCAAGAAAGGTCAGGAGTTGCTATCTTGATGTAACCGGAGGTAAAAGGGCGGGCAGATTGAGGATAACCGTCAGCGTGGCGTCATTTGTGCCAAAACCATTCACCCCATTTCAATGGGTTGGCCAGGATACGGTGGAACGCATGAACCAGAAGCTCGATTTTCTCAAGGACAAGCTGAGGATCAAATCGGTGGAGTTTAACTGGCATGATCCGCGTTTGAGCTTCCTGGAAGGGGTGTTTGCCCGGGGGGATCGCAGGCTGGGCAAGGTGCTGCTGAAAGCATGGGAGATGGGCTGCAAGTTTGACAGCTGGGCAGAGCACTTTAAGTACGATACCTGGCTCAAAGCCTTCGAGGATGCCGGCGTAGACCCCGGGTTTTATGCAAACAGGGAAAGGGCCAGGGAAGAGGTATTGCCCTGGAGCCATATCGATGTGGGGGTCACCCCGTCTTTCCTGTGGCGGGAGTACCAAAAGGCCTTAAGGGGCGAGCTGACGCCAGATTGCAGGGAGAAGTGCTGGGGCTGCGGCGTTACCAGGCTGGAAGGAGGGCTGTGCCGGTGAGGTTGGTGGTAAAGTACGCCAAGCAGGACGCAGTAAAGTATATATCCCACCTGGACCTTATGAGGACGCTTCACCGCGCCTTAAGGCGTGCTGGGATACCGGTTGCATTTTCACAGGGGTATAATCCCCAGCCCAGGGTTGCATTTGCACCTCCGCTTTCTGTGGGGATGACCAGCCAGGGGGAGTACATGGACGTGGTGCTGGCTTCACGAATGAGCCCCCGGGAGTTCTGCCGGAGGCTGAACGGTGCACTCCCCCGGGGGATAACCATGCTAAAGGCGGTGGCAATCGATGAATCGCTTCCATCGCTGATGAGCATGATCGAGAGGGCGCTCTACCGTATAATCCTTAAAGCCCCCGGCTTGTCGATGGAAGGGGTATTGAAGGATTTCCTAGCTCAGCCCCATATAACCATGACGAAGAGCGGTAAGAAGGGTGAACGGCTTGTAAACATTAGACCTATGATACATCGCTTGGAGGTAGTTGGCCGGGAAGGGGAAAAGGTAATCATGGAGGCTATGCTAAGCGCTGGCAGCAGGGAATCTTTAAACCCCGGGCAGCTGGTGCATCTGTTGTTAGAATTTGCCGGCACGGGAGACGGCTCCAGCTATTTGTCAGATATCCATAGGCTGGATATGTTTTTGTACAGGGGAAATGAATGGATAACCCCACTGGAACTGGGGGAGGATGATGGATGTGGCCAAGCAGATTGTGGTGGATATTCGCTATGACCAGACGCGGGTGGCGGTACTGGAGGACGGAGAACTTGTAGAGTTCCATATGGAGGACGATGAAAAGCAAGGGCTGGTGGGCAACATATATCGCGGGCGCGTGGTCAATGTATTGCCGGGCATGCAGGCTGCCTTTGTCGATATTGGGTTGGAAAAGAACGCCTTTCTGTATGCCGGGGATATAAACGCCGATAATACGGTGTTTGATTTCGGGGATAAGAATGGCGGCAAAGTGATCAAGAACATTTCGCTGCGGGACATCATCAGGGAAGGACAGGAGATCACGGTACAGATTTTGAAGGAGCCCATGGGCACCAAGGGTGCCAGAGTTACCACCCACATCACCCTGCCGGGCAGGTATATGGTGCTCATGCCCACCCTGAACTATGTAGGCGTTTCCAGAAGGATAGAGGATGAAGAGGAGCGCCAGCGCCTGAGAGGGGTTGCCGAGGCCATTAAGCCCGAAAACATGGGGGTCATAGTGAGGACTGCAGCCAGGGGCAAGCGGGCAGAGGATCTCATTCCCGACGTAGAGGTCCTGTGCAGGTTATGGGAGGGGATCAAGGCAAGGGAAAAGCAGGGTGTGGTACCGCGGCTCCTGCATAAGGATGAAAGCCTGCTGTATCGCACCGTACGCGATATTTTCTCCTCCGATGTGGATAAACTGATCATAAACGACTACTACCATTATCAAAAAGTTGTTGAGCTGGTCAATGCCGTTTCGCCGCTGCTGGTCGACAGGGTGGAATACGCTGATATTCAGAGAAATTTGTTCGAGATTTACGGCATTGAGGAGAAGATCGAAAAGGCCATCCAGAAGAAGGTGTGGCTTAAAAGCGGTGGATATATCGTAATAGATGTAACGGAGGCTTTGACGGTTATAGATGTGAATACCGGCAAGTTTGTTGGCAAGGCCAACCTGGAGGATACCGCCTTCAGGACAAATCTGGAAGCGGCCGAAGAGATAGCACATCAGATACGCCTGCGCGATATAGGAGGTATAATAATCATAGATTTTATCGATATGGTCGAAGAGGAGCACAAAAAGAAGGTGCTGGAGGTTTTGGAACAGGCTCTGAAAAAAGACCGTACCAAGACCAATCTAGTGGGGCTGACCGGGCTGGGATTGGTGGAGCTGACCCGGAAGAAGGTGCGGCCCAGGCTTTCGACGGCATTTTTGAAGCCTTGCCCTTACTGCAACGGAACCGGAAGGGTATACTCCGAAGCCACGGTGATAGCTAAAATAGAAAAGGAGCTGGAGCGGCTGTTTAGCGCTCACGAGGCCTGGGGAGCGCTGGTGGAGGTGCATCCCAGCGTAGCCCATGCATGGGAGGAGGACAAGGAAGCTCTGGAACAGCTTGAGACCACGCTTAAAAAGAAGATATGCATTAGAGCTGATGAGAGCCTTCACGTCGAAGACAGCAGGATACAGCTGCTTAAAGGGCCGGGAGATTTAGAAAAAACGGTTCGTTTCTCCTGAACGCTGACTCAAGGGGGTCCAGCAGCACGTCTCTGCATGCGCATGCTATGCGCGCCCGTATACGGGGCATGTCAGAGCTGGCTGATGGACTTTTTTTATTTTTGGGAGGAACTTTTTTATTTTTGGAAGGAACTTTTCATCTTAATAATGCCGTCCGTTTAGTCTGTTTATCATTTGTTGAATTTGAACACCGGTAATTGGCCCGATGTGCGCGGCTGTTTTTTGGGTAAAAACCGGCCTTTTGAGCAAATAATAAAGAATAAAGCGCTAAAATCATATAAAGAGTAACCCATATATTGGAATCTTTTAAGGGTTGGCATATGATGAGGACGCTTAAGAATACAGGGAGGATGGGATGGAACCGGGTAACTTTGGAATCACCGATTACCAGCTATATCTGTTCAACCAGGGGACCAATTACCACAGCTATAAGATGCTGGGGGCCCACCTCCTTAAAAAAGACGGAGTGGAAGGCACGCGCTTTGCTGTATGGGCGCCAAACGCTCGAAGGGTCAGCGTGGTGGGCGACTTTAACCGGTGGGATGGAAGGGCTCATGTGATGAACAGGCTGGGGGATTCGGGGGTATGGGAACTCTTTATCCCGGGAGTTAAGGAGTTTGACCTGTATAAGTATGAGATAGAGAATTATTACGGGCAGGTGGTTTTGAAAGCCGATCCCTATGCTTTTTATAGCGAGCTCAGGCCGTGTACCGCATCCGTGGTGTATGACCTGTACAGATATAAATGGCGGGATGATGAGTGGATGTGCCAAAGGGCGGCTACGCCCGTATACGATAAACCCATGCTGATCTACGAGGTGCATCTTGGATCATGGCGCAGGAAGGTTGGAAACCGATTTTTAAGCTACAGGGAACTGGCCGAAGAGCTTATCCCCTATGTCAAGGACATGGGATATACCCATATAGAGCTTTTGCCCGTGGCGGAGCATCCCTATGACGGCTCGTGGGGCTATCAAACTACGGGGTACTATTCGGTGACCTCCCGGTATGGCACACCCGAAGATTTCATGTTTTTTGTGGATGAGTGCCATCTGGCCGGTATAGGGGTAATAGTGGACTGGGTGCCGGCGCATTTTCCCCGGGATGGACACGGGCTGATACGGTTCGATGGTACGGCGCTTTACGAGCATGAGGACCCGCGAAGGGGAGAGCATCCCCACTGGGGCACTTTGATATTCAATTACGGGCGCAATGAGGTTCGGAGCTTCCTCATCTCCAATGCCGTATTTTGGTTTGACGTGTACCACGTTGACGGGCTTCGCGTCGATGCCGTGGCGTCCATGCTATACCTTGATTACGGTAAATCATGGGGCGAATGGCTTCCCAACAGGTATGGGGGCAAGGAAAATTTGGAGGCTATCGAGTTCATGAGGAAGATGAACGAGGTGGTGTTCCACTACTATCCCAACGTGCTCATGATTGCCGAAGAATCCACCGCCTGGCCCATGGTCACCCGCCCCGTATACTTGGGCGGGCTGGGGTTTAACTATAAATGGAACATGGGCTGGATGAACGATATACTCCGCTATATGTCGCTGGATCCCGTATACAGGAAATGGCACCATGAAAACCTCACCTTTTCCATGGTGTACGCATTTTCGGAAAATTTCATCCTCCCCTTGTCCCACGATGAGGTGGTGCACGGCAAGCGTTCCCTTTTGGATAAGATGCCGGGGGATTACTGGCAGAAGTTTGCCAACCTCAGGCTGTTATACGGATATATGATGGCCCATCCGGGCAAGAAGCTTTTGTTCATGGGAGGGGAGTTTGGCCAGTTTGCCGAATGGAAATTCGACGCCAGCCTGGACTGGCACCTGCTTGATTACGAGATGCACAGGAAGCTGCATCATTATGTCAGGATGCTCAACCATTTTTACCTTGAAAACAGGGCCTTGTGGGAATGCGACCACGGATGGGAGGGCTTTCGCTGGATCGACCACCACGACTACAGCCAGAGCATAGTGTCCTTCATCAGAAAGGGGAAGGAGCGGGATGACTGGTTGATTGCGGTGTGCAATTTTACGCCGGTTGTTCGCCATGGCTACAGGATAGGGGTGCCTCAGCCCGGAGGGTATATGGAGGCCTTTAACAGCGATGATCGGTCTTACGGCGGTTCGGGGCAGGGCAATTTCGAAGTCATCATGTCGAAAGAGATACAGTGGCATGGCTTTAGCCATTCCATCAGCATCACCGTTCCACCCCTTGCGGCGGTGTTTTTCAAGTATACCGGTAAAAGGAGGCAGGAGGATTGCTGAAAGTATTGTTTGCCGCATCCGAAGCAGCGCCATTTGTAAAAACGGGAGGCCTGGGTGAGGTGATCGGCTCCCTGCCGGTTGCCCTGCGCCGTCAGGGAGTGGATGCCAGGATTATCCTGCCTAAATATAAGGCCATTCCTCCCAGCTTAAGGGAAGGGATAAGGCATATAAAGCACATATACGTCAAGCTGGGCTGGAGAAACCAATACTGCGGCATCGAGGAATCGGAATACAGGGAAGTCCCGGCCTATTTTATCGATAACGAATATTATTTCGGGCGCGATTGCGTATATGGATATTCGGACGATGAGGTAGAGCGCTTTGCTTTTTTCTGCAGAAGCGTGCTGGAGGTGCTGCCCCATATCGGTTTTATGCCGGATGTCATACACTGCCACGACTGGCAGACGGGGGCGATACCGGTGCTGCTGGAAGCCCATTATCGACATAATGATTTTTATAAGAGTATCCGCACCCTGTTTACCATCCATAACCTGAGGTACCAGGGCATCTATGATAGGAAGATACTGAGCGACCTCTTGGATCTGGGGGATGAATATTTTACGCCCGATAAGCTGGAGTTCTACGGCAACGTGAACATGTTAAAGGGTGGGCTGGTGTATGCCAACCTGATAAATACCGTAAGCCCGACCTATGCCCAGGAGATACAGATGCCGTTTTTCGGCGAAAGGTTGGATGGACTGCTGCGGGCAAGAAAGCACCAGCTGTTTGGCATATTAAACGGGGTGGACTACGATGAATACAATCCCGCCACCGATCCGCTCATATTCAAAAACTATGACCAGGACCACCTGGAGCACAAAGTGGAGAACAAGATAAAGCTTCAGGAACAATTAGGGCTGTATGTTCGCGAGGACGTACCCATGATAAGCATTATAGTGAGGCTGGTGGCACAAAAAGGGCTGGACCTCATAGCCCATGTACTGGATGAGATACTCGCAATGGACATACAGCTGGTGGTACTGGGAAGCGGGGAATGGCAGTATGAAGACATGTTTAAAAATGCTGCCGGCCGTTATCCTGAAAAGGTTTCGGCCAACATCTTTTATGACAACGTCCTGGCGCATCGAATATATGCAGCTTCCGACCTGTTTCTCATGCCCTCGCTGTATGAGCCCTGCGGACTGGCCCAGCTCTTCAGCATGAGATATGGCACCATCCCCATCGTGAGGGAAACCGGCGGGCTTAAGGATACTGTACAGCCGTACAACGAGTTTACCGGCGAGGGAAATGGCTTCAGCTTTACCAACTACAATGCCCATGACATGCTGTATACCATAAAGAGGGCCGTGTCTTTTTATCATAATAAAGAGATGTGGTATGGCCTGATGAGGAGGGCCATGCAATGCGATTACAGCTGGAATCGTTCTGCCAAGGAGTATATAAAGCTGTATCAGCAGTTAAAGGCACACCAATGAGGCCGGCACAGTGATCGGGCAAAGGGGATGTAGACTTTGGCGTGCTCAAAGCAGACTTTGGCATGTTTAAAACGGACAGCACGGTGGATACGGGGAAGCAGGCCGAAATGAGATGTTTTTATATGGTCAAAGCGATGAGCAAAGCGGATTGGTGCAAGATATCAAAGTAGATCCGTGCAAAACATCAGAGATGATGGGGCAAATTATAGGGTACGTAGGGCGGGAAACGGATGCTGCCCTATATGTGCATTTTAGGCGGGTTC